>Ga0307994_1000354_pt1 | contig 33111 bp, 28 predicted proteins | sample EllFjometagen261_FD_203171 | JGI IMG/M metagenome (GOLD analysis project Ga0307994, IMG submission 203171) | Marine microbial communities from Ellis Fjord, Antarctic Ocean - #261 | ecosystem: Environmental > Aquatic > Marine > Unclassified | place: Southern Ocean | collected 2014-11-02 | reverse complement strand
ATCCTGCCCCCTACCCAAAGCGACCCCTCGTAACACCATCACACTCGGACAATCCGGTCTCGTGAAAGGTCGTCGTGGCCAGCACGTTAATTCGCGGATCGGTCTGCATGTAATATTGTTCCGAATGCAGATCAAAGGACCCAAGCCCGCGACAGATGCCATGATCCGGCTGGCGAATGTCGACGCGGTAATCTCGAAAATCTCGGGGATGCCCGACAAACTGACCGCCGACCATATGTTGCCAGGCAATACTGGTTCGAAAGCTGTCGCCCATCCCGCCATGAAAACCGGCAAGGCCAACACCGCCGCGCACGGCACGGCAGACAGCATCCACCTCATGGTCTTCAATATCGGTCATTGTGAAGACAGGAACGATAACCTGAAAATCGGACAGGTCATGCTGGACGAACGCCGAAGTGCCCTGCCCGACGGTGCATTGCACGCCCCTAGCTTTTAGGATTTCCGCAACGACCACGGCGCAGCCCTCGGGGCCGTGACCCTCCCATCCACCCCAGGCTATCAGAGCTTTGGTGATCATGACCGCCTCTCAGATGAACGATTTATTTTCATCCTTTCAAATTTTTCCAATGATCAGATCCGCAGTTAAGGTCCACATATTCGACCCACCTTTCTAGGTAAGCGTTTTGAACGCTTAAAAAAAATAGGCCAGTAATGCTCGCAACGACTATGCCTCAACCTGACTGCAAATGGAGACCGTCGACCGAGTGCAACACACCTGACAAAATGATTTGATTTAGTCAAGAAAGATCGAAATCGATCTTTTTGCTTGCTGTACATCCGAATCCGGCCTACTCAAGTGCTGACGGGAGAAGTCCACATGACAAAGGCTACAGTAGAAGATGTTGCTCGCCATGCAGGGCTGAGCTCTGCAACTGTTGGACGCGTTTTGAACGGTCGGGGCAATGTCAGCAGTCAAGCGCGCGAAAAAGTTGCCGCTGCGGTAAGTGCCCTTAGCTACCGCCAATTGCCCAGTTCGATTTCTGTATCCACTAAGCCGATATTAAATTTCCTGTTCCTAATTCCAGAACGAAAAACTGAATTTTTGAAAATGTTTGAAACCGCAATTGATCTGGCGCCCGTGGCAGTGGATGATTGCAATGTTAAGATTACTATTTGTCCTATCCCGTTTGATGCCGACGAAGCCGTAATACGAGAACTGGATGGAATTTCGGAAGACCTAACTCAGGGTGTCGCCCTTTTTGCGATTGATGCGCCGGGCGTTCGCCAAGCGGTTGAACGTGCAAAGCGACGCGGAATTCAAGTTGTAACACTCGTGTCGGATATTCCTGGCGTAACCTCCAGTTTTATTGGTATCGACAATGTAAGTGCCGGGCGCGTTGCCGGAAATCTTATGGGTCGATTTATTTGTGGCAGCTTCTCGGATCTACCTGCCGGCCCCGTCGGAATTATCTGTGGTACCGCACGACTGCGCGATCAGATCGATCGCATGTACGGATTTTCACAAATTATGTCGAGGCGATTTAGCAATATCGAACTGCTTGCGCCGCTAGAAGGAAACAGTATTCCCGAAGTTAACTACGAGTTTACGAAAGAATTACTGAAGACACACCCCAACCTATCAGGAATTTATTCTGGGAGCGCTGGCAATAGTGGCATTCTTGAGGCGCTTTCCGAAACCGACCAAAGCCCAATCACACTCATGCACGAATTAACGCCTATGGTTCGCGATGCGCTTTCCAAGGGCGAAGTTGATGCTGTTCTGAGCCAGAATGTCGATCACATCGCGCGTAGCGCTGTTCGCACACTGCGCGCCAATTATTTAGGTCGGCCAATACTCGAGAGCCAAGAAAAAATCGAAATCGATATTTTTCTGACAGACAACATTCCCTGACTCTTTCTGACTCGTCTACTTTACCTAAACAAATTGGAGGAAATAATGAGACATAAATTTACAACTGCAGGGGCCGCTTTGATTGCTGGTCTGGCGTGCTCGGGGTCTGCGTACGCAGAAACGACCGTCGTATCTGTCTTGGGTCTTACGATGGACCGCGACGATGAGACCGAATATCGCCACGCGATCGCGGAAGCCTACGAAGCCGCCAATCCTGACGTAGATATTCAGCTCGAATTTATCGAAAATGAAGCCTACAAAGCAAAACTGCCGACATTGCTGCAATCCCCAGCACGTCCGGATATTTTCTTTTCATGGGGCGGTGGCGTGTACACCGAACAGGCAAACGCGGGCGTCGTTCAAGACATTTCCGACATGGCTTCACCAGAATGCCAAGCCAATCACTCGGATGCTGGCATCAATGCGTTTTCGCGTGATGGCGAATTGAACGGCTTGCCAATGTACGCGAGCGAAGTTGTCTTCTGGTACAACAAAGAACTCGCTGAAGAAGCAGGCGTCGACGTTGAAGCGATCGAAACGTGGGATGATTTTCTGGCCGTTGTAGAAACGGCAAAAGCCGCAGGTGTAACGCCGATTATCGCAGGCGGCAAAGACAAATGGCCGCTTCACTTCTATTACTCCCTCCTCGCCGTTCGTATGATTGGTGAAGACGGCATCAATCTGGCCAGCGCTGGTGAAAATGGCGGATACAACAACGAAGACTGGATTGCAGTCGGCGAAGAGTTTACGCGGTTGGTTGATCTTGATCCGTTTCAGCCCGGATTTATGGACGCTGGCTACGACAAGGCCTCAAACCTGTTTGGCGATGGCCAAGGTCTGTTTCACTTGATGGGCAACTGGGACTACAATTCGTCCCGCGTGCATTCCACATCAGGCGAAGGCATTGCTGATGAAAACCTCGGACTGATCCAATTCCCGTCTATGGAAGATGGCGCGGGCAACGATGGTGACACGTTTGGTGGTATCAATGGTTGGCTGGTGTCTGCGGATGCAAGTCAGGAAGCTGTAGATTTCTTGTGCTTCATGGTGAACGCAGAAAACCAACGACGTGGTGGCGAACTTGGATTCTGGATTCCGGTCGCGCGAGGTGCTGCGGAATCAATTCAGAACCCGTTCTATCAGCAAGTTTCTGAACATATTGCCGAATCCAGCTTTCACCAGTTGTTTTTAGATCAAGCGCTGGGTGCTTCGGTGGGCGGAACTGTAAATGATATGTCTGCTGATCTTGCATCAGGCAATACAACGCCCGCAGAAGCGGCGGAAATGATCGAAGAAGCCCGACAGTTCCAGTAAAAACTGTTCACAATTTTTGGTACGCCTCTATATTTATAGGGCGTACCTTTATCGTTTGAAAGGCCAGTGATGAATACCGAACCGCTGACTTGGGGCATTATTGGTGCTGGAGATATCGCCAAACGGGTATTTGACGCCAGTCAAAGCGTTACTGCTGGATCGTTTAGATACGTGGCGACCCGGGATGCGCAAAACGTACCCGACCTACAAACCGCATTTCCCAATACGCAAATCGTCGTCGGGTACGAGGCACTTCTTGAACTGCCTGATTTAGACGCGGTGTACGTCGCGACGCCCCATCCATTCCATTCAGAGATTGTGATAGCCGCCTTAGACGCGGGCAAACATGTCTTGTGCGAAAAGCCGTTGGGCATATCGAGCGATCAAGCGAACGCCATGATGGACGCCGCCCAGAAATCCGGCTCACTGCTCTCGGAAGCATACGCATATCGGTTCCATCCCCAACTTGCCAAAGTTGCAGAGCTGATCAAAGGCGATGCCATTGGAACACCGCGGATCGTGCGAGCAAATTTCGGTTTTAATATGCCGTTTACTCCGGACCATCGGCTGTATGAGCCCGCCTTGGGCGGCGGCGCAGTCCTGGATCTGGGTGGATACCCGACCTCGCTGTGTTTCTTCATAGAAAACCTGATCGATGAGCGATCAAACCAGAAACCAAGCCTGAGTGCCGCTGGGCGTGTCAGCGAGAGCGGTGTGGACGATGTTAGCTCTGCACTATTGCAATTTGACAGCGGACTTATTGGCGAAGTGTCCTGTTCCATTGCGCTCGATCAATCAAGTGACATGCACGTCATTGGAACAAAAGGCCGGTTGTCGATTACAAACATCTGGTCCGCTGGCGATGCGGCTGATCGGGGCAGCATATTGCGACTGGAACGTTCGGGAAAGGACGTTGAAATTACGGCTTTCGCGGATGGCGCAAGTAATGTGTACACCCTCGAATTCAACGCGATTTCGAATGATATTCTAGCTGGCTGTCGTGAACCCAGATTTCCAGCAGTCCAGAATTGGAATTCCCGCTTTCTAGCCGAACTCCTCGGCACTTGGATCGGACAAGTCGCGAACTAGCCCCATTCGTTGGACTGAACGAGGGGCACACGTTTTCAGACGCGCCCTACCCTCAACCGACACTTCAATGGTTATGCTTGGCAATCACTTTGGCCAGCTGTTCGAATTCAACCGCCAATTCCATACATCCACCAGTGCTCAAAGGACCGACCGTGCTGCGATACAGATTTTGCCATGGGCTTTGATCGACAAGCGGCGGTAAAACAGTCGTTTCCTTACGGACTGCAAATTCTTCGGGATCAACCAGATGATTAACGGAGCGTGCTTCGATATCGACTATAATCAAATCACCCGTTTGCAAAAACGCCAACGGCCCACCTTCTGCGGCCTCGGGGACGCAATGCAGAATAGACGGGCTGCCCGACGTCCCGCTTTGGCGCCCGTCTCCCAACGTTGGTAAGGATGGAATACCCTTTTCCAACAGGTATGCGGGCGGCTGCATGTTCACGACCTCGGCAGATCCCGGCCAGCCTAACGGCCCCGCCTGACGCATGACTAAAATGCAATTCTCATCAATCTCAAGCGTTGGGTCATCGATTCTGTTGTGATAATCCTCGGACCCGTCAAACACGACGGCCCGCAGTGTAAATGTGCCCGGCGCGGCGGGGTCAGACAGATACGTCTCCCGGAAATATGTATCAATAGTTGATGTTTTCATAATCCCGAAATCAAATAGATTACCGGCCATCACAATAAATCCGGCAGATTTCATCAAAGGCGCATCGAACGGGAAAACGACACGACGGTCTAGGGTTTTGTGCGCCCTATCACCAATCGTTCCACCATCACAGGTCGCGCAATCCTCGTGCAACAACCCCGCCTGCTTAAGTTCCCATAAGACGGCAGGAACACCACCCGCCCTATGAAATGCCTCGCCGAGCCATTCTCCGGCGGGCTGCATATTGACGACATTGGGGACGTCATAGCCGTAAGTTTGCCAATCTATCGGGTCAATCTTTACCTGCGCGTGACGCGCAATGGCCGTGACATGTACCTGCGCATTCGTTGATCCACCCAAGGCGGTTGTCATCCGAATTGCATTTATAATGGACTCTCGCGTAATCAACGCACTTGGACGAATGTCCTTTTCGACCATGCGCACGATCTCTTTGCCGGATTTATACGCCATCGCCTGACGTTCACGATATGGCGCAGGAATTGACGCGCATCCGGGCAATGACAAACCAAGAGTTTCAGCAAGACAGTTCATCGTCAACGCAGTCCCCATTGTATTGCAATGACCGGTGCTTGGCACCTGAGATACGCTTAGGTCTATGTACTCCTCATCGCCGAGCTCGCCCATGGCGTGAAGTTTTCTCGCTTCCCAATGCGTAGTGCCTGATCCGGATAAGCGACCTTTCCAATAGGCGTCCAGCATTGGGCCACCGGATAAAACAATTGCCGGAAGATCTAGCGTGGACGCGGCCATGATGCAGGCGGGGGTTGTTTTATCGCATCCCGTCGTGAGGACAACACCATCAAACGGATACCCGTGGAGAATTTCTGTCAAGGCTAGATAAGCAAGGTTACGATCCAATGCCGCTGTGGGTCTGCGTCCCTGTTCGTGAATGGGATGCACAGGAAAAATGATCGGGATTCCACCCGCATCACGGATACCGTCCCGCATGCGGCTGGCCAATAGTGTGTGAATATAATTGCACGGTGACAGTTCGGACCCGGTTTGCGCAATTCCAATAATAGGTCGACCAGATCGTAATTCCTCTGGGGTCAGTCCGAAATTGAAATAGCGTTCAAGATACATCGCGCTCATGCCGATGTTATCTGCATCGTCAAACCAATGCTGGCTTCTTAAGCGGCGTTCGGGATCTTTTGACAAAGTCGTGTTCCCTTTCTACGCCTTCATACTTCGCTAGAAGGCCGATTAAATTGAAAATTCCGAAGATCGAAGTCACCAAAAAGGAATCGTGATCCATAGATTTCATATGTGATCAATGGTATCGAGAATGCAGACATTGGGCAACGTACGACGGCAAATTTTCAATTTAGAACGACATATTTCGCAATTCTAGAATACTTACGTCAAGGACCCACTGGAGGCGTGGCCTTTAGACGAAAAGAGTCCTCAAATTTTCCAGATCCAATTTTGACCAAAGAACTGGGTTTGCGCGCGGCTCAGCCTTGCGAGAGCCTATCATGTCGTGTACTTGATTAAAAACGATCATGCAGTATGCAAAATGACGTAAAAGCGTCAAATATTACGGGAAGGTCGGGGGAACTTGCCAGATGGCAGCATACAAATGAAATCTACCGCTCACCGGCACTCCTGATTTTGGGTTTGATGGCGGTTTAAGAGATACGCACCCAAAAGCGCTTGGGGTTAGGAATAGGAATGTTTGAAATAAACTCGTTCTCCAAGACAGGATGTGAACTTGGCGAGGGTCCGGTGTGGCGTTCCCAGTCCCAAACTCTTACCTCGGTAGATTGCGAAAACAAAGCTGTGCTGGTATTGGACGCGACGGGGAAGATATTGCGCCGCATCGTATTCCCTGCGGCAGTAAGCGCGTGCCTGCCGTGTCGGGATAAGCAATCGATGTGTTTTCTTAAGACAGGTCCAGTTCTGGTTAACCTCGAGTCCTGTCCGGATCGTCCGCTGCAAGACGATTTTATCGCACTTCCCCACCCTGAGACCCATTTAACTGATAACCGCTATAACGACGCGAAGGTCGGACCGGATGGCAACGTGTGGTTTGGGTCCATGGACGACACCCAAACTGGTGGCGGTGGTACGTTGTACCGCATGACGCCAGACCTGTCGGTGTCCGAGATTGATGGCGATTACCAAATTACCAACGGGCCGGCATTTAGCCCCTGTGGACGCTTCGTGTATCACACTGAAACGATCGGGCAGATGATATATCGCTTTGATATTGGCGATGATGGGTCAGTCACCGGCAAAACGATGCATATCCGCTCGCCGAAAGATGGGGGGTATCCCGACGGAATGGTATGTGATGCTGACGGAAACCTTTGGGTCTGTTTTTTCGCCGGACATCGTATCGCGCGGTACGATGCGCAAGGCGTTCTACTGGCCGAATACAAATTGCCCGTTCCAAATGTCACATCTTGTACGTTTGGCGGGCCGGCCCTTGATGAATTGTTTATCACCACCGCGCGCTGGACCTTGTCTGACGAAGATCGGGTGAAATACCCCCAAGCTGGCGATATGTTTCGCATGAAGACGGACACCACAGGCCTGCCTCAACCGATTTTTGCCCCCGGCCCCCTTGCAGAAACGAAAGCATTTTGATGCCATCCCCTCATACTCATCCCAATCTTCCCACTGATGAAGAAAATGCCCTGCTGATTGGCCGTGTCTGGGATCCATCGGTAAACGGCCCTTGCGTGGTCACGATCCGGAACGGTACATTTATTGACATCACTTCGCGCGACACTCTGACGGTGCGGGATGTGATGGAAAAAGATGCGCCCGCTCAATACGTCGCCGCACAGACGGGGCGCAGCATCGGGTCCACTGCGGATATTTTTGCTAATTCTGTAGCCGCGACCAAGGATCAAACCGCGCCCTATCTGTTGGCGCCTTGCGATTTTCAATCCATCAAAGCCTGTGGTGTGACATTTGCAGGATCCATGATCGAACGCGTAATCGAAGAGCGCGCGCAGGGCGACCTTGAAAAAGCGGCGGGAATCCGTGATCGGGTACAGTCTGTCATCGGGTCCAGTTTGGACGACGTGACCCCTGGTTCTCAGCAAGCCGCAGACATCAAAATTGCGCTGATCGCCGAGGGCATGTGGTCGCAATATCTTGAGGTGGGCATTGGCCCTGACGCCGAAGTGTTTTCCAAAGCGCAGGTTTTGTCATCCATGGGCTGGGGCGATAACGTCGGCCTACATCCGCAATCAAAGTGGAACAATCCCGAACCTGAAATTGTCCTCGCTGTGAATTCGCGAGGCGAGATTCTGGGTTCGACTCTGGGCAATGACGTTAATCTGCGCGACATCGAGGGCAGATCGGCTTTGTTATTGTCAAAGGCGAAAGACAACAATGCCAGTTGCGCCATCGGTCCGATGATCCGCTTGTTTGACAGCTCGTTCTCTTTGGATGACGTCTGTAACGCTGAACTCAATATGACAATCACAGGCGAAGACGGGTATGTTTTGAACGGGCATTCTTCTATGAAAAAGATCAGCCGACATCCAGCCGATCTTGTGTCCCAGACCATCGGGCGGCATCATCAATACCCAGATGGCCTCATGCTGTTTTGTGGAACATTGTTCGCACCCACCGAGGATCGCGATATCGAAGGCCAAGGCTTTACGCACAAGCGTGGTGACGTGGTTCGGATTTCTTCCCCACACCTTGGCGCGCTGCAAAACACCGTTTATCTGTCGACCGAATGTAGCGAATGGACCTTCGGGGCCAGTCAGTTGATGCGCAATCTCGCCGGTCGAGACCTCCTCTGAATATGAAATGGAAACTAAATATGATTACCGGAAAACATCTGATTGCAGGCAAATGGGTCGGCAGCAGCGAGACATTTCAATCCGAACCCGTCACGGGCGATCCGGTTGATTTCAGCGTCGGAACTGTCGATTTGATTGACCAAGCTGCGCAATCCGCCGATGACGCCTTTTTGGGGTTTAGTGCGTTGTCGCGCAAAGAACGTGCCGCATTCCTGAACAAAATCGCAGAGGAGATTGATGCGCGCGGTGATGAAATCACAACGGTCGGGTCTGTTGAAACGGGTCTTCCCGAAGCGCGCCTGACAGGTGAACGTGGCCGCACAGTTGGCCAGTTGCGCCTTTTTGCGACGCATATCGAAAATGGTGACTACCTTGATTTGCGCCGCGACGGCGCGCTGCCCGACCGTACACCATTGCCGCGATCGGATCTGAAACTGGCACAACGCCCTGTCGGTCCAGTGGCCGTTTTCGGCGCGTCGAATTTCCCGTTGGCATTTTCAACGGCAGGTGGCGACACGGCCAGCGCACTTGCGGCGGGCTGTCCCGTTATTGTGAAAGGCCATTCTGCACATCCAGGAACCGGCGAACTTGTGGCGCAGGCGATTGACGCCGCGATCCGCGCGTTAGGTCTTCACCCAGGTGTCTTTTCGTTCGTTCAGGGCGGTTCAAGGCAGGTTGGGTCGTCTCTCGTACAACATCCTCTGGTCAAAGCGGTGGGATTCACCGGATCATTGGTCGGTGGGCGCGCCTTGTTTGATTTGTGTGCAGCCCGCCCAGATCCGATCCCGTTTTTCGGGGAACTGGGGTCGGTCAATCCAATGTTCATGCTGCCGACCGCGCTTTCGGCACGCGGCGAAGCATTGGCCAAAGCATGGGCGGAGTCAATGACCATGGGCGCGGGGCAATTTTGCACCAACCCCGGTATCGCTGTCGTCATGACGGGCGATGCTGGCGACACATTCGAAGCCGCCACAAGTCAGGCATTGTCGGACATGGGCGCGCAAACGATGCTAACACAAGGCATCGCAAGCGCCTATAAGAAAGGTGTCGCAGAATTTGGGTCCGCTACGTCGGTGACTTGTTTGCATGGCACAACGTCGACCGGTCGGGACGCCAACCCGAATTTATATTCGGTTTCCGCAAAGGACTGGATTGCGAACGAAACCCTTCAGGAAGAAGTATTCGGGCCCGCGGCCCTAGTTGTGCGCGTATCATCTGAAGACGAAATGCTGGACGTTGCCCGTAAATTAAAAGGTCAGCTGACGGCAACCATGCATCTGGATGATGGCGATTATGATCTGGCGCAAAAGCTGGTTCCCATTCTTGAACACAAAGCAGGACGTCTTGTCGTGAATGGCTTTCCAACTGGCGTTGAGGTTTGCGATGCCATGGTCCACGGCGGGCCCTACCCTGCATCGACCAACTTTGGTGCGACGTCGGTGGGGACAATGGCGATCCGCCGGTTCCTGCGCCCTGTTTGCTACCAGGACTTCCCGGACGCGCTGTTGCCCTCATTCTAAAAATATACGGCCCTCTCGATCTATCTGATTGAGAGGGCCGTATTTTCAGTCAAGCAGCAGCCTTTTGTCCGCTACAAAATTAAATCTTGTCTTCAAGAATGCGTAGCAATTTCTGATGATCCGCGTTGAAATTGCGAATGCCTTCTGACAGCTTTTCAGTCGCCATCGCGTTTTCGTTCAACAACCAGCGGAAGGTTGGCTCTGAAATCGCGCTCGGCGTTGTTGACCGTTCGCCGGTAGGTTCCAGAACGCGCGCGACGGTGCTTGAATCCTGTGCCAATTCATCCAGCAGCTTTGGCGATATGGTCAAACGATCACACCCCGCGAGGGCCTTGATCTGGTCGATACTTCGGAATGATGCACCCATGACGATCGTGTCGATGCCGTGCGCTTTGTAATAGGCGTAGATTTCACGAACAGATCTGACGCCCGGATCTTCGTCAGGCGCATAGTCGGTCACGCCGTCTGCGGTTTTGTACCAATCGGTGATGCGCCCCACGAAAGGCGAGATAAGAAAGGCGCCCGCGTCGGCGCAGGCCTTCGCTTGCTCAATAGAAAACAGGAGCGTGAGGTTGCAGTTGATGTCCTCTTTTTCAAGACGTTCGGCGGCGCGGATTCCTTCCCACGTTGATGCCAGCTTAATGAGAATACGATCATGCGACACGCCACGACGGTCATATTCTTCGACAATGTCATGCGCCCGCGCGACTGATGCCTCTACGTCGAACGACAGTTTTGCGTCAACTTCCGTGGATACACGGCCCGGAATGAGTTTTGACAGGTTTGCACCAATCGCGACGGTTAGCTTGTTGCACAGCCCGTTCGCATCCAGTGATGCACCTTTGGCCGACGACACTTCTTGCGCAATCAAATCATCTGCATTCGCACCGTTCAAGGCCGCAAGCACAAGCGACGGATTGGTTGTGCAATCTTGGGGCTTGTGTTGCTTCACCAGGTCGGCGTCGCCTGTATCAGCAACAATAACGGTGATCTTCTGGAGTTGTTCGAGGGCGTTAGCCATTCTGAATTCTTTCGATAAAATGTAAATCGATCAACGAAACCTTAAATGCGCGCGCCATCTTTTGCGAATAAGAAACACGTCGCGGGATTGATACCGATATCAACATTGCTGCCAGCCGGTGCGACGGCATGGCCTTTTTGTTCAACAGTGATCTGCGCACCCTCTCGCCCTTCTGCATAGATGTAGGACACACCGCCGAGCTGTTCGACCACCAAAGCTTTGGGCGAGATGACAACCTGTGTTTCTTCTGCGGGCACAAAATGTTCAGGGCGAACGCCAAATGTTACGGCATCCCCAATAGACGCGATCCCGTTTCGCGTTGGAACCGTGACGTGAGTACCCGAAAATCCTGCAAGATCGACGGTCACTTCTTTTCCATCCACTGACACAACTTTAGCATCGATTAAATTCATCCGCGGCGATCCAATAAACCCGGCCACGAACAGATTGTCAGGGTCGTCATAAAGCGTGATCGGGGAACCCGCCTGCTCGATCTTTCCGGCGCGCAGCACAACAATCTTGTCGGCCAGTGTCATTGCTTCGACCTGATCGTGGGTCACATAAACCATCGTGGCACCCAAGTCTTGATGAAGGCGCGCAATTTCTATCCGCATCTGGACACGCAGTTCCGCATCAAGGTTGGACAGCGGTTCGTCGAACAGAAATACCTTTGGTTCACGCACAATGCTGCGCCCGATGGCGACCCGTTGGCGTTGCCCACCAGAAAGCGCCTTTGGCTTGCGATCCATCAGCGGCGTCAGTTCTAGAACGCGCGCTGCCTCGTCAACCTTCGCTTTGATCTCTGTCTTGGGCATATCCGTAAGGCTGAGGCCGAAAGTCAAATTCTGCTCAACGCTCATATGTGGATATAGCGCATAAGATTGAAACACCATTGCGACACCACGTTTGGCAGGTGCCTTGTAGGTTACGTCTTCGGTACCGATCTTAATCGTCCCACCCGATACTTCCTCAAGCCCCGATATCATCCGTAACAATGTGGATTTACCGCATCCCGACGGGCCAACGAAGACGCAAAATTCGCCATCTTCGATATCAAGATCGACATTCGGGATGACATTAACCGCCCCAAATGATTTCTGAACGCCGCGCAATTCTAGCTGTGCCATGTTTTGTCCTTAGGTATTCGACGAAGGGGTGCTGGTAAGGTTGAACCAAGCAAAATCCGCATGCTTAGCGCGCCCGGTAAGATCGTGCGCGGCCATGCCAAAGAAATTGCCTGTAAAGTCGGAATGTTCGCCACGTACGCCTTCATCCGATAAAATTGACGCATCTAGCGTTGGGCCAACATTGTGCCACGTTTTGTTATCTGTGCTGTAGCGGAATTGCAGGTCAGCGTGATCCACATCAAGGCCGAGCCAGATTGGCCCGTCTTCCGGGAGGGCTATCGCCTCATCCATTGGGTAGGTCACGCGACCTTCTGGCCAGTCGGCACAGCTCTGAATGCGCAAAATTCGTTCGCCATTAGCCCGGTCGCGGGTGATATTGAGGTAATGAAACTGCGTGCGATTATAAAACGCAATCAAGCCTGCCATTTGCTGATAGGTTTCAGGGTCAAACGTGACTTGGGTTTTCGCGGAACAGACCCATTCGGTCTGGCGACGCGCGACGAGGCTATGTTCAAACCACGAGCCCACGGATTCACGGCCAAAAAGGCGCAGCGCATCTGGTTCGGCCGTCATGGAATACAAGCGATCAGGATGAGGGGTACGCAGCCACATGAACGTGTTGGCCAACGTATCGCAGTTAAAATCATGGTGGTCCGGTTCAGTCGTGAACGGATGCGGGTCAAGCGCGGGGGCCACAACATCGAGATCAGGGATCAGGGTGCCATTGTCCAGATACAGCCAATCGTCACGCCAGACACATTTCGCAATACCGCTTTCGCGGCCCATCGGGGATCGTCGCGTGCCGGGCAAAGGGCGCGTGCACAAGAACGTATGATATGGTCCATCTGGTGTTTCCACATATTGACCATGGCCCGTGCGTTGCAGCGGCGCGTCGTCTTTGTCTACTACGCTGAGCAAATGTTCGTTCGGATGAATTTCGTAGGGTCCGTGGATATCTTTCGCACGGGCATAACTGACCGCATGATGGTATCCGGTGCCGCCTTCGGCGGTAATCAGGTGGTAGTATCCGTTGCGTTTGAACAGATGAGGTGCTTCGGTCAAGCCGCGCGACGTACCGAGGAAGATGTTCTCAATCTCGCCCGTCAGACACCCTTTGTCGGCGTCAAATTCCTGCAACAAAATGCCAGCAAAGAACCCTGACCCGCGCGTATTGCTGTTGCCCATCGAACCTTCGTGGTTCCAGATCATATTCACGAACCACTTGCGCCCGTCATCGTCATGAAACAGGGATGGATCAAAACCGCTGGAGTTCGCATAAACCGGATCGGACCATGGCCCTTCGATGTTTTCCGCCGTCACAATATAATTGTGCGCATCTTTGTAATTGCCGTCGATGCGTTTGACGTCTGTATAAACCAGCCAGAACAAACCATCCGCATACGACAGTGATGGCGCCCAAATACCGCCTGAATCAGGATTGCCCCGCATATCCAGCTGTTCGGGGCGGTTCAATGCCTGACCCACCGTGCGCCAGTGCACCAAATCGCGGGAATGGGAAATCTGCACGCCAGGGTACCATTCGAACGTGGACGTTGCGACATAGTAATCGTGGCCGACACGACAAATGGATGGGTCAGGATGGAATCCGCGAAGGATGGGGTTCTTGATCATAATCTACCCTTTGAGTGAGCCGCCGGTCAGACCAGCAACGATATATTTTTGTGCAACAAGAAAAAACGCGACAGCCGGAGCCAGCGTCAAAGAAACGAATGCTAGAATACGGTTCCATTCCACGATGTATTCGCCACGAAACTGCATCATGCCCAATGTCCACGGGAACATCTCACGGTCATTCAGCACGACCAGCGGAAGGAGGTAGTTGTTCCAACTGCCCACAAAGACGAACACCGAAACGGTGGCAATAATCGGCGTGGACAATGGCATAGTAAAGCGGACGAAGAACCGGATGTAGCTACAGCCTTCAAGCGTCGCAGCCTCAAACAATTCTTTTGGCATTTCATCAAAGAATGTTTTGAACAGCAGTGTTGCAAATCCCAGCCCGAATGCCGCTTGCGGCAGGATCACGCCCCAATGACTATCGAGCAGCCCGATATCTCGTACTTTTAGGAACAAGGGAATGATCGCAGCGGCGAACGGGAACATCAAACCCAACAAGAGATAGGACATGATGTAGGTCGAACCGAAAAACTTGATATGCGAAAATACAAAAGCCGCCATCGATGCCACGATGATCGTTATCAACACGGTCATTGTGGCAATAAACAGCGAATTTCCAAGATATTTCCAGAAACTGCTGTCGAGCAGGATCTCACCGTAAAACTCGGTGTGCCATGTATCGGGAATGGAGAACGGTTCAACCCGCAATTCGCCCGTCGTTTTGAACCCCCCGAGGATGGCCGCAATGATTGGTACAAGGATCATCGCGGCCATGCACATCAGTACGACCCAGCGCATTGTTACATTTACTGGGTTCGCGCCCACACTACGATTGGCCATTATTCTGCCTCCGGGCGCATTACGGTGCGCTGATAAAGGAACGCGAAGGCGACGCACATCACGAACAAGACAATGCCAACTGCGCTGCCAAAGCCAACCTTAAGACGCACGATGCCAAAGGTATAAAGATACGTCACGATTGTATGGGTGCTGTTGGACGGCCCGCCCCCTGTCATGGGAACGATCAAATCGAAAAGCTGTAGCGATCCGATGATCGAAAAGAAGATTGATACGGCGATTGCCGGTTTCAGCAACGGAATTTTGATCCGGCGCGCTATCTGGAATGGTGTGGCCCCATCAATTTGCGCGGCTTCGGTCAAATCTTCGGGAATGCTTTGAAGGGCGGCAATGAAGATCATCATATGAAAGCCGAAATACTTCCAAACAATGACAAACAGGATCACGGGCATCGCCCATGTGCGGTCCGACAATGGATAAATCGGATCCATCGAGAACACGCGACCCAACATTGCGGTGACGCCGTAATCACCATCGAAGAAAAAGCTCCACATCAGGCCGGTCGCGATTTCGGCCATGATAAAAGGCATGAAAAAAATAAGCCGGAAAACAGTGTTGGACCATGTTTTGGAGGCGATCAACAACGCCAGCGTCATGGCCAGCGGGATCTGGATGAATAAGGATACGCCGATCACCTTCAACGTATTCCACAGCGATTGTTGAAACACGGAATGGCCGGCCATCTGTTCGAAATTTCGCGTGCCGACCCACTGCTCAGGCTCACCGTAGCCCGACCAATTGTAGCCTGCGTACCCTGCCGCATCGAACAAAGGCAAGGTCACGAAGAACGTAAACAACAGCAATGCTGGCGGTAAGAAAAGAGCGACTGTGATCAATCGACCATCGCTCGCGAACCGACGAAACCCGTTGGGTGCCATGTTACATCCTCACTTGAATTAAGGTTTTTGTTTAGATCCCCCCGCCAGCCGAAGCTGGCGAGGGGTGGGAGGAATAGTTCGAATCGCGTTACTGGAACTGACGCGCTTCTTCGATGAGCTCTGCCGCTTCTTGCGGTGTGGTTGCACCCGCAGCAAGATCAGCAGAAATATCGTTCACAACACCACCGACCGACGCCCCGAGAGCTTGGTCAAGGAACAGCTGGTGATACTGCGATGCACCGAGGTTTTCAGACACCTGACGGAAAAACGGGTTCTCGATCCCGTCGGATGCATCTTTGGCAACCGGGATCCAAAGCCCCAATGCACCACCTTCGCGCTGATTTTCTGTGTTCACCATGTAGCAGAGGAAATCGACGGCTTCTGGCGAGGCTGTTTCAGACACTAGCCAGCCATTGATGCCGCCAAAGGTGTCGTTGTCGCCACCGGCGCCGCCATCAACAGTCGGGAAGGACATGATGCCAAGCTGCTCATCAGACAGGCCAACGCCGTCCGTCGCGTTCTGGCGGGATGCATTGTAATCCCAGTTGCCCATCAGCTGGAAAAGGGCCTGACCGTCGCCAAAGAGATTGGATGCTTTGTCGTATCCAGCATCCATAAATCCGGGCTGGAATGGCTCAAGCTCAACCAAGCGCACAAATTCTTCGCCAACGTTGACGAAACCTTCGCTTGCGTAACCGCCGTCTTCACCCGCGGAGGCAGCAAGGATCGCATCCTCGCCCAGCATCCGCACGGCCAACATTGAGTAGTAGAAGTGCATTGGCCATTTGTCTTTGCCGCCAACAACGATCGGCGTGATGCCCGCGCCTTTCGCTGTTTCAACTGCGGTCAAGAATTCATCCCATGTTTCGATGGAATCAACGTCGATACCTGCTTGTGCTGCAAGGTCCTTGTTATACCAGAAGACAACTTCTGCCGCATACATTGGCATGCCATACTGGTTTCCATCCCTCGCAAACGAACCAAGGCCCGCGTCGGAATGGTTTGCGAGGCACTCTGGCGACGCTACGTTCGAAATGTCTTGCAAAATACCAGCTTCTGCCTGCTCGTAGAAAACGCCGCCACCCCAAGAAAAGAACACATCAGGGCGTGCTGGCGATTGCAACAAAGTTGGTAGTTTCGCTTTGTACGCCTCGTTCTCGATGTACTCGAGCTGGATATCGATACCGGGATTTTCAGCCTCATAGGCCAGCGCCATCGCCTCACGGTAATTTTCTTCCAGTTCACCATCGACGACAATCGACAGTACATTAATAACAACGTCTTGCGCCATCGCCGTTGAGCCCATTAGGCCGATCACAGCCCCGATGGCCGTTGTTTTCATGAGATTATTCAATTTTCTCTCCTCCCGAGAATTTTAGCTATGGTAAGTTGTCAGCCATAAAAACATCGATTCTGATCTTTTCTTGCGTTGGTATGATGTCCAAATCGAAGCACAATGCGCGCAAAATACGAACGGCGCTTCTGGCGATATGATCGGTGTCCTGAGACAACACGACATCGATTTCTTCGCGCGAAAGTGCGTCACGCACGCGCGGTGTAAGTTCGTGCATAATGACCACCGGACGCGGATCAGGTGCAACACTGCTCAGCGCATCAAGAACCCCAACATTCCCCGCACCTGCACTGTAAAGACCAAGTAAATCAGGATGGTCTTGCAGCATCTTTGTTACGATCGTCTTGTTTGTTTCTGGGTCCGAATTTCCCTCATACACAGGAAGTATTTTAAGGTTCGGAAAGCTCGTGCCGATCACTTGTTGAAAGCCGAACATTCTGTCCAGATGATCTCGTAGCGCGATCGAGCCAACCAACAGCCCAATCGTACCAGTTTGGCGCCCTGTATATTTACCGACCAGTTTCCCAGCCATCCGACCCGCTGATACATTGTCGATACCGATGAAATGCGGCGTTGCCCCTGCAACATCGGACACCAGCGTCACAACTGAAATTCCTCTGTCGATAGCGCGCTTTATCGCCTGCTTCACTCCGGGCGTATCCAAAGCAAATAAGGCCACGCCTTGAAAATCGTCCAGTGAAATTGCGTCGAGTGAAGCGATCAGGTCCTGCCCGCCATCCAGTGAATCCAATGAAATCTTTTGGATAACGGGTTCAATAGAAATATCCGTCACAGCCGATGGCGCGTTCTGAATGGCGATCTCAAGACTGCGAACAAATCCACTACGTCGCGTCGGCAAGAGAAAGAGAAATCTCAACCGGCTGCGCACTTCGACCGACAGGCTTTCAGGGAGCTTACCATAACCAAGTTCGCGCACCGCTGTTGCCACCTTATCGCGGGCGCGCTGGCTCACGCCGCTGCGATCGTTCAGCACGCGGTCAACCGTCGCGGTGCTGAGGCCCGAATGGACTGAAATATCGTGAACTGTCGGCTTTGGCATAATCCCCCCTTCCCCAGCACCTGTATGACGACGTGATGAGATGTATGCAACTTTAATGATCATATTACATCATTTTTTTGATCGCAATTACGCTAATGACTGCGTATGACTATGCCAATCGAGGCTTCAAGCTTGGTAAATTGGGAGAAAAAAGTGTGAGAAATCATTGGATAATCAGCGCTTTGGCTGGCGCAGCGTTACAGTTTGTGGGAATCACAGCGTTCGCGCAAAGCCCGACACTGGACGACATTCAGTCGGTCCCCTCCCTCACGTCTTCATTCGGCGAGCGGTTTATGGCCGGCGTTGCGATGGATGCACGCGAAACCGTCGGATCATCACGCGATCTGCTTTTGCATCACTTCGGTTCAATCACACCTGAAAACCACATGAAGCCCGAGGAAATTCAACCTGCCGAGGGCATATTTACCTTTGATAAGGCGGATGGGATCGTAGCATTTGCGCAAGAAAACGATCTTGGCGTCTACGGACATGTTCTTGTGTGGCACAGCCAGACGGCAGACTGGATGTTTGAAACCGCAGGCGGGCAACCGTTAACGGATTGCCCCGAACATCAGCAAATTCTACTGGGCCGGATGGAAGCGCATATCAACGCCATGGCAGATAGGTACGGGAAAGATGTGTGGGCCTTTGATGTCGTCAACGAAGTTATCGACGAAACCGAAGCCGACGGATACCGCAAATCACCATGGTTTGACGTGCTCGGCCCCGATTATATTCCGCAAGCATTCGAATTTGCCCGCGCAGCGTTCGGCCCCGATGTGTTGCTGTTTATCAATGACTACAGCACCGAAGTCCCCTCCAAACGCGAGGCCTATTACCGTCTTGTGTCCGGGTTGGTCGCTGACGGTGTGCCGATCGATGGTGTAGGCCACCAGTTTCATATTCGGTTGGCGACTCCGGTGTCCGACATCGACGCCGCGATCGTCCGCTTTCGCGATCTCGGTTTGGTGCAAGCCGTCACCGAACTCGATATCGCGCTCGTCGCCACCAACGAAGAAGTCCTGACAGAAACACCGCGCAACCGTCTGATCAAGCAAGGGTACTATACCAAAGCCTTGATGGAAGTTTTTACCGCCCACTCCGATCAGATCGTATCTGTATCCGTTTGGGGCCTGCATGACGCGCGGACGTGGCTGCGGTATTGGCCACAAGAACGCCCGTTCGAGGCCCCGTTGCTATTTGACGATAACCTGAACCCCAAACACGCGTTCTATGGTTTCGCCGACCCGTCGCAACTGCCGCACAACCCTCAAGGCCTTACAATTCCATCAATGGACGCGCCAATTGATGGCCGCATCGAAGCTGGCTGGCAGGCGATGCCATCGGTTGAACTGGCCCCCGCCGCCGGCATTATCCCGGCGACCACATTCCAGATGCGCTGGCAGGACGGTGCATTGTTAATGCTAGCCGAAGTCGCAGATGCATCGATGAGTGATGACGATGGGGTCGAGGTATTCATCGACGGCTTCAATTACCTGATCAAACGTGGTGGCACTGCGCCCGACGGGGTTGAGGCAGTCGTCGCTGAAACCGCCCATGGCTATCTGATCGAAGCGCGTTTTGCGGCTGAAACGGCCTCCAGCTCGAACATCTTTGATCTGCGGGTGCTGGACGCGAATGGTGGCAATACGCTGTCATGGTCGGACCAGAACCACACGCAAGGCGAAACCCTGACCCGCCATGGTATTTTGACCCTGCGCGACGCCATCAAATCCGCGCAAATGATCCAAGCATCTACACCGCCAACAATTGACGGCGCGGTGGATGACGTTTGGAGCGACGCTGCGCTGACAACCGATGTACGCGTACAGGGCGATGAAGAAGGCGCGCGCGGCAGTTTTCAACTCCTTTGGGATGCGTCGCATATTTATGTTCTAGGCACCGTGATGGATGAAACATTGGACGGGACCAGTTCGTCCCCGTGGGAGCACGATTCAATTGAGGTGTTTATATCCGCCGGCAATGAACGCGCTGGTGGATACCTCGCGACGGACGGGCAATACCGTATCAGTTTTGAAAACACTGTAACCGTGGTGCGCGGATCCGACACATCACTAGATGGCGTTGAAAGCGCCACCACGTTAATCGACGGCGGCTACCGCATCGAGGCCGCGATTGGGATTCCGAACCTGCGGAACGGTTCCTTCATCGGGTTCGACCTTCAGGTGAACGACGCCGCTGGTGGCACACGCACCGCCGTTCACACATGGCAAGACGAAACCGGCGATAGCTGGCGCGACACACGCAACTGGGGCATCGCCGCGCTGGTCGCTGAATAATTTTTCTCATTTCAACTAACTCGAAAGGCTCAGACATGACCGATTTTTTCAAAGACATTCCCGAGATCAAATTCGAAGGAGCGGATAGCACCAACGAATTCGCGTTCCGCCACTATAACCCGTCAGAAATGCTGGACAGTAAATCCATGGCCGACCATCTGCGGTTTGGCGTAGCATATTGGCACAGCTTTGCTTGGCCTGGTAGTGACCCGTTCGGCGGCCAGACGCTTGATCGTCCGTGGTTTGGCGACACCATGGAACTGGCAAAAATGAAAGCCGACGTCGCATTCGAAATGTTCCGCATCCTTGGCCAACCCTATTACTGCTGGCACGACGCAGACGTCCGCCCCGAAGGCGAAACATTCGGCGAATCCCGTGACCGCATGGAAGAAATCACCGACTACCTTGGCGAAAAACAAGAAGCACAGGGCACCAAGCTGCTTTGGGGTACGGCCAACCTGTTTTCCAACCGACGCTTTATGTCGGGTGCTGCGACAAACCCCGACCCTGATATTTACGCATGGTCTGCGGGTACGGTGAAATATTGCATGGATGCGACCAAGAAACTTGGCGGTGAAAACTATGTGTTGTGGGGCGGTCGCGAAGGCTATGAAACCCTGCTGAACACCGATCTGAAACGCGAGCGCGAACAGGCGGGTCGGTTCCTGACCATGGTTGTGGATTACGCCAAAAAGATCGGATTCAGAGGTAAGATTCTGATCGAACCCAAACCGCAAGAACCGACAAAGCACCAGTATGATTATGACACGGCAACGGTCTACGGTTTCCTCAAGGATTTCGGACTGGAAGGCGAAGTCGCGATGAACCTTGAACAAGGACACGCCATTCTAGCAGGTCATTCGTTCGAACATGAAATCGCGATGTCTGCGGCGCTTGGAATCTTCGGGTCCATCGACATGAACCGCAATGATTATCAATCTGGATGGGACACCGACCAATTCCCCAATAACGTCCCAGAAGTCGCAATGGCCTATTACGAAATCCTGAAAGCGGGCGGATTTACAACCGGGGGCACCAATTTCGACAGCAAATTGCGCCGTCAGTCGTTGGACCCACAAGATCTTATCTTGGCACATGCGGGCGCGTTCGATGTTTGCGCGCGTGGATACAAGGCAGCGCACGCGATGCTGTCTGACGGTGCTTTGCAATCGGCGGTCGCAGACCGATATGTTGGCTGGGAAAGTGCCGATAGCCAAAAGATGCTGAGCGAAACGCTCGAACAGGTAGCCGCGCGTGCCAGCGCAGCTGGATTTGATCCACAGCCTGCGTCAGGACGCCAAGAGCGATTGGAAAATATCGTCAATAAGTTCGTCTAAACTGCCACGTCCGGCCTGGCGTTTCTTGCCCAGGCCGGACGAACACCTACTTTTGCTAAACTTAAGACTGGAAAACCTTCAATGAAACTGCTAAACTTAAGACTGGAAAACCTTCAATGAAACGGCACAATTGCGGGAAGTCAGAAATTGACTAGTGTTGGAATTGCAATAATCGGATGTGGCAACATCTCGGGCACTTACCTTAAGGCCATGTTGAATTTTCCGGTCTTGAATCTGCTTGCAGTTGCCGACCTCAACCTTGAAGCGGCCAAAGCAAAGGGCGCTGAGTTTGGCATTACTGCGCGCAGTATCGAAGACGTTTTGGCGGACCCTGAAGTTGAGATCGTTGTGAACTTGACGATCCCAAAGGCGCATGCAGAGATTGCGACGCGTACGTTGAATGCCGGAAAACACGCCTATTCAGAAAAGCCACTGGCGCTGTCTTATGCCGAAGGTCAGGCGCTGCTGGACTTGGCGAAGACCGTCGGACTGCGAGTTGGCGCGGCCCCCGACACATTCCTTGGCGGGTCCCATCAAGCTGTGCGCGCGTTGATTGATAAAGGCGCGATTGGTCAACCCATCGGTGGGACGGCTGTGTTTATGTGTCCGGGTCATGAAAGTTGGCATCCAAATCCTGACTTTTACTACGATGATGGTGGCGGTCCGATGTTGGACATGGGGCCATATTATCTGACTGCACTCGTAAATTGCTTTGGGTCCGTGACGCAGGTGTCAGGATTTGCGACAATGCCCCGCAAACAGCGCGTGATAACCAGTGAGCCACGATATGGTGAACATATTGAGGTCCACGTCCCCACGCATGTTACGGGGGTTGCAATGTTTGAGAACGGTGCCGTTGTCCAGATTTGCATGAGCTTCGATGTCGCGGCCCATAAACACGGTCCGATTGAACTTTACGGAACGGAGGGTACAATTATTGTGCCCGACCCAAACTTCTTTGGCGGCGATGTGCAGACGTTCAATAAGGGTGACAAAGAATACACCAAGTTGGATGCCCCCACGCCTTATTCGGACGGTGAATTCCGGTCAATCGGCGTTGCCGATATGGCCTTCGCCATCCAATCAGATCGCCCGCACAGGGCAAACGGAGAGCTGGCGCTTCATGTACTTGAGGTGATGGTAGCGTTCCAATCAGCGGCGGATGACGGCGCCATTATCCAGATAGAGTCACGGGTTGAGCGGCCAAAATCGCTCTCTTCATCATGTACAAACGGCCTTTTGGCCAAATAAACGAAAGGAATAACCCTATGCGCAATGCTTTGGTATTTTGGGGAGGCTGGGCAGGCCACGAACCCGAAGAATGTTCAGTCGTCGTCAAAGAGCTACTTGAGGAAAGCGGCTTCAATGTGAGGGTCGAAAACAACACGACCTGTTTGCGCGATCCGGCGATCCAATCGCTTAATCTCATTGTGCCGGTTGTCACGATGTCAAAGATCAAAAAGGAAGACGAAGAAGGCCTCACGAGCGCCATTAAAGGTGGCGTCGGACTGGCAGGTTTCCATGGCGGACTCGGCGATAGCTTTCGCGAATGTTCGCAGTATCAATACATGGTCGGAGGTCAGTTTGTTGCCCATCCAGGCGATTTTGTTGACTACACCATCAACATAAAAAGGCCCGATGATGACATTGTTAAAGGCATGTCGGACTTCGAATTTAGGTCTGAGCAGTATTATATGCATGTTGACCCTTCCAACGAAGTTTTGGCGGAAACCACGTTTTCTGGGGACCATGATGCTTGGACAAAAGGCACTATAATGCCAGTCGTCTGGAAGCGACGCTATGGTAAAGGCCGCGTGTTTTATTCAGGGCTTGGTCACTCCGCGAAAGAATTCGAGACACCACAAGTCAACGATATTTTTGCACGCGGTGCCGCATGGGCTGCGCGATAAAATGTCGTTAACCGTTACGTCTGAAAATTTGGGAGGATCAAAATGAAAACCATCAAAGGGCCAGCCCTGTACCTGGCACAGTTTGTGAGCGACGAAGCTCCGTTCAACGGCTGGGATAGCATCACCAAATGGGCCGCTGACTGCGGCTACAAAGGAGTTCAAATTCCCAGCTGGGACACACGCCTTTTCGATCTGAAGAAAGCCGCCGACAGCAAGGACTACTGTGATGAAGTCGCTGGAATTGGCCAAGAAAACGGTGTGGAAATCACCGAATTGTCAACGCACTTACAGGGCCAATTGGTCGCGGTGCATCCCGCCTATGATATGGGCTTTGATGGTTTTGCCGTACCCGAGGTTCAAGGTAACCCAAAGGCGCGGCAGGCATGGGCCGTTGATCAAGTGAAACTGGCGCTGACCGCGTCTCGTAATCTTGGCATCCAAGCTCATGTAACGTTTTCAGGCGCGCTCGCTTGGCCGTATATTTATCCGTGGCCGCAGCGCCCCGCCGGGTTAGTGGAAGCCGCATTTGACGAACTGGCGAAACGCTGGCGTCCGATCCTTGATCACGCCGAAGACATGGGCGTTGACGTTTGCTATGAAATCCACCCGGGCGAGGACCTGCACGACGGAGTATCATTCGAGATGTTTTTGGAGCGTGTCGGCAATCACGCACGCTGCAACATGTTATATGATCCCTCGCACTACGTCCTTCAATGCCTTGATTATCTTGACAACATCGACATTTACAAAGACCGCATCAAGATGTTTCACGTTAAAGATGCCGAGTTTAATCCGACGGGCCGTCAAGGCGTCTATGGCGGCTATCAACCATGGGTCAACCGCGCTGGTCGCTTCCGCAGCTTGGGCGATGGTCAGGTCGACTTTGGGGCAGTGTTTTCGAAGATGGCTGCGAACGATTTTGATGGCTGGGCCGTTGTCGAATGGGAATGCGCGATCAAGCACCACGAAGATGGCGCACGTGAAGGCGCACAGTTCGTTAAGGATCACATCATCCGCGTAACCGAACGTGCTTTCGATGATTTCGCCGGCGGTGAGACCGACGACGCCACGAACCGTAGAATGTTGGGGATCGACTAATGGCACCTCTTAAACTTGGTATGGTTGGTGGCGGCAATGACGCCTTTATAGGTGGTGTTCACCGCATCGCCTGCCGCATTGATGGCCGGTTTCAACTCGTTGCTGGCGCGCTGTCGTCTACTCCCGAAAAGGCCAAAGCATCCGGCGCGGCCTTAGGGTTGGACGCGGGCCGTTCCTACGGGTCATATACGGAAATGGCGCAGGCGGAATCTGCCCGCCCTGACGGGATCGAAGCCGTTTCTATCGTGACGCCGAACCACATGCACTTCCCACCTGCCAAAACGTTCCTTGATTGCGGTATCCATGTGATCTGTGACAAGCCGCTGACGTCGACGATGGACGACGCTCACGCATTCGCGGATGCTGTCGCTGCCTCTGACGCAATGTTTTTTCTGACACATAACTACACCGGCTATCCGATGATCCGCCAAGCACAGGCTATGATCGCGGCGGGTGACATCGGCAAAATCCGCGTCGTGCAGGGGGAATACCCTCAGGACTGGCTTACCGAAGCATCCGAGAATGACGGGCTGAAACAGGCTGAGTGGCGCACGGATCCTGCCCGCTCTGGCGCGGGGGGATCGGTCGGCGATATCGGCACCCACGCACATAATCTTGCGTGTTTTGTGACAGGCCTGAAGGTCCAAGAACTCGCCGCTGATCTGCAGTCTTTTGTGCCCGGTCGCCAACTGGACGACAACGCGCACATCTTGCTGCGGTTCGATGGTGGCGCGCGTGGAATGCTTTGGTCTAGCCAAGTCGCCCCGGGCAACGAGAACAGCCTGAAACTGCGCATTTACGGCGAAACTGGCGGGCTTGAATGGTCGCAAGAAGACCCAAATTACCTGTGGCACACCTCGTTTGGTGATCCCAAGCGGTTGATAACGCGCAATGGTGCTGGGTCAGGGCCCGGGGCCGCAGCGATGTCACGTATTCCGGGCGGTCACCCTGAGGGTTATCTTGAAGGGTTCGCCAATATTTATAACGGTGTGGCTGACGCAATCGAGGCTGTGCGCGAAGGGAAACCCTTGCCCGTAGAAACGGCGCTGTTGCCAAGCATTCAAGCAGGACTTGACGGTATGGCATTCATCAATGCTTGCGTGAAATCTTCAGCTGAAAACGCGGCTTGGACCAAGTTGGATTCGCTGGGTCCTTAGCTTATATTGCCGATAACGCAGGTAAGTCTTGGCTGAATGTTGACGCTCGCGATTGGCCAATCACTTTGTTTGAAGCGGGCTACATGCGGCGTGCGACGGCTATCGCCCCGCGCCGGAAACTTCGCCACACACTTTCTCCAATGCCATCGCTGCAATTGGTTCCAAAAACCTTGACGACAGACAATGCATCACTGCTCAGCCCTAGGGCGAATTGTTAAGGGCATGCAAGTCCGGAGATTGTCACCGGACTAAGCTCACGAAAAGGGAGGAAAGGAGTCAATGACAGTAACCAGTTCGTTCTATCGAATTAACATATTTAACATAAGCGGGTGTGGATGCCCCGGGGCTGAGTTTGGTGTCGGTTGGTCTCGGAACGACTGATCTGGTGCAGTTCTCTGTTCGCGGCATAGTCAAAAGTTGGATAGCGCAATCCTTCAGGGTCATGGTTCTCTCCGAGGTCGGACGCTGCCGCCTCACTATGGCGTTCGGGGCTGATCGTCTCCAATGTCAGGTTCGGGGTCATCAGGCGGTTAGCGTGTCGCCCCAACTGCACCCACGAGATCAATCATGCTCCATCCCTTTGGGACCTTGCTCCCAGCCTCTTCCTCAGGCGGGATTTTTGTGTCGTTTCAGGCCGTCGCGGATCCTTTCCAACAGAATTCGGTTTCATTCTTCCACATAGATAGCATCAGCACTGCCATTTTCCGGGCCGTGGCGACTGCGGCCTTCTTGAACCCTTTGCGTCCGGCCAGACGTACAGCCCACGATTTCAAAGGCGAAAATCGCTTGACCAATCGGATCAGACAGGTCGCAGCCTCAAAAAGGAGCTTACGGACTTGAACATCTCCACATCTCGAGATCCGGCCGGAGTAGTCCATCTCGCCAGATTGGTATCGTCGTGGTGTTAACCCAAGGAAGGCACCTACATCCGCTGTTTTTCGAAACCTGTTCGCATCATCCACGTGGGCGATGAAGCTGAGTGCGACAATAGGTCCGACACCCGGGATCGTCATCAATCGTCGTGACAAGGTGCTTTTGCGAGCGACGGAGAGCAATTCTTTATCCAGAGCCCCAGCTGCCGCGCAGAGTGTCTCGTGGATCACGATGAAAGCATCTGCTATCGTTGCCAAGACAGCATCCGTTTCGCCTGCAACTGCCAACTGATCCCGGAATCCCTGGCGCAGTCGCCCTTTATTGACGCCGGTCATTCGAATGCCAAAGGTCTTCAACACCCCACGGACGTGTCCCTCAAGATCCTTGCGCAGTCGGATAAGCCGTTCGCGGGCACCCAGTAAAGCACGCATACCCTCAGCAGCTTCACTGCGAAGATGGACCCTTGTAAACCAGCCTGTGCGAGCAAGTTGTGCCAAACCTTCGGCATCGGAGGCATCCGATTTGTTAAGGCGCGCTGACAGTGCTTTGTGCGCTTTGCGGGCATCAATACAAATCGCAGGTTGGCCGAGGCGCACAAGGCCCCTTTGAAGCCAGATCGATAGCGGCCCGCTCTCATGGACCATAGACTCTGGACAGATATTCTTACCCGCAAAGAAATGTGCAACCGCCTCAGGATCAGCGGGTGTCGAACCGCGCGCTATGACTTTACCATCTCCATCAACGACGCAAATTGAAATCTCTTTCAGGGACACGTCTAAACCAGCATATTGTTTCATCGCATTTCTCCTCGCGGCTGTTTCCAATGAGGCCAGTCTAGCTGGTCTCGGGTGCCAAAGGTGAGCAACCGCCGCGAACATACCATGTCAGGTGTCCAGCCTCGTAGTTGCCGCAACACATGGCGACGGGCCTTTATGGAGATACGCGATCCGGGTCCCAATCACTTATGCGGCCTATAAAGGGCCATCCGCGTATTCTGGGTGTTCCGAGTCAATCTCTTGATCCGTGTTCCGTAACTTTCCGATCTCCTCTCAGTCCTGCCGGTATCCGGTGCCGTTAACTATCGAGACTTAGAAGAGATCATGGCCGAACCTGGCGTTGAGATTGATCATGCCACACTAAACCGCTGGGTGGTGAAATTCTCTCCGTTGATTGCTGCAAATGCTCAGGCCAGAAAGAAACTGACAGCCATCTCTTGGCGAATGGACGAAACGTATATCAAGGTTCGGGGAAAATGGATGTATCACTACCGCGCTGTAAATCGAGAAGGAAAACACTTGATTTTATGTTGTCAGATCGCCGCGATACCGCTGCTGCGCGAAGGTTCTTCAAGATTGCCGTTGGCACAAACGGTGTCCCGGATCGTATTGCCATCGACAAAAGCGGCGCCAATTTGGCTGGCCTACAAAGGCTAATTGTCATTCTCAAATTTATGGGAACAGGGCGGATCATCAACATCATTCAATCCAAATATCTCAACAACATCGTCGAGCAAGATCACAGGTTTATCAAGAGGATCACGCGACCAATGCTCGGCTTCAAAGCATTCCATTCTGCTGCAGCAACATTGGCTGGGATCGAAACCGCACATATGATCCGCAAAGGCCAGCTGGGCCAAGCCGGGATCTCACCCTTCAAGCAGTTCGCGGCCCTCACAGCATAATTGTGTCCAGCGTAGACCATTCTTCAGCTAGGCAAAAACTTTGCGACAGAACCACAGTTTTCAGCTTTAGTTCCGGTCACAGTAATGGCACCCGTATGGCCCACGCGGTGGTCACGACCGGAAACGCTAGATGCTGCGCAACTGATGCCTGTCTAACAGGTCCAATAGGGTCGATTGTGCTTGTGTGCGATGCGCGTGGTGGATGCGATAAGCCGCATCTGCTTGGTCGCTCCGAATTGCGTCCAGAACTTGGCGGTGATCGTGGTTTGATTTATGGGGCTTTTCGCGCATGAACAGCGTCATCGCACGGGCGCGGCGCACTTGATCTGCCATCATGGACACAACGCTTATGATGCGGGTATTGCCACCGAGGCGCACAAGTTCAGAGTGAAATTGATCATCCGCATCGGCCCAAGCGCGCATATCATCTGCCTCAAGGGCGTTGTCCATGTCGTCGATCGAACGTGCAAGCCCCACAAGCTCGGCTTCGCTATATCCCGCTTGCGCCGCATTACGTGCTGCGACACTTTCGAGTGCAGTCAAGACTTCGTAGATTTCACGCATATCAACTGGCGAAATGACAAGAATGCGTACACCCTTGCGCGGGCGCATTTCAAGTAACCCCTGCGCTTCAAGCGCCAGTGCCGCTTCGCGAATGGGCGTGCGTGACATGTTCAGCCGGAGTGCAAGTTCACTCTCAAGGTGGTTTGATCCGCCCGCAAGTTCGCCACTAAAGATCAACTGGCGCAATTCGTCTATAGCGCGATGGCTACTAGAAATTGATTTCCCCGCACGGTCATCCATCGGTTTAGACTCTCAATTTCTGTTCCTTATCTGCTGAAGCATATATCGCCTCTTCAATACGGATGACCGTCAAATAGTCACGGGCTTCATTCTCGAACTTTGCTCCGTCCAAAATCCCGCAAATAACATGAGATTGCAAGTGATGAACGCAATCGCCGCCAAACCCGACCCACTCTTGCGCCGCAAGAACAGTTGTCAGGTCCATTGTTGAATGCTTTCGCAGATGCACCGCGCCATCGCCGGTCAAAGTCAATGTACCTTCGGTGCCCTCGATTAGACCTTCGCCCATAGTACAGCGTAGATTCTCCGCAGAATGATCGAGATGACGATTGCCGTCGAGCATTGCACGCGCATCGTTAGGGTGATCGAACAGAACATAGCCCGCATCTTCGCCCGCAATCACGGGGTTCATTTTGCGCAGGTCGGCGTAGACCGCCGTGGGATCGCCGAGCAGATACCGGAACGTATCAATATAGTGGACACCCGTTTCGTGTATAAGCAGCTTTTTCATTTCTTGGAAATACGGCTGGCGATCAAGATATGCCCGTGGTCCCTGACCGTCGCCTGGGCGAAGGCGGAATGTTACCTGCTGGACCGTGCCAACCGCACCATCATCAATCGCGGTCTTGATCGCGCGATACCACGGTTGGAACCGGAAGTTCTCGTGCACGATTATGCGCGCGCCAGCGGCCTCGGCCAGTGCCGTGATACTTTCTGCCTCGGTCAGATCGTTGCAAAACGGTTTCTGGCAGATCATCGTCTTGATCCCCGCCGCCAGCGCAGTTTTGATCGTTGCCGCATGGGCGACAGGTGGCAGGATAATGTCCAGCAGATCGGGCGTAGTTTCCGTTAACATCTGATCAAGGTTGTCGTACGCAGGCAAACCCGTTGCCTGTGCTTTCTCGAAGTCGCGGTCACATGATCCAACCAGCGTGATGCGCGCCATGCGCGCCCAGCTATCGTAATGAAACTGGCTGAAATAGCCCGCACCGACGCATGCAACTCGGATATTCATACTGCTAGCTCCTTAAGGATAGCCAAACCAATGGATGACGTTGAACCCGTGCCGCCAAGATCAGGCGTGAGACCGTCACCGCGCGCGATCACGTCTTCGACTGCTTTTTGCAAACGCGCACCATCTTTCATCATCGCCGCATTGTTGTGTTTTGTGCCCAACCAATCCAGCATCATCGCGCCAGACAGGATCATGGCCATCGGGTTCGCTTTACCCATTCCTGCAATATCAGGCGCGGACCCATGGCAGGGTTGGAATACCGCGTTGTCCAATCCAATATCGGCGGATGGCGCCACGCCAAGTCCACCCATAAGGCCTGCACCCAAGTCAGACAGAATGTCACCAAACATATTCTCGGTTACCAAGACATCGAAGTCCCACGGCTTTTGCACCATCCAAAGGGCAGTGGCATCTACATAGGCGTGATCGGCCACCAGGTCGGGGAAATCCTTGGCAATACCATCAAAAATATCACGAAAAAACGCGAACGCGCGAAACACGTTTGCCTTATCGACACAAGTCACCCGACCAGGGCCGATCCCTTTAGCTTTGCGATCACCAGCCAATTTAAAGGCAAACTTGAACAGTTTTTCCGAAATGTCGCGGGTGATAAGAAGGGTCTCACGGGCCTCGTCCTGTGTGACCTCCCCGCATCCTTGTGAATAAAACAGACCTTCGGTGCTTTCGCGGATCAAAACGAAATCAACCTCGCGCCCCTCGGGCATATTCAAAGGAGTGCGCTGGCCCGGGAAAATGCGCACCGGACGCACGCCCGCAAACAACGTCAGTGCTTTGCGAATCTCAATCTGTGGGGAAATTTCGGTGCCATCATCATAGCGCACGCTTGGTAGACCCATCGCAGACAGCAGGATCGCATCCGAATTGCGCGCAACATCCATTGACGCCTTGGGCAGCGATTCACCGGTTTGCGCATAGTGGGCAGCACCGGCCGGGCAATCGATGAACGATAGTTCATATGTGCTTTGGGCGGCCAGCTTGCCCAGAATGTCGACGGTTGGACGTGTGATCTCAGGTCCGATCCCGTCGCCATCAAAGACTGCAATATCAAAGCTATTTTTCATATGATCCCTCGTTCCGGTCTGCCCGCTTGGGCTGCCTAAATTCTGTAATGCATCTTAAGTTGACAACGTATTATTTAATGCATACATAAATAAATGCAACAAGAAACGAACAGAGTTTTTAAACCTTCAGGGAGGAATTGGAATGAAAACGACTTTTGGAAAGATTGCAGCGGTTGCTGCACTTGTAACGGGAATGGGCAGCGCGTCGATGGCGCAAGAATACCCTTACCGTGACATCACCACGGCAGTTGTGTGGGGCGCCGGTGGCGGTACAGACAGCATTAACCGTATGATTATGGCAGAAATGGAAAAACACCTGCCCGTTAGCATCAACGTTATCAACCAGACCGGCGGCGTCGCTGGTTCTAACGGCATGGTCTATGTTCAGAACCAAGCAGATGATGGCTACACATTGGTCGGTCTATCCGAATCTAACGTAACAGCCGCCGTTCAAGGTGGCTGGGATCAAAGTTTTGATTTCTGGTTCCCGTTCATCGTTGGCGGCTCGCCTGACCTGATTTCGGTTCCAGCAGACAGCCCTTACACGACACTTCAAGAGCTCGTTGAAGCGGCACAAGCGAACCCCGGTTCGATTCCCGCAGCGGCATCAGGTGCTGGAGGGATCCACCACCTGAACTTGCTTGCGATCCAGAACGGTACGGACGCGACGTTTAACTTCATTCCATACGGTGGTTCCGCCCCCGGACAGGAAGCTGCTCTTGCAGGCGAAGTTGCACTGGTTGTTACGTCATTGGCCGAGCAAGCCGCACTGATCGAGGGTGGTTTGCTACGCCCATTGGCAATGCTGACACCGGAAGAAGCCACAATTGGCGGCGTCACTGTTCCATCCGCTTTTGATCTGTATGATGGTCTGGACGAATATCTTCCGCTCAAGCAGGCGATTGGTTTTGCGATCCACAATGGGGTCGCTTTGGGTAGGGGGCAGGATCCTACGCTAAGAACCGGTTTTAGTTCTGAGGCGCTCTAAAGTTCGGTAAACGGTTGGCCTTGAAACCGCGAACACTTCGGCGAGGTCGCTGATCGAATATTCCCCTGTTCCATGCATGCGTCCAAGCTCTTTTTGTTGTTTTTCAGATAGTTTAGGCTGTTTGCCACGCAATTTTCCTTTGGCTCGGGCGATGGCCATGCCTTCGCGGGTTCGCATACGGATGAGATCTGATTCAAATTCAGCGAAGGTGGCGAGGATGTTGAAGAACATCTTTCCCATCGGATCTGATGGATCATAGACCGAGGCCCCCAGAGCGAGCTTCACACCCTTCTTCTCAAGTTGATCGGCGATTGTGCGGGCGTCTGGTACCGATCGGGCCAGTCTATCCAATTTGGGCACGACCAATGTATCGCCGTCCCGCACGGCAGCGAGTGCCTGGTCTAGGCCGGGGCGTGCGCGGTTGGTTCCGGTCAGGCCGTGGTCTGTGTAGATGCGATCCTCCACAACACCCAGTTCCAAAAGAGCCTGTCGTTGGGCTGACAGGTCCTGTTTGTCGGTGGAGCAGCGAGCATATCCGATGAGCGTAGTTTTCATGGGGTGAGTGTACGTATAAGGCCCCTCTTTTGCAAATCTTTCCGTACCATTTATATGAGACAGGCATGAGGCCTATTTTGCAGGGATGGGGTTTGCGTTCAAAACCGTCCGGTGAACGAACCTCTTACGGACACGT
>Ga0307994_1000352_pt1 | contig 33209 bp, 26 predicted proteins | sample EllFjometagen261_FD_203171 | JGI IMG/M metagenome (GOLD analysis project Ga0307994, IMG submission 203171) | Marine microbial communities from Ellis Fjord, Antarctic Ocean - #261 | ecosystem: Environmental > Aquatic > Marine > Unclassified | place: Southern Ocean | collected 2014-11-02 | reverse complement strand
CCCTTCGCCGTGCTATCAAAGGGATCATCGTCACCCGAGGCATAGAGAAACGATGCACGGGGTCTGATCCAATCGAAATCCCTGGACAATTCCGCGGCAAAAAAACCAGCGCGAATATCGGTCTTCTCTCGCACAAAGACACCTGGTTTCTCGTTGCCAAACGCATAGTAAGCCGATGTACTTAGATTAAAGCGACCTAGATGACCATCACCACTGTATCCGAGATAGCTAACGTCGTAGCCACGGGAAATTTCTGTACCGATCGAGGCGGGCCGAGCTATGAATCCATTGTTGTCGAAATAGGTTTCACCCTCCTCCTGATTGCTATTATGGGTAAAAGAGAACTGAGAAATAAATCCCTTTACCAACAAATCCTGCCAGTAGAGATTGGCTGCAAAAACATAGTCTTCTCGTGCGCTTTTCCCCAGATCATTGAGGCCGCTATTGGTGTCTTTCTCCAAGCGCTGAAACAGAGCGAGATTGTACTGGAAGATATTATTATTGCGCGTGCCGAACAAGCGAATACCTAGCTGATTATCCTGAAATAGAAAGCCTCTGAAATCGGCATTGAATGGCTGGATGCCGACTCGAATCGAATCGAAGTCATAGCGATCGGAAACGTTTCTAAGATGCTTATCTACGAACGCTGCCTGCACACCAACATGACGATCATGACGTGTCTTACCATCTGCCGGGTCGACGTTTACACCTAAAACCTCATCAAGCTGAGCATAGTTATAGTTGAACGCAGTGGTCAGTCGAAACTCATAGTCCGGGGGACGGAAGACGGTGTCGCCCTTATAAAGCACCATTTCCACCAGCAAATTTTCATTCACAGAAGACTGATCGCTATCGCCGAATGCATCGATGCTGCCGGGTCGTCTTGCAGAACTGGAACCCACCGGCGTAACAACCTCACGGGCCTCATAGATGGTGTCGGAGATTACCCCCAAGTTGAAAAACCACTCCCCGCTAAATGGCTTGTCTGCCTTTAAGGGATTAGCATTGTAGGGGTCGAAGAAGCTGGATTCGTAACCTAGAGTATCTACGATGCGCCAGCGATCTGGCATGGCTATCGCATCACGATAATCATCGAGCCCTGGGCGCGGAATGAGAGAAACTTCATTCTCAGTTCTCTCGGGAATCGCCTGAGTTCGCTCTCGAATGATGCGGCCTAAGCGAGGCCGCGGAGTTGTTTGTGGCACTATTAGCTCTGTAGTAAGCACAGGCTCGACTTCTGCGCCATCACTGGGCGCTGCATCACTGACAATCGGTAACTCAGATATTTCCTGTTCGGCATCCTCAACGTCAGGAAAATCGCTGCGATCCGTTGTGCCTGAGCCAGCATCTAGGCTTGGAAAAACTATTTCCGGCAGTGGCTGCTGAACAGGTGCTACAGCCGGCTCGCAATCAAGCGCACGGCCGGGCAGACGCCTTGCTAGATTCTCATCGCACTGAGCCGCCGCTTCGCTCCCAACAAAGAGTAGTGCTAGCAGTATGATAGTCCGGCGCAGCCGAAGGCTCATCGACATACTCCGATTATTGGTGCCGCTGAGGCGCTATTTGTTTTCACAAACATTGCTTGCTCTGCTGTCTAGAAAAGGTGCCACTGGGCACTGCACGTAACGTAGTCGAATGCCTTGGGGAGTTAAATTGTCTGCTCGCCTGTCGATAGGCGCATTACCGATCTCGCCGCCTAATATTTCGCCCGCATTGTGCAAGCCTAAAAACGAGATCATGTCATCTTGATCGATACCGTCGCCGGACACCCCTATCCCGCCTATGAGTTGCTCACCGCGAAAGATGGGCACGCTGCCGGGAAATATCTGTACGCCGGATTTCACAGGAGAATCCGCCGGGCCCTCAGTGAAGAAAGGTGACTCGAAACTGAAACCTATACCCGCGCAGCCAGAGGGCACATCATCGACGAGTCCAGCAGATGCCACCGCAAGGATATGCTGCAGAATACCGTTGTAGACCAAGTCCAACTGCAGTCCTGTAGAGAACACACTCTGGGAGCCGGCCGGTTTGCTCAGCGGACCCGATGGCCCATCAATTAACCCATCTGGATAAACAGGTCTCGACAAGTTGCCGCCCGCCCGATCGGAAAACGCATAAAAACCGTCGCTCAAAGCGGCGGCATCATTCATAAAGACTTGCAGCCTAGTTACATAATTCGCGAAGCTTACTGGCTCGCTCAGAGTAAGCCCAACGTCATCGATGCTCAGATAGCTTACATCGGGCAACTCACTCAGAAATGTTGCAGCGTTTGCTGAGGAATAAAACGCGGCCGTGCGCGCTTTCTGTAACGCTACATCTGAGCCGAAAACCGGCGCATCGCGGCTCCTTACCATTCCTAATACATTACCGTTGGTATCTACAACGGCGATAGTGACTCGGGCCTGGCTACCCAACGGACGACGAATTTGCGCCCGCGCTCGATTAGCAACTCGTAATGCCTCTTGCAAGATTACACGTACTTCATGCTCACTAAGCGCAAGACCAGCAAGGGCAGTATTGTCGCTGCCCGCCGATGGCGGGTAACGCTCTACGTTATTTCTATCAACAAATACGAAAGCATCTAGGCCTGGAAAATCATCTAGCGAATCCGAACGAATCCCCGACTCGGGCAAACCGAAAGCTACGCCGGCCTTAATACTGCCATCGAAGTATCCAAATACAGGCACGAGCTTACCTATGTCGACCGCTATACTGTCAAAGCTGGGCGCTGATTGTGGCAAACTAAGTAAGTGTTGGTCTTGTACATCACTAAAGCGTAACGTCTTCCCCTCTACCGTAATGCGGTTTGCACGTCTATCGCTAGGCGCTGAATAACCAACAGTACCGGCAAGGCTGACAAGCTCGTCAACGGAGTGGTCGAAATCGCTAATGTCTTTATCGATAGAGTAGAGACCGTCAGCGATGACACCTATACCGCCCACCAATGAGCCAGACATATACAAGGGCAGGCCGCCGGGATCCGCGGAGAGTCCCAGGGGCGAGCGTTGCGGTCCCACGGTCACGGCACTGCCGTCGCTTGCCTGCGTAAAATCGGAGCAGGCCAGTTGGCTGAACTGCACACCAAACAACGGACCGCCGGGTTGATTGATCTCCCCGGGGTTAAAATTTTCCTGAATGATCTGACTCGCAGTGCGCGTGCTAAACGCATTACCTTCGGAGGATAAATAAGCGCCCGTGATGGCCTTACTTATGGCCGCTTGATCGTCTATGACAAATGGAGCCACTGCAGTTGGCAAGACTATGCCTTCAAGCCCACTATCGATTACCGAGCTAGCACCTATATCTGTATTTGTTGAGATCAATACTTCATGTGCGAGCTTGTCTCCCATTCGATAGACGGCAAGAACATTTCCTACTCGATCGACCACTGCAATGGTTGCCAATACACCCTGTGCCTGCGCCTCTTGCACGGCTTGGGAGAGAATTCTGCTAACGTCGGCCTCACTAAGAAAACTCTGCGCGTTAGTACAGCTGCCGCTGCAATCTTGCGCCAGAACAATTTCTGAAGAAAACACCGCCAGCGTGAGACAAATTCCGACCAAAGACAGCTTGCAATGCTTACGAATTAACCTATTTAACATTAGTTATAATCCAACATTGCACTGCTAGTCCGTGGAGTGTGATGAAGATGACAGTTAACACAATCTACCGCTATCTTGTCGTTTTCACTAGAGTCGCTATGACAGCCGAAACAGGTCTCATTCTTAGGGATCAACACGTCTGTGCTTAAGCTCGAACTTTCCGCTTCATGGCAGCCACGACAAAGCTCTCTCTGCGATTGGCCAGCCTGAGTAAGGTGAGCTGCGTGATCGAATCTGGCATTGCTGTACCAGTCGCTGTTAATCCGAACTGGCTCAACATGCCAGGACTGACTTAAACCAGACCAGCCAGCTTCACCTTCACTCGCGCTGTTCTCCACCGCATTTACTTGATGACACGTAACACAGCCCGACGTACCGAATTGCAGTTGAATCTCCTGTTCAGCCTTCTGCACCGCACATTCGTAATCGCTGCCTTCGCAGCGGCGTACCAATCTGCCGGGCAGGCGCCTAGGAAGGGTGTCGTTGACACGTCCTGGGGTCAGGTAAAGTGCGATGAAATATTCTTCGATCGAGCGAATGGCAAGTGCGGGGTCGCCATGGGGGATTTCTCGTTCATTGAATTCTAGTGCATGACATTCAGCGCAATGATCCTGCATGTTAATTGCTACGAAATGTTCATTGCCCACATCGAGTATATGACAGCTCGAGCAATCCAATGCCGGCTCGTCTAACTGCAAGTGAATCTCATGAGAAAATTTCAAATGGGAATTTTCAACGGCTATACTTAGATCAGTCTGCGTAATTCGCCTCCAAGCGGCAACAAGTTCAGGGCTCTGCACCTCGGGCTCTATGTCCTTGAGTGCCGTCAGGAATGAGTAACGAAACTGAGGATGCTCCAATTCATTGAAAGCCGTCGCTATTTGCGTGACCACGCCATCGGACCCTGAAATAGAATCCTCATGACACTGTGTACATAGAATATCGGTTGTAGCAATTATCGATTGCGGCTCATTGTGTTCTTTATGGCAACTCTCACAACGCGGCATACTGCTAATAGCATTTCCCATATCATTCAGCGCCGTTGACGCGGGCGTAAGTAGAGAATTGAGCCCCGATTCACCCAAGGAAGAATGTAAAGCACTATCTGCAAAAAATTGATGGTCGAAATGTTGATCGCTCTGACTATGGCAGTTAGCGCAAGCTGTATCGCTTACCGGCTCGAAGGCCTGCGTGTGACAAGTAGAGCAATCATTACCGATCGCGTTGCGATGGGCGGCCAATAGCGGCCCGGGTGACCACAAACTGTCAGCGCGCCAGCTCTGGTTCTGCGTATGGCCTATGGCAGTAATCAAGTCGATCCAAGGCTGCTCATTCATAGAACTGCTACCGCTGAGATACGCCGTATAAGGTAGCCAAAAAGCAATGACGAACAGTGTCACCGCGGAGAAATAAGCTAGCCTTCGCGGGGTCCAGATGCGTGGTTTCACTTCTCGCTGCCAAGATTCGGCTAGGGTCGTTGTTCTCTGGACAGGGTCTAATGTCATCTCACAGGCGAAATCAAAACCTTCTGGTGCGGCCAAAACCTTTATCGTCTGATCACCTAGTTTGACCTCATCATTGACTTGCAGGACCTTCCGGTAAACAGCTTGGCCGTTCACGAGAATCTTGTTCCACCCCAACCCCTTGACGCTCGCCTTCCCGCTACTCATTTTGATGAGCGCATGCCTTCCATGAATGTGCGGACTTGGAATATAAAGATGCTGATCGAGATCACTTCCCAACGCTATCATTGGCGCAGACATCTTCACATCTTGCACTTTGCCAGTGGCGGTATTTCTGTGTCGGATGAGAAAAATCATTTGCGTGCTTAGGATCACCAATAAAAAAATACAGAGACAATATGAATTGTAAGCGCCACCAACAGCGCAATACTGATGGGCGTATGAATGAACAACCAAACTCGCATTCGCGCTTTGAGTTGCAGATTTACTCGCAAGTTTTCCACCAACTGCTGTCGTCGGGTAAGCAAGTTCAGCAGACTCAACAATAACTCCGGCTCGGTGGCTCGATTAGCGCGTGGAATTCGTTGCGCAACAATATCTATCAACGGCTGCTGCGCGCGGTTTGAAACAACATCTACACGGGTACCCACTACAGTGCGGCACATCATCGACCCATCTCTTGCCAGCAGCATATCCAGAATAGACCCCGCGATATCAGTTCTTTCTATTGCACTTGAAACAGTCATCTGTAACTCACTGTCGAGGTCCTTATAGGTTGCGACTATTTCCTCTTTCAGCGAATTCAATAGGGCGAGGCTCTCTTCGCCACTTCTGCCATCAGACAAAGCCACTATCTTTGCTGGGTAACGAATATAGGCGAACACGCCATAAAATCCGCTAAAGATGACTAGTAACAGTAGCAGAAAGGCGAAGGAATGAATGTTAATCCCGAGTTGAAAGGCGCTGTGAAAACTAGCAACTACGATTAGGCTACTACCGAGATAAACATGCGCCGAAACCCAGGCCTTGACACTACCCAGGCGCGATTGGAAGCTGCGCTTACGAATGCCAAGTAACGCTAGCCAGACTACAAGTACAGTGGCAAGCGTTCCTAGAAAATAGCCCTGTGGTGTGCCTCCGTTACTCCCCTCAATCCCTGCTTGAGAACGGTAGATAAAATAAGAAATCAAGATCAGGGCCAGACTTATATAAAGGTAATAAGACTTTCGGTAGGAGAGCATGTTTTGTGACATTTGCTAGCGCTCCTGAAGATACGTCAGGTAATTATTCGGAGCAATGCGGCTCGCCGCGCCCGTAGGACAGACCGACACACAGGCGGGGCCCGTCTTAATAGACATGCAGGCATCGCATTTAACCGCCTTTTTACCTTTCGCTAACGCTTCGACATCAGGCTGGAAGCCCTTAACTTCGCCTACATCGGCACCGTAACCGAAAAGAAGCCGCGCCCAAATAGGGGGCTTATCCGGCGCCTCATATTCCATTCTTATCACGTCGTAAGGACAGTTGCTTTCACAGTTTCCACATCCGATACAGGTACTATCGATAAATACCTCACCAGACGCGGCGCGGTGAATGGCATCGGGCGGACAGTCCTTCATACAATGGGGTTGCTGACAGTGACGACAGGAAACAGGTACATGCAATTTCGCGTATCTATTGCCAGCCTTCCTATTGAGCCGTGAGACGCCATTATGTGTCTCTGCGCAGGCTTTTTCGCAGTAGTCACAAGACACACAGAGATTCTCATCGATGATCAGCGCATTCGTGGCTTCACCCAAGCCCTGATCCATGAAGAATTGCATAGCCTGACCTACTTCTGGCTGTGCATCCAAGGTATTTTGCTGCACATACTTAGCGCTAACATCACGCTGTAATTTTTCTATACCGGAAGTATCGCTGCGTACGAGTCGGGAGAATTCTTCTTGGGCAACCTCTATGACTTCTGTAAGCACACTGGCGACCGCGTAGTGACGGCGAATAAGATCCCCCATAAGCGCCATCTCGCCGAACACTGATCCGGACTGAAACTGACCCACTACAATATTTTTGTTCTCGTGATTGATGTGAGATAAAACGACTGCCCCACTTCGCACAATATACAAACTATTACCCGTTTCTTCGGGCTTATAAATTGTGTCCCCCGCTTTGAATCGCAAAACTTTGGTGTTGAAACCCGCTTCCGTTAATTCGTCAAGCGCGCCGTTTGGCGCAATTTTGGCCTGCAGAGCCCGTACGCGAAAAATTAGATCGATTCCATCGGCTACTCCATCGTTGGAATTCATAAGCTTGAGCATAGTGCGGCGCGGAGTTTCTACAAGAATACAGTCCCCAACCGCAGCGGCATCGCAATTTCTTGGTTGACCGGAGAGCAAACCAGATTCGCCAAAGAACTGCCCACGACCGAGAACGGCAATCTGCTGACCAGACTGCTTAAGCGTAAGCTTGATCTCACCCTCAATGATCGTGAAGAAGGAACTGCTAAAGTCACCCTGCCGAAATATAAATTCGCCCGCGCGCATGATACGCGTGCTGGCAAGACTGGAGCCTGTGCTGTTGGCTGCAATCGAGGCGGCGCGGCGCGACTCATTCTGATAGACCTCTTCGCTTTGATAGCAGACCAATAGTTGGCTTTCGATAATCAATTCGCGGAACTGCAATAGGTTCATCTCATTCAACATTGGCGTACGCTGTTGAAAAAGTTGCGTGACCTGATCGACAGAGAGAACAAAGGGAAGGAGCCGAAACTGCTTCTCGAGCAACTTCGATTCTACAGGAGCGATCATATCTCCATGAATAAAAGACACCACGTCGTGACCTTGATTCATGCCCTGCTTGATCAGTGGATAACCGGCCAAAGAACCAATGATATAGAGTCCAGGTACGGAAGATTCGTAACGTTCATTCATGACTGGGTTTGAACGAATATTGTCACTGGCAAATTCAATTCCCATTCCCTCGAGAAAATCTCTAGCAGGTACCGAGCCCAGGCGCGCGATAATTCGATCTATCGGGAAAACTTTCTGCCCGTCTCCGGTAGTAAGCTCGATCTTATACAGCTTTCCAGAACTATCAGCGACATCCAACGCCTGCACCTTCTCTACGACGGTGTTGTAGTAGCAATCCAGACTCACGTCCTCGTCATTGGCCGCCTTAAGTATGGCATCTAGGTTTCCAGTTTTGGCGCGACTAAACTCACCGCGCCGGTTGAGAATGTAGACCTGGTTCGAAGCGGAGAGAGCCAGCGCGTTCTCAATCGCGGAATCACCGGCACCGACAACTACGATAGTCTCATTCTCGTACATGCTGGCGTCAGCCAAAGTGTATTGCAGCAGAGGCAAATCATCTCCGGGCACGCCCAGCCGTCTGGGATTACCCTCAGAGCCGATAGCCAGAACCACAAAATCCGCTGTAATGGGTGAAGCACCCTGCAAGCCAATCCGAAAACCGTCATCTTCATGCTTGATTTCGGTGACTTTGGAATCGAATCGAATATTAAGAGAATTACTCTCAAGCGTCGCCTGCCAACTCTCTAGAATTGACTCGCGTGAATTAGCAGAAAAACGAAAATCGCTGCGCAAATCGAGATAGCTCGGTTCGGACATCACGTACTTGCCCTTTTGATAATTGACTATCGTATTGGCAATGGCCGGCGCGCCCTCCAGCAGCACATAGCTCCGATCGGCCTTCCCACCGATATTTTGGTACCACGCTGCCCGGCCTGCAGCACTGAGCCCCGCGGGGCCCGCGCCAATAATAGCTATGTGAAAATGCTCGACCTGCGACATTGTAACCTTGGCAACGTATAGGATTCGGCCATTTAGTCTACTACTCCACTAACTTGATGACACTAATAGAAGCAAATTGTATGAATGTATAGTTGCTTCGTTAAATTAGTTGGTCGCCAGTATCGTGGCAATTGGTTCTGACTTGGAGAGTTCTGCTACACTGCCTCTAAACATAAGAAAAATAAGCGTCTATCTATACTGCCGGAGAATACAGTGAGCAACGAATCTTCAGATCCACAGGCAAATCTGCCGGATAATGAGGCCACCGTTATTCGCACCACAGTTTCAGGGGGTGGGCCTGAAAACAAGAATGTACAGCTAGAATACATCGAGAAGATTCGCAACCTGCAGCTCAACTATGAGAAATACCAAGTCCGCGATAAAATCGCGGAAGGTAGCATGGGCTCCATCCATCAGGTCTACGACAAGAATCTAAATCGCTCCTCGGTCCTGAAAATAATTCTGCCGAAGATTCAAGGAGACCCAGCACTTTTCCGTCAGTTCATCAAAGAAGCGCAGATTACGGCGCGACTTGAACACCCGAATATCATTCCAGTGCACGACATAGGCATCATCGATGGCGACCGCCTGCACTTCGCGATGAAGGAAGTTCACGGTGACACACTTGCCACGATCCTGCGCCAATTAAAGGCAGGCTCTGAAGAGCATGTCCTGCGCTTCACCTATTACGCACTGCTCACAATATTCAGAAAAATATGCGATGCCGTGGCGTTTGCCCATTCATTGGGAATTTTGCACCGTGACATCAAACCCGACAACATCATGGTAGGCGGGTTCGGTGAAGTCTTGATGATGGATTGGGGCATCGCTAAATTAATTGGCGACAAAGAAATCGAGCCGCCTGAAAACATAGGCGCCGTGTTCACCAACGTCGCGAACTCAGAAGCCACATTGAGTGGGGTGGTGAAAGGCTCGCCAGCTTTCATGTCACCGGAGCAGGCTAAAGGCCTTGGGGATAAGATTAATGAGCGCAGCGATGTCTTCTTGCTCGGCTCGACACTTTACAATATTGCTACCCTGCATGCCCCGTACACCGGTAGCGACATCGAGGAGACCATAACGAACGCACAGCAGGGAAATCTTATTAGCTCCGCCTTGCGCGCCCCCGGCAGGAACATTCCTCGAGAACTCATCCGAATTATAGAAAAGGCAATGGCCTTTAATCCCGATGAACGTTACGCAAACGTTGATTTATTGATATTGGATATCGATGCTCTGCTGGAGGGAAACACCACAACTACTACCAAGGTTTTTGAGGCCGGAGAAGTTATAATTCACGAGGGAGACATAGGCGAAGAGGCCTACGTAATATCCTCGGGAAAGGTCGAGGTATTCAAAACGACTAGCAGCGGTAACGTACGTCTATTGACACTGGATAGCGGCCAAGTAATTGGAGAAATGGCACTTATCTCGAAGAGTGTCCGCTCCGCGTCAATTCGCGCACTAGTTAAAACTGAGCTAGTTATGATTACCAAGGAAGTCATGGAGCAAGGCCTAAGCCAATTGCCCCCTTGGCTGAAAACAGCAGTGAACTGTCTCACGGAGCGCCTCGTTCGCGCGAATGAGCAGGTGCATCCTTTGATCAGTGGAGATTGCATGTATCACGTACTGCGCCAAATACAGTACAGCTACCTATCACTCTGCACAGAGGACGACTCAGGGACAAAGAGCAAGGGCATGTCCGCCAATACAAAGGCACTGATTAGCGATGTCGCTTGCAGTCTCTGTCTTCCCGAAAACTTAATAGAACTCATCGTCTCCGGACTGCTCATGCAAGGCCTAATTCGGCCAATTGCGAAAGAAGAGTTAAGCGTAGCTAACAGGGAACTGCTTGAACTGCTCGTTCAGCAGGCAGCGAAAGAACAGTCGATCCAAACTGTGACGAATAGACCCAGCAGCAAAATGCCAGGGGAGCATTCAATCAAACAGATAATCGGTAGCGACAACGAACTAGATGTAAATGAGAAGCTTCAAGAAATTCTCGGCACACTACGCGGCCGGTTAGGCTCTTCATAGCGACACTCTACGAGACACTCTGAAGAGAAGTAATTGCCAGATGGGACGAATTGTATAGCCATCCCCACTTCCAGCTGGCACTTCAAATTGCTAATAGCAGGTCTGGTTGCGAAATTTCGCTGGGCAAGGCGCAACTCTGAGGATACTCAACTCCCACTAGATAGAGGCCGTCCGGCAGAGCTGTAGGAGCTGCCCGCGCCCTATCTTGCAGCGACAACAACTGGGCTATCCACGCTGGCCCTTTATCGCCCCTGCCTACTTGCAGCAAGGATCCCATCATATTGCGCACCATGTGCTGTAGGAATGCATTCGCCTTAACATCGAAGATGAGAAAGCCGCCACGACGATAGACATTCGCATGCATGACATTGCGCATCGCCGTCTTCGACTGACAGCCGGCAGCGCGAAAGGAGGTAAAATCCTGCTCACCGAGAAAATGTTGTGCCGCCGCGTGCATCGACACTTCATCCAAACTTCTTCGAGTGTAGCTCGCTCTGCCATGTAACATTGCAGATTGCGTTTCGCGCTGGTACATCAGATACAGATAGCGTCTGGATAACGCACTAAAACGCGCATGGAAATCGCCTTCCTGCGTCCGTGACCACACTACCCGAATAGTCCTTGGTAGCATGCTGTTTACACCCTGCGTCCAAGCTTTAGCCCCTCTGTCAATTTCAGTGTCAAAGTGAACTACTTGGCAAGTAGCATGAACACCTGCATCTGTCCTGCCGGCACAACTCACGACTATGTTTCTATCCGCAACTTTACTAAGCGCGGTTTCAATATATTCCTGGACGGTTTCTTGCTGCGGGAATTTTTGTTTCTGCCAGCCGGAATACGGTGAACCATCGTATTCGATGCCTAGCGCTATGCGGTGGTTATTTGGGGTGGCTTGTTCGAGAACTGACACTGATCAGATCGACGCAGGTTTACGAAAGCAAGTACTAAACAACTAGTCTGACTCGCGGACAAGTGATCCAAGTAACTTGCTGGCTTCTTCTGCCTGCTCGTTGGAGCCTTCTTTAATGACTTCCTGCAAAATTTCCTTAGCTCCCTCCATATCTCCCATCTTCTGGTAAGCATAGGCGAGCTCTAACTTAGTCGCTGTTTCGTCATCAACCGACAGCATACTGACTTCCTCTCCATCATCGAAAGCCTCTATCTCAACGTCGTCATCGGATAAAAAACCTAAATCGTCATCGTTTGCGTCCGCATCGCCAGTTGCTGCCTCTTCTTTGACCGACTCAATGTCGAACTCATCTAGATCGAAGTCGAAGTCTTTTACATCCTCTTCGATAACAGAGGTCACGACGTCATCTGGCTTCTTCAGTGCAGTATCACCAGCAGTACCGTCTAGATCTAAGTCTAGGTCTAGGTCTAGGTCTAGGTCGAAGTCAAAGGGTTCAACCTCTTCGTTGCTCGCGGGTGCCGGTGCTTCAGCGCCGTCGTCTATCTTGTCCTTATCGAAGACGAATTCAACGACATCTAGATCTTCTTTATCCACAACACTGTCATCGGTCGCGTCAGTTACTTGGGGGGTACTCGCCGCTACGTCCGCATCAGTGGTAACTTGTGCGACCGGATCTGCGTCGAACTCTACTGTATCGCGATCTTTGGGATCTTTAACTTCGCTCTTTATCGCGCTCAAATCGTTATCTAAATCAAACTCGAATGTTTCAGCTTTTTCTACTGCACCTTCATTGGCCTCACGTTCAATTGCACTGTTGTCGGTGGCACTGTTGTCGCTGGCACCATTATCGTCACCAAGGTCGAACATCAAATCTACTTCTTGAGATTCAGCAGGGACTTCTTTCGTTTTTTCTGTGTCGAACGACCCATCTTTAGCCTGTCCTACTTCATACTCATTAGCGTTGTCCTCATAATCGAATGAGTCCAGATCAATCCCTAAGTCATCTAGAAAAGAGTTAGCTTTAGGCTCAGAATTTACCCCCTGCTCTTCCTCTATCGCTTCTTCTTCACGTTGCTTTGCCTCTTCCTCGTCTAGCAAAACCTCAAGCTCAGAAATTTTCGCCCTAGCTTTTGCTGCGCTCCCTGCTTCATCGAATACGACAATGCTGTCTTCAGGCTCGCCCTCTAAATCAGATGAATCGTAGTTCCTGAATTCTGTGACATCCCCGTCTGTCTTTGAACTTTCTGTGTCAGCATTTCCAGCACCAACATCAAAATTCTGCTCAGCCATTTCCTCAATGTTGTCTTCATCTACTTTCGCAGCACGATTTCTGCGCTGCATCAGCACGACCAACACTAAGATGAGCAAAATAATACCGAAAAGTATGAATATGCTGTTGACGGTCACCTCATCAGCTAAGTTGGACGGCGAGTCTATCTGCAGAGCGGCTTCTGCCGCGGCGGCATCCTGGATCGCCTGTTGCTCTGCTCTTAATTGCGCATCAGCGGCGACAGCATTAAGCGACTCTTGCAATTGCGCTAATTGCATATCTTGCAGCCGAATAATTTCTTGTGCGGCCGCGATCTGCACCTCGAGATCAGCCATGCGGGAATCTAATTCTTCGCGTTCTACTCTTGCGCGATCGGCTTCTTCCTGACGCTGCGCCAACTGTGCTTCTAATTCAGCAATACGTTGATCGAGCCCTTCGTTCTCGGCATCTCCTAATCCTGTGGCGCCACTCCTTGCATCGTCTACACTCACTACGCTCAGCTGACCTTGTGGCTGATCATCTTGATCTAGCATGACATCTGACGGTGCTGCCAGTGGCTGAACATCAGCATCAGCAAAATCTTGATTCTGACGCCTTACTTCATCGACCGCATCGCGAGGGTCAATCGACTGTATTTCTGCTAAAGTCGGAACACGCAATACCTCTCCACTGCGCAGTTTATTGATGTTGCCATCAGCGAAGGCATCCGGGTTCAGACCCAGCAGCGCTAGCATGGTTTGCTGCATGGACACCACGGTGTTTGGTCTAACTTGCTGGGCAATGTCGGAAAGCGTGTCGTTACTATCGGTCACGATAGTTTTTTGCTCGACAACTTCAGTCTCAGGATCTTCTGGCTCTGCGGCTGCCTCGATGGCCTCTGGCTCGGCCTGAGGCTGGGCAGATATAATTTCAGGCTCTGGACTTATAGCCGAATTAGTTGAAATCGGCGTAGCCACAGCAGGTGCCGTCGCCGCCTCGACGTCTGCCGCTTGAGCGCTAGTAGGCGGCCGCAGAATTGGGCTAATTGGCTGCCTAATTTCAGCACTGGATTGCTGGTCGTCGAACACAGGAAGATCCAATAGGATAGTGTGTTCACTAAGCAGTCGACCATTAGGCCAGCGTGTATCTAGGATAAAGCTTAGATACGGCTCGCGGACGATTTGCGAAGAGGTGAGAATTACTACGTTGTCCTGCCCTGCCGACTCAACGCTGAAACGGATATTAGAAAGGAAACCATCGCGCTCAATATTGAAACGCGCAAAGTCAGCGCCCGATGCAACCGAAACACGGATATCTTGCAGCCGGGCATCACCTAGCTGAATCAGTTCTATGCGTATACGCAATGGTTGGTTGAGCGAGGACTCGACAGTGACGGTGCCTAACCCTAAAGCGTACACCTGTGTCGCTATACTGCAGAGCAGCATGGTCAGAGTGACGGCGATTTTACGTAGCATAGTCCCTTTTTCTCTCAACAGGTCGCTGACATTGCTAAGCACATGTAAAGTCAGACCCTTTGATAACTCTCTAAATCAGCACAATCGCTTAGTGAGCACGGCTGTCAATGTGACAGAATAATAGTAATATAGTTTCTTCAATATAGCCTGTAAGTATTCATTATAAATAGCTTTTTATCAACTCTTCAGCTATCTGAACTGAGTTGAGAGCGGCTCCCTTTCGTATGTTGTCGGCAACCACCCAAAGGTTAATACCATTGGGAATTGAGATGTCCTGACGGATTCTCCCGACAAAAACTGCGTCCTCGCCCGCCGAGTCATGCACGGCTGTAGGGTACCCGCCATCTTTTCTCTCATCAATCACCGTAACACCGGCAGCATTCGCCAATAAGTCACCCACTTGAACCGCACTAATAGGCTTATGGGTCTCTATCTGCACCGCCTCTGAATGTCCGTAGAATACGGGTATACGGACACAGGTCGCGCTAAGCTGAATACTGTCATCAGCGAAAATCTTTTGCGTCTCCCAGACCATCTTCATCTCTTCCTTGGTGTAACCATTTTCCATGAAGACATCGATCTGCGGCAGCGCGTTAAAGGCTATCTGCCGTGGATAGACCTTGCACTCAGCCTCGCGGCCATTCAATAGCTCTCCCGTCTGCTTCGCTAGTTCCTTGACGGCACTGTTGCCAGAGCCGGAAACGGCCTGGTAAGTACAAACAGAGATACGCTTAATCCCGACCGCGTCATGAATCGGTTTCAGCGCGACTAGCATCTGGATCGTAGAGCAATTGGGGTTCGCGATGATGTTGCGGTTCGTATATTGCGCTATCGCCTCAGGGTTTACCTCGGGGATTACTAGCGGGATATCGTCGTCATAGCGGAAATGCGAGGTGTTATCGATCACAACACAGCCCGACGCGGCTGCCTTCGGCGCAAATTCAGCCGAAACGCTACCACCGGCGGAGAACAGACCAATTTGGGCCTGACCAAAATCGAACTCGGCCAAATCAGTCACCATGAGCGGTTTGCCGTTGAACATCACTGTATTCCCGGCAGAGCGCTCACTGGCCAGAGCGAATATTTGATCTACTGGGAAATTGCGCTGCTCTAGGATGCTCAACAAAGTTTCCCCTACCGCGCCCGTCGCACCTACCACTGCTACCTTGTAGTTAGTCATACTTTTTCTCTAAATTCTTGAAATTCTTGAAATTCTTAATATTTTCGCGCATGGGAGGCTAACCAATACCGCCACAGCCTTGAGCTACTTGCTTAAATAGGAAGCTTAAGTGGTAGTCGTATTGGACGTCGTGAAATACCAAGGTGCACTGCTGCGCCAGCTTTCCTCAAAGTTACGTATGGTTTCTGATTCTTCCAACGTAAGCCCGATATCGTCCAGACCATTCAGCAAGCAGTTCTTACGAAACGCATCCACAGAGAATTCAATTGCAGAGCCATCGGGCTTGATGATCATTTGTTGCTCCAGGTCCACCTCTAACTGGTAGCCCTGGTTTGCCTCAACTTCTGTAAATAAAGCTGAAATAGTGGCCTTATCTAGAACGATAGGGAGCAGCCCGTTCTTGAAGCAGTTGTTAAAAAAGATGTCGGCATAACTTGGCGCCAAAATCGCACGAAAGCCATAGTCATCCAGCGCCCAAGGAGCGTGTTCGCGGCTTGAACCACAGCCAAAGTTATCCTTAGCAAGCAAAACTTTGGCGTCCTTATAACGTGGCTGATTGAGCACAAAGTCCGGGTTTATTGGCCGGTGGCTATTATCAGTATCCGGCAATCCCTTATCAAGATAGCGATGCTCATCGAATAGGTTTACACCAAAGCCAGTCCGCTTGATGGATTTCAGGAACTGCTTAGGGATGATGAAATCTGTATCTACGTTTGCACGATTCAGTGGTAACACCACGCCCTTCTCTACTATAAATTTGTTCATGTTTTTCTCTTAACTTTCTGTTTTAGCAGGTTTTAACCTAACTCTCTTATATCAACGAAGTGACCTGCGATAGCAGCTGCCGCCGCCATTGCCGGGCTGACGAGGTGTGTGCGCCCGCCGAACCCCTGTCGTCCTTCGAAATTACGATTAGAGGTAGATGCACAGTGCTTTCCCTCGCCTAACTGGTCTGCATTCATCGCCAGACACATTGAACAGCCCGGCTCACGCCACTCCAGTCCTGCCTCGATGAATATCCGATCCAATCCCTCAGCTTCAGCCTGCTTCTTTACCAAGCCCGAGCCTGGAACGACCATGGCTACCTCAACGCTGTTAGCGACTTTCTTGCCTTTAACTACATTTGCCGCTGCGCGCAGGTCTTCGATACGCGAATTTGTGCATGAACCGATGAATATGCAGTCCAGCTTGATATCCTTGATCGCTGTTCCACCCTGTAGGCCCATATATTCTAAGGCCTGCTGGATATTTCCGCGCTTTGTCTCATCAGCTTCCTGCTCCGGATCGGGCACCTTACCTGTAATCGGAGCCACCATCTCAGGCGAAGTACCCCAAGTTACCTGCGGCTCTATGTCTACCGCCTTTAAGACAACGACCTCGTCAAACGTGGCGTCGGCATCACTTACCAGCCCGCGCCAAGATTCAACCGCCCGCTCCCATAAATCGCCACTTGGAGCGAAGGGCCTGCCCTTAATGTAATCCAGCGTCGTCTCGTCAACAGCGATTAGACCTGCTCGTGCTCCAGCCTCGATTGCCATGTTGCAAACGGTCATACGCCCCTCTATAGATAGCGCTTGAATAGCTTCTCCACCAAATTCAATGGTAAAGCCCGTACCACCGGCCGTGCCAATCTTACCGATTACCGCCAACACGATATCTTTCGCCGTGCATCCGGGCTTTAACTGACCATCTACACGCACTAGCATGTTCTTGGCCTTCTTTTGCATCAGGCACTGAGTGGCGAGAACGTGCTCTACCTCAGAAGTCCCGATGCCATGTGCCAAGGCGCCCAGAGCCCCGTGAGTAGAGGTATGCGAATCGCCACAGACAATGGTCATGCCAGGCAGCGTCGCGCCCTGCTCTGGACCAACAACGTGCACTATGCCTTGCCGGGCATCGGTCATCTTGAGTTCAAAGATACCGAATTCAGCACAGTTATCGTCTAGTGTGCGAACCTGTATCTTAGAAACAGGGTCCTTGATGCCCTCTAAGCCCTGCTTCCGCTCTTCGGTGGTAGTGGGTATATTGTGATCAGGAGTCGCGAAATTTGCATCCGCGCGCCATGGCAGGCGTCCAGCCAGGCGCAAGCCTTCAAAAGCCTGCGGCGAAGTCACTTCATGAATCAGATGACGATCGATATAAATCAGGGCTGTACCATCGTCTCTTTCTGATACTAGATGGGTGTCCCAGATCTTGTCGTATAACGTTTTACTGCTCATTTTGTTCACCAATACTGACTTAACAGTTTTCATATTTTAGATTAATTAAATTATTTAACTATCTGATCTAAATATATTTATATGTGAATTTATATAAGTCGATCAGAAGGGGTTCCTACTCTAGATTACTGTATTGCTAGTCGTGCGCGCCTTGCCATTCTGGCCGCGGTCTCGCAACAAATGATCCATTAACACCAAGGCAAGCATTGCTTCGGCGATTGGCGTGGCACGAATGCCGACGCAGGGATCATGACGGCCTGTGGTTATTACCTCATCGGCCTCACCTTTACTATTGATCGACTTGCCCGGCAGACGAATGCTAGATGTGGGTTTCAGTGCTATGCTGGCGACGATATCCTGACCGCTCGATATACCGCCTAGCACGCCTCCTGCGTTATTGCCTTCGAAACCCTCTGGCGTAATCTCGTCGCGATGCTCGCTACCCTTTTGCGTGACGCATTCGAAACCCGCACCAATCTCAACACCCTTAACGGCATTGATGCTCATCAACGCCTTAGCGATATCCGCATCCAGGCGATCGAATATAGGTTCGCCTAGCCCTGCAGGCATATTCGTAGCGCAGACATTGATCCTAGCGCCTATCGAGTTACCTTCTTTGCTCAAAGCGGCCATATATTCTTCCATCTCCACTACCTTCGAGGCATCCGGACAGAAGAATGGGTTATTCTCTACTTCGTCATAGTCCACTGAATCGATGGCTATCGGTCCCAGCTGACTGAGATAGCCGCGGATCAAAGTACCGCAGGTCTCGAGCAGGTATTTCTTTGCGATAGCGCCGGCGGCCACCCGCATTGCAGTTTCCCGCGCCGATGCGCGTCCACCGCCTCGGTAGTCTCGAATTCCGTACTTCTTCCAGTAGGTGAAGTCGGCGTGCGCAGGACGAAACTGGTCTTTGATCTTGCTGTAGTCTTTTGAGCGCTGGTCAGTGTTCTCTATCAATAGGCCGATGGGTGTGCCGGTCGTCTTACCCTCGAACACGCCGGATAGAATCCTTACCGAATCGTCCTCTCTTCTTTGCGTAGTAAAGCGACTCTGCCCTGGCTTGCGGCGATTCAGATCACGCTGCATATCAGCTTCGGTCAGCTCCATGCCTGGAGGACAGCCATCTACCACGCAGCCTAGCGCAGGCCCGTGGCTTTCACCAAAGCTAGTTACTGTAAATAATTTGCCGAAACTGTTTCCTGACATCTGAGCACTCGAATAAAGAATTTAAATCTGGCAGATACTGACAGCAGGGCCGAAAAACAGGCGATTGTACACTAATTAAACTGTTCTCTGTACTGCTGTAATTGCCCCGCCGTAAGGGCTAGCACTCCTTCGCCTCCCCGCTCGAACTCCAACCACAGCAGAGGAACCTGCTTGAGACGCTCGGACAATTGGGGATGGCTATAACCGACTTCCATTACCAAAAGGCCATCTGCAAACAGGTAATCGACCGAATCGCGCAAAATTTTAAGGGGTATCTGTAGACCATTGTCGGCGCTAATAAGCCCCAGCGAGGGCTCATTAGCAAATTCAGCAGGTAGCTCGTCGTATTCCTCCACAGGCACATAGGGCGGATTCGCTAAGATAAGGTCGTAGCGCGAACCGATACCATCAAACAGATCGCTCTCTATAGCTCTAACCCTATTTCCTAAGCCATGCAGCGCGATATTCTTGTTTGCGAGATCTAACGCATCTGAGGATATATCTACCAGGTCGACTTCACAATCAGGCCATAACAAGGCGGTAGCAATACCAATGCTTCCCCCGCCTGTACAAATGTCTAAGACCTTAGCTGCAGGCTCATGCAACAGCGGCTCGAATTCGCCGTTAATCAATTCGGCTAATGGGGATCTCGGCACAAGCGCCCGCTCATCGCAATAAAACTCATGTCCGGCGAACCAGGCGCGCCTCACCAAATAGGCAGTTGGCACGCGCTCGTCGATTCTGCGCTTTACAGCAGCTTCGAGCATCACCTCCTCCCCAACGTTAAGCTCACGCTGCGCTGCCTGCTCATCTGCAAAGTCGATATCTAACAGACCATAGATGAGATAAAAAGCCTCATCCAGCGGGTTATCGGTTCCGTGGCCATAACAAAGATCGGCAGAGTCCAAGCGAGCAGCAACTTGCTGAATAGTTTCTTGGATTTTCAATTTGTTCCTCTTACTTGCTCAAGCGAATACGTGATTGTAGCCGATGTTTCTAAACGATGGTGTGCCAGTGTAATCCAGCAAACTATAAATGGCGTAGGGAGTCTTCAACAAGCAAATAATATGCTAATCTCTCGCCACTCTCATGCTGAGTCCACTATCAGTAAGCACAAGATCAAGACCAGCGTTTCACGACTGCAGACACAGCGTGCTGCGGCGGCAATCAGACCCCTAAAATGGTGAACAACTATGGAACAGGCTTTTCTAGAAATCCTTAAACAAATTGGCGAGGACCCCGCTCGAGCAGGCTTGGTTGATACACCGAAAAGGGCGGCAAAGGCCATGGGGTTTTTGACTCAGGGCTACTCGATGAATATCGATGAAGTCATCAACAACGCTCTGTTCCCTTCTGAAACCGACGAGATGGTTATAGTAAAAAACATCGAGCTTTACTCGATGTGCGAACACCACATGCTTCCATTTATTGGAAAGTGCCATGTTGCCTACATTCCAAATGGCAAAGTCATTGGCCTCTCAAAGATAGCAAGGGTTGTCGACGTTTTCGCTAGACGACTACAGATTCAGGAAAACCTTACCAACGAGATTGCTAACTGTATCGTCGAGAAAACCAATGCAGCCGGCGCGGGAGTGATCATCGAGGCTCAGCATATGTGTATGATGATGCGTGGAGTCGAAAAACAAAACTCCACAATGACCACCTCCTGCATGTTGGGTGCATTCAGAAACAGTCAGTCAACACGAGCGGAGTTCCTTTCTCTAGTCAAGTAAACAACCTATCTCGGAACTGATGATAGTCTAACGTAGCACTATTTCGACACGCTCTTCGCAATCTCCACTAGCACAGCTTGGTGCCAGCGGCCCCACCCCTGCTGCCTCGATTCGCTGAGCGTCGATGCCAGCTGCTATTAACGCCTGTCGAAGCGAATTCGCTCTTGTCAATGAGCGCTGCATTAATTCTTGCAGTGACTGAGCATCTTGTTTCAGATGCGCAACAACATAAACAGAAAGTCCCTGATCTGAATTCAAGGCGGAGACTAGCGACTCCAAATTAGCTGGCCCGGCTAGACTGTCGTTTGATTGAAAACTAATAGGGGGAAGAATCACACTGCCTTGCTCTTGCAGTCGCTGCAGTAAATTTGAAACTACTACTGTGTTAAATGTCTCTTGAATCTCTGGTTCGTCTATCTCTATTGCCGCTGCTATTTGTTCTGACTCTTGTGTTCCGGCTGGCTCTACAATCTCTATATGCGCATAAATCTTCCTATTGACCCGGGTAATGATATACACGGAAAAATACGGACTTTCCTCTAAAGCAGGATTTGCACGAAAGGCAATGAAATGCTGATTGCGTTCCGGCCCATAGAGGATACGGTTTCTAAATATATCGTTGGCCCAATAATTACTGCTGCCGCACTCCCTGCCGCCGCAGCTATACAGCACCTCATAATTCTTAGCTGTTAACTGTTCCTGATAAAACGCGTAGACATCATCACCAGTGAACTCCTGCGATACTTCATAGGTAATCTTTGTGACATCCCCTCTGAGTCTCTCGGAATTTTCGGGGATCACTTCTCCGCGAACCCTCTCTAATGCGCCGAGAATAATTCGATAGTTGATATCTCTGAGCAATTCTCGCTCGACAATTTCCGAATCAGCGAACCCGGCGACCAGGCTATGATCACTAAAGCCGACAACAAGCCCATCGGATTGCGCGGCGCTCACTACTGGAAAACCAAGCAGTAGAATTACTAGCGGTAGGAATCGTCTTACAAAATGATAAGTAGTACAAATCATGGATTTCTCACGGGTTTCTTACGGTTCTAGCATGTATGCAATTTTAGCGCATCCTGGCGCTACGACATCCATTGATAGGCAATGCAGAGTCGCGTTAGCAACGTAGCGATGTGACTCCATAGTGCCATCCACCATCACCGACAGCAAGTTAGACAGGAATGGATTGTGGCTAACAATCAACAGATGCTGCACATCGATTCCCTCGATAGCGTCTAACACGCCATAGACATCGCCACCGGGTTTAATACTCTCATCAGTGGTAAAGGCCAGATCGGGGAATAGTCTCATCACGGCAGACGCCGTCTGCTGCGCCCTATTGTAGGGACTGCAAAGAACTCGATCCATTGCGGGGGAATACTGCTTGAATTTCTCAGTTAGCGAACGAGCCTGAGCGAACCCCTCGACAGTTAAGTCTCTTGCTGAATCCGATACAGCCCTGTCTTGTGCTATCGCATGACGTAACAAATAGACTAGCATCTCAGTTTCTCTTTAGCCTAGCACTGTTTAGGAATCGCTAGCGCCTTTGTCTCCTGCATCTACCTCGGGCTTCTCGGGAGTTCTAGGAGACTTCTTCGCCGCCTTCTTTTTAACAGACTTCTTCTTAGCTGCAGGTTTCTTTACCGCCGCACTTGTAGCGGATGCTTTCTCCTTGGCCCCCTTCTTTACGGCCGACTCCTCTAGTAGTGAGTCGTCTTTTACTTCGGGAAAGCCGGAAAATGGAAACGGCTTTACATCGGAAAGATAAGTCATGAACTTGAACAGCTGCGAGACATACAGTTCCAGCGCAGCGGAAAAATATTTTAAGTTGGCATTGGCGCCGCCCGTAATGATTGTGAACAGCGCTTGCGCGATACTCAACACCAGAACCAAAGGCAGTAAAACGAAATAGGAGGCCATCGCGAAGACGGCCACGAACAGCGCTCGAATCCAAGCCGGTGGCTGAATAATATTATCTACAATCTCATTACGCTCTTTTGACATGGACATTCCTCTACTGTGTTTTGAAAGGCACGATCGACTCAGTGCCGTTTATCTATTTCGCTGTATAAACCGCTAGTCAAGAGTCTTATTTTCATTCGCTGCAAACTCGACATCCAGAGCCAGTTCACTCAGCATCAACGATGAAATTATATTCTCAAGAGAATCATTTTCATAAATTATCTTATATAGTCCGCTAGCCAGCGGCATATAGACACCTAATTCTTCGGCCTTCTCTTGCACCAGCTTAACCGTATTCACGCCCTCAGCCACCTGACCTAGCTCGGCTATCGCTTCTTCTAGAGGGACGCCCTTGCCTAGGGCAAGACCAATTCTGTAATTCCGACTCAATGGCGTCGAACAGGTGACAATCAGATCACCTACACCCGCCAAACCCAAGAACGTCATCGGATCAGCACCTAACTCCTTTCCGAACCTGGCCATCTCAGTTAAGGCGCGAGTCACTAACATGCTATTGGTGTTATGACCCATACCAAGAGCGGTCGCTATCCCGGCAATAATCGCATAAATATTTTTAAGCGAGCCACCCAATTCCACACCGAACATGTCGTTGTTCGCATAGACTCGAAAATACGTAGACTTAAGTGCACTCTTCACCAATTCGCGCACTTGTTCATCAGGGCTGGCAATCACGGTGCCGGTGAGATCTTTTTTCGCGATCTCCACAGCAAGGTTCGGGCCACTTAGCACACCTACTTTGGCATTCGGGGCTTCCTGATTCAATATCTGAGTCATCAAATCAAAGCTGCCACTTTCTATTCCCTTCGTGGTGCTAACAAGCACAGTACTCTGGGCAAGATGCGGAACCATGTCCCTTACTACCTGACGGAAGGAGGAGCTCGGGACGGCGACAAAAATTAGGCTACTATCTTTCACCGCTGCCGCCATGTCAGAAGTGGCAACAACTCTTTCATTAAGTTGGTAGTTGGGAAGGTATTGTGAGTTTTCGCGAGTACGATTGAGCTGTTCTGCCTTGGATTCGCTGCGCATCCAGAAACTGACCTCATAGCCATTTTCTGCAGTAATATTGGCTATCACCGTGCCGAAGCTACCACCACCAATAACCGAAATCTTGCTTGTAGACATGAGTGCCCTTCGCTGTCTGTCGAGCGCGCAATGATAGTCTGATTAGCCCCTAATACCAAGGCGGCGCAGCAGGGTAACGCTCTACATTCTTGTCAGCTTCACCGTGAGTGGCCAGCTCACTCCATGCGCCACGCCTCATGAAGATCCTCAATCATTAGCTCCAAGGGGTCGCTTCCCTTGTTTTTCTATAGCGCTGCAGGGCTGAGCACGAAGTGAAGTAGCCGCAAAACTGCTGCAGATTCCATTCACCGGTCATGACGACATTCCGCCCAGGGCATGCCGCGAATAAAAAGCCAATGTACCAATAGTGCTTCTCAACTAAGCACTTCTGCGGCGGCCAGTACTCGCCAAATATCTCCCCGTACAATCTCTCCACAAGGGCATCGATAGGGGCATCGATTGCGACATTGATCTGATGAACCGCCTAGCACCACGCCGCCAAAACACCGCAAGGCAGGTTTTAACGTTATCGAAGAAGACATCTGTATCAAGCTCATGCAGCGCCTGTGCCTGCTGTACTTGCTCGAAACTACCATCTCTGGCAATTACGCGTTTGAAGGTCTTGGCAAGGGATACAGCAGCCTGACCATTTCCCGGAGCGCATTCCCAGGCAAGGTCATGTTGCTCACTCTGAGAATGCAGAAATTCGAACAGCTCATCTCGATAGCTAGGCCGCGCGTTAGCATAGCCTGAGCATGCCCAAAGAAATGATCCTTGAATGTCATAGCTTCCCTCGCCCTCTCTGCCCTCTTTACCCTCTCAACTCTCTCACTCACTCAACCTCCTCGACTTCCACGCATGAGCTCGATTCGATTGGATTGATAGAAAACAAGCGCATCGTAGACTTGGTTCGCCACTGACTTAGGCGTAATCGATGCCCCTACGAACTGATCGTATTCGTTCTCAGCAGTAATCGGCTGCCAGCTTAGGCGCAAGATGTCGCGCATACTATTCCCTGCGAATTCGTTCATCCATTTCGAGTCTATAACATCAACCACGCCATAAAGCTGATCGGAATTGATGTCTTCGATTACGCGAGCGGCGCTAATCCGACCGAACATGTCTACTGCGATTAGCAGGTCAATCTTGCCGTTGAATCCATCTTCTGCAATCGCAGGTACGGCGACGGAGACCGCCTGCCCGTCCTTTCTCGCGATGTAGGCTAGTCGATCCCTGTGCAAATTAAGCAAATGCAGGTTGCTGAGCTTGCTGCCTTGAGCAACAGCTGGAAGTAAATAGCTATCTAGCACTAGATCGTTATCAAAGCTGCCGGGGTCAAAAAATTGATAGAGATTACGCCGATCGAATTCCTGCCGTGCCTCCAACAAGCCATCCGCCGTTAAAAGATTAACAGCTGTAAGCAGGAGCAATAAGGCTGCTAACACAGCGCACTGTGGGGAATTTTTTTTAAAAAACGAAGACATACTATCCACCAGCGCGAACCGGCGCGATTCGCTTTTAGGATGAGCCTAAATAAAACTTAGATGAGTGCAGAGGCGGTGGCAACGATCAACATGATTGGTTCGGGATAGATACCAAACAGTAGCAACAAGAATAATAGAATGGCGAGCACTGCGTAGGAACCTACACTCTCCACTCCACCAACTCGATAAGGCAGCGACTGCTTTTCCGGCATGAACATGCGATAGATTATTCGAAGATAGTAGTACAGACCGATGCCACTGCCTAGCACCAACACCCCTAGCAGCACCCAAAGGCCCGCCTCAACGCCACTTAGAAAAATATAGAACTTGCCTATAAATCCTACCGTGAGCGGAATGCCCGCAAGAGAAAGTAGCATTGCAATAAAAGTTGTAGCTAATAAAGGGTTGCGCCAAAAAAGTCCCCGGTACTCTTTTATCGAATCGAACTCCTTTTCGCTCGAAGATATGATCGACGCCACTCCGAAGGCACCTAAGGACATGATCATATAAGCGATCAAATAGAAGGTAATTGCCTCGACGGCGATTGTTCCTGTGACATAGTGCCCAGCAACCAGAGCGAGTAGCAGATAACCCATGTGCGCGATAGACGAGTACGCCAGAATTCTTTTTAGGTTGTCTTGCAACAGAGCCAGCAAATTGCCCGCTAACATAGAAGTGGCGGCGATAAGAGTGAGAACAGTCACCATTGAATCGAAGCTCAACGCGTCACTTACCAGTATGAAACGCAGCAGTACGACGAACATCGCCGCCTTACCAATCGTGGCCAGATACGCCGTAGCAGGGAGAGGAGCTCCTTCATAAACATCAGGCGTCCACATATGAAACGGCGCTAGGGAGAGTTTGAATGCCATGCCAGAAACAACCATCAGCAACGCAACAACCGTATAACCATCGCCCAGCCCGGAGGCGGGCAGTTTGGTAACGCTGGCAAATGAAAGCGTCCCAGTCTGCGCGTAAATCAGGGCCATACCGAATAAGATAAAGCCAGAAGCGGCCGCCGAAAGAACAAGATATTTAACCGACGCTTCCAGCGGAAACTTCGCGGATTTCGCACTGTGCAAGGGATAGGCGATCATGCCATACAAAGACATACTGAGCGTCTCTAGGCCTAACACGGTGCTCACAAAATGATTGCTGCTCACCATCACGATAGCGCCGACAGTCGCGATCGTTAGCAGCAGGAAGTATTCTTCTTTTTGATCATCCAGCTCGAAGAAATAGGGAAAGCTCAATACAGCAAGAACCATTGCCGATGCGCAAACAACAACAGTAAATAATAGGCTGTACTGATCGATAATCAGAAGCGGTGTAACTTGCTGACTCGTCCAGCCCATCATTGACACAGCAACCAGTGTTGCCACTAACAGTCCAGTAATCGTTATGGCACCGGTGGCGATGTAACTACGGCGCATACCAATCATCAGCATTGCTACTACGGACGTCGCCGTCACTATAAGCAGTGGCAGTAGTGGGAGTAAATCATTGAACGACGTAATCATAGCTCGCTGCCCTGCGTGTAGAGAAGCTGCCCAGTTTCGTTAAGTAAATTCGTCAGGGTAGTGGACGACATATCCAAAAAGCTCTGTGGGTACATACCCATCCAAATCAAACCAATCATCATCGCCCCAAAATAAAACATCTCGCGACGACTCAGGTCGGCTAGGTGAGTGTCATCGAAGTCCGAGTTTCGATAAGCGCCATGAAAAACCTTCTGAATAACCCAAAGAGAATAAACCGATGCGAAGATGAGACCAAATGCAGCAGCAACGGTAAGACCAATGCTTGCCTGGAACGCGCCTAACAATGCAAGGAACTCACCGACGAAATTTCCCAGACCAGGCATACCTAAAGCAGCAATCGAGAAAAATAAGGCAACGAAGGATAGTCGTGGCACTTTCGCCCAGAACCCTCCCATATGATCCATGTCACGCGTATGAATCCGATGCTGTAAGCCACCCGCTAACATAAACAATGCAGCAGCACTTAGACCGTGTGCCAGCATTGTCATTACGGCACCCTGCAGCGCTTGTTCGTTCCACGCGTAGATACCGAGCATAACGAAGCCCATGTGACTAATACTGGTGTAGGCGATCAAGCGTTTTATATCGGTTTGCGCGAAGGCTACCTTGGCACAGTAGAGAATACTGATAACCGCCAGCGTCATAGCCACCGGCGCAAACTGCATGGAAGCTTCTGGAAAAAGCGGCACGGCGAATCGTATCAGACCATAGGCGCCGGTCTTAAGCAGCACGCCAGCCAAGATTACACTACCAGCAGTTGGCGCCTGTGAGTGGGCATCGGGCAGCCAAGAATGAAAAGGGAAACTCGGCAGCTTCGTACTAAAGGCTACGAAAAATCCGAGCATAATCCACATTTCTATCGCGCTACTAGTATTCACTTTCAGTAGATCGAAGTAATCGAAACTGAACCAGCCAAACTGTACGTAGTGAAAATATGCTAATACCAGTATCGATATCAGCATTAGCATTCCGGTGACCTGCGTGAAGATAAAGAACTTCATAGCGGCGTAGTTTTTGTTTTCATGCCCCCAGATCGCAATGATGAAATACATCGGTATCAACATGACTTCCCAGAAGAAGAAAAACAGGAAGAGATCTAGCGCGGTGAAGACACCGATAACCCCGGCAAGAGTCCAGAGCAGATTAAAATAGAAGAATCCGGTTCTCTCGGTAATCTCATCCCATGCCGAGCCAACTGCAATAATTCCTAGAAAGGCTGTTAGCACCATCATTAGGACGCTGAGTCCGTCAGCGGCCAAATGAAAGGAAATGCCGAAGCGCGGTATCCACTGTGCGTTGAGCTGAACGATCCAGCTAGACCCCTCGGGATCTGCTCCAACTAGAGCCATCATGACCAGCAGGTCGATAACTACAGCTGCCAGTGCGACAGCCCTTGGAAATCTGGAATCCAGGCCTTCAGATAACCAGGCCAGAACACCACCCAGAAACAAGATGCTTATGAGCACTACTAAAATCACAGCACCACTCCTAGTGTAATCAGTATTACCACACCGCCGGCGACGCTAAGCACATACCAACGTAGCTGGCCGGTTTGAGTGCGTGCAAACATTACGTGGGCGGCCCGGGAAATTTCTACCACCAACGCGTAACCGGCATCGATTAGATCGTTCTTATTAACCCGAGCGAGAAACACGAATGGCCTTATAAAGAGAAAGTTGTAAAGAGCATCCATCCCCCACCCGCTGAACCAAAATTGATGCAACCGCGCCGCTAGTTGATTGGCCATAAGCTTTTCTATCGAGAACGTTTTCGACATGAAAAACAGATAACTGACTCCAATACCTAGCAGAGGAACGACGATCATGATCGCGTGCATCAATCCACTGATATGGTGTTCTGCTTCATGAGCATCCCCGTGACCAAAGACCGCATCCACGGGAATCTGTATCCAACCGCCAAACAGTGCAAGTACCATTAAGATTATTAGCGGGGTCGCCATGCTGAAACCGGTGACCTCTGTCTCATTATGATGCCCCTTGCTCTCACCAAAGAACACAACGAACACGAGTCTAAAGCTGTAGATGCCGGTAAGGAAGGCGCCGAGTACGCCGCCTAGCCAAAGAATCATACCCGGCCCTTCCATCTCCAAAGCAGCAATAAGAATCTCATCCTTACTGAAGTAGCCTGAAGTGAATGGGAAAGCCGCCAAAGCGAGGCTACCTATCATGAAGGAGGCGAAGGCGATTGGCAGCTGCTTGCGCTTACCCCCCATCTTAAAGATGTCATGCTCGTGATGCAGACTGTGAATCACCGTGCCCGCAGCTAGGAATAACAAGGCCTTGAAGAATGCGTGTGTCATTAGATGGAAAACCGAAGCCGACCAAGCACCGACACCCAGGCCTAAGAACATATAGCCAATCTGGCTGATCGTTGAGTAGGCGAGAATTCGTTTAATATCGTGCTGCGTCATGGCGGTGAAGCCAGCCATCAACAAGGTAATTAGGCCTATCCATGCGACCAATAGCTGCACGTTCGGTGCAAGCTCAAACAGTACATGAGTACGCGCAACCAGATAGACGCCGGCAGTAACCATCGTTGCAGCGTGAATCAATGCACTAATTGGTGTAGGGCCAGCCATCGCATCCGGCAACCAAGTCTGCAGTGGCAGTTGTGCAGACTTACCCACCGCACCACCAAGGAGTAACAACGAGGCCGCAACTGCTAAGCCGGAACCGACAGCCCACTGTGTTTGGGCAGCTTGCAGCATGTCTTGTATATTTAGTGTGCCTAACTGGGCGAACAACAAAAACAGGCCGATTGCCATCGAAGTGTCGCCGACGCGAGTCGTGATAAATGCCTTTCTTGCCGCATAGCCATTCTCGGGCTTCTCGTACCAGAACCCAATAAGTAAGTAGCTACACAACCCGACTCCTTCCCACCCTAGATAAAGGAGTAGAAGATTATCAGCTAGAACCAGAACCAGCATCGAGGCTACAAACAGATTCATATACGAGAAGAAGCGGCTGTAGCTGGGATCATCAAGCATGAAACCTGCGGAGTACAGGTGAATTAAAAAACCCACGCCGGTGATGATTAGCATCATGACCACCGAAAGGCCATCTATGTAGAAGCTAAAACCGGGGGTGAAGTTCCCTACTGCCATCCAGGTCCACATCTCAATAACAAAGTGCGTCTCACCAGAGCTTAGAAATTGATAAGCGATCAGGGCGGCGGTCAAAAACGACAGGCCTATAGATCCTGCACCGATAGCACCAACAACATTCTTCGGCAACTTCCCACTAGTAAGCACTAGGCTTAAAAAGCCCAATAACGGATACGTCGGTAATAGCCAAATTAAATCTTGCACGCTAGCTTTCTGCCCCTATCCCTTCATCTGACTTAACACATTAATATCGACCGTGTGATAGCGTCGATACATTTGAATAATAAGACCTAGGCCCACCGCCACTTCCGCTGCAGCCAAGGTAAGTATCATCAGGAACATAACCTGACCGTCGGCATGCTCCCAGCGCGATGCAGCCACAATGAAGGCCAGGCCACTGGCGTTGATCATGATCTCGAGCGACATAAGCACGAATACGATGTTGCGCCGCGTAAGCACACCAACTAAACCGAGCACAAATAGTATGCCAGCCAGTATCAGTCCATGTTCAATTGGGATCGACTCCATCGTCTATCTCTTCTCACTCGTTTGAATTACGTAGGTGAACGGCTTTAACATTTCGCTCTCTTTCACTTTATTCTCTTCATTTTTTTGCTAAGTGGTAAGCGGACACTAAACCTGCAAGTAACAATATGGATGCCAGTTCGACCGCCAAAACATAGGGACCAAAAAGCAAAGCACTCACTTCCATAACATCGACTGTAGTTAACGCAAGCTCGTGTTCATATTGCATCATTACGGTAAGTAGTTGTGCGAGTAACACCGAAGACAATAGTGAAGGCACGATCCATACCTTCGGACCCATCCAGCTTCGCTCTTGATCGAGACTATGCTGCCCCATGTTCAGCATCATAATCACAAACAGGAATAACACCATGATTGCACCCGCGTAGACTATCGCTTCTAATATGGCGGCAAACGGCGCCCCTAGCGTATAGAAACAAACGGCGACTGCTAACAGCGACAGAATTAGGTAGATAAGCGCATGTACAATATTTGACTGTAGGATGACCCCTACCGTTGCAATAACAGCCACGAATCCCGCTATGTAGAAGAGCAAAATCACGGTAACAGGCTCCTCACATTAACAGGTACAGCTTCATTCAACGCCTCGCCCTTGTCCTTGCCACCGATCTTCTTGCCCGCCACACGATAGAAATTGTAATCGTGGTATTTTCCGGTGCCGTCGATCAATAAGTCTTCCTTCTCCCACACCATGTCCTGTCGCTTATACTCCGCCATCTCGAAATCTGGCGTAAGTTGAATGGCATTCGTTGGGCAGGCTTCTTCGCAGAAACCGCACATGATGCATCTAGAAAAATTGATGCGAAAAAATTCTGGATACCAGCGCCCTTCCTCATCTTCGGTTTTCTGCAGAGCTATACAGTCCACAGGACAAGCTACCGCGCACAAGTTGCAGGCGACACAGCGCTCTTCCCCGTCTGGATCACGACTAAGTATGATGCGGCCACGCCAGCGTGGGAACATATATGGCTGCACATCAGGGTACTCGACGGTGTCAGCCTTCACCCATAGATGTGAGAACACTCGCCACAGGGTAACCACCTGACTCGTCAGTGTGTCCTTAATCAGAGTGAGCATATCTTTCTCCAAATATTTGTAACATTAGGATGTACTCAGAATAATTACGCCAGTGATCAGCAAATTTAATAGTGAAACCGGCAATAGAAATAACCAGCCATAAGTCATCAGTTGGTCATAGCGCGGACGCGGGATGGCAGCACGCAGCAAAATAAAGAATGCAATAAACATAAATGACTTTAATGCGAACCAGAATATCGGTGGTAAAAATGCAGGCCCTAACCAGCCACCGAAGAACAGCACAGTAATCAACGAAGATATCAACACCAAGCCGAGGTATTCCCCAACGAAGAACATGCCAAATTTCATGCCTGAATATTCTGTGTGGTAGCCCGCGCAAATTTCTTGTTCTGCCTCGGGTATATCGAATGGCAGTCGGTGACTCTCGGCAACCCCAGCAATCAAGAAGATCACAAAACCAATAAATTGCGGAATGACGTACCAGCCGTTCTCTTCTTGTGCAAGCACGATCTCACGCAGATCAAATGTGCCAGATAGCGCCACCACACCAAGGATGGAAATGCCCATGAAGACTTCGTAGCTAATCATCTGGGCTGCAGCACGCAATGCACCTAACAAGGCATATTTGTTGTCAGAAGAAAGTCCAGCCAACATCACGCTATACGCGCCTAGTGATGCCATGGCGAGAACGAAGAGCACGCCTATATTCGAATCTACAACGCCAACACCGGGCGCAAACGGGACTACACTAAAACTCATCAAGATCACCGTCATGATAATTGCCGGCGCCAGAACGAAACTGAATTTGTCCGCGAAAGGAGGAACCCAATCCTCCTTGGTAAAAATTTTAATCATATCGGCGACAACCTGCAGCAAACCAAAAGGGCCTACGCGATTTGGCCCTAGCCGTTCCTGCCAGAAGCTTAATAGTCGACGTTCTACCCAGATCAGCATAGCGGCAACGAGAATAACCGTCGCCAATATCACCCCTATGCTTAGACCGGAACCTACTTCGAATGTCATGAGTTAATTTCCTCTTCTTGGAAATCGCTTACGATCAAGTTACCAATGCCTCGAATCGTAGACTGAGCGGCGCTCTTCTCCACCTCAATAACGCCAGAAAAATCGGCGGGGCTGATATTGCCATCACCGCAATACAACAAGGCGGTGCCAGCTTTGATGCCAGTACGAATGCAGACTACTACAGGAGAGCCTAACGGACTGATTGTCGCCACATCGCCCTGACGCAAATCTCTCGCCTTTGCATCCCCCGGAGACAGACCAATATAAGCATCTGTCATTCGAGCCTGAATCGGCTTAGCGCGCGCACTTAATTCATCGCTGCCAAATATTTGATAAGAAAAAACCAGACGCAGCTGATTAGCAGATGGCCCCGCCGAGTCCGGTGCCGCCTCGAAATAACTGTCGCTGGAATCTTTCCTCTGTATTAACAAACAACCTACGTTTCCCTGCTTCAACTCTCCGTTCACCTCGTCCTGAAACTTGCTGATAGACTGATTCGAGTTCCACTTCGGTGCCCAT
>Ga0307994_1000350_pt1 | contig 33314 bp, 30 predicted proteins | sample EllFjometagen261_FD_203171 | JGI IMG/M metagenome (GOLD analysis project Ga0307994, IMG submission 203171) | Marine microbial communities from Ellis Fjord, Antarctic Ocean - #261 | ecosystem: Environmental > Aquatic > Marine > Unclassified | place: Southern Ocean | collected 2014-11-02 | reverse complement strand
TCCAGATCTAGATCTTTGGCAACTTACTGTGGCTAATTACGGCCTAGGTAATGTCACCAACACCCGCATCGATCCACACTACAGCTGGTACAACACGCATAAAGAGTACATGCATCGTGTAACCACCCGTGCCAGCCGTTACTATTACTTCATGTTGCACTCAGCCTTAGCCAAATCGTTACCAGCAGAAATTGCCCTATTGCCTATTATTGAGAGTGGTTTTGACCCCTTCGCATATTCGTCGGGGCGCGCCTCTGGTGCATGGCAATTCATTCCGTCTACGGGTCGAGGCTTTGGCCTAAAACAAAACTGGTGGTATGACGGACGTCGAGATATTGTGGCATCAACAGAAGCAGCACATGCGTACTTGCTACAATTGCACAAGATGTTTGATGGTGACTGGTTACTCGCTATCGCGTCATATAATGGTGGTCAAGGAACCGTATTAAGGGCCATCAAACGTAATAAAAAGGCAGGCAAACCCACCGACTTCTGGTCGTTGGACCTTCCTAAAGAAACTATGAATTATGTGCCTAAGCTGTTGGCCATGGCACGTATTATATCGGAGCAGGCGGGCACAGATGCATTGAATAGCATCGCCAATGAGGTCTATTTTAACTCTGTAGACGTGGGCTCTCAGATTGACTTAGCTCAAGCCGCTGAAATGGCTAATATTACTACGGATGAAATGTATCGATTAAACCCTGCATTCAATCAATGGGCAACAGATCCGCAAGGCCCCCACCATTTACTTATTCCTATTACCCATCTAGACACCTTTAAATCCAGCCTTTTAGACCTGCCTTCAAGTAAAAGGGTGTCTTGGGAAAGGTATAAGATAGTATCTGGTGATAGCTTGTTGAAGCTTGCCAACCGTTATCACGTAAGTGTTGAGTTATTGCGTACTATAAATAATATCGATGGCACTATGATTCGGGCGGGTAAAACCCTCATGATTCCTATTGCTAGCAAAGATGCGGCAGCGTATACCTTAAGTGCTGCGCAGCGTGTTATAGCCAGGCAAAATCAAATTAACCAAACTCAGGCCAGCAAACGCATTGAGTATAAGGTTAAAAGTGGCGATAGCCTTTGGAAGATTGCTAAAAAGTATAAAATTAGTGTTAAGCAGATTGCAAGTTGGAATAAACTAGGCTCTAAGTCTGTGTTGCAGATTGGCGACAAACTCAACATATGGCCACGTAGTAGCAGTAATAAATTGCCCGTAGCACAGCGTAAAATAGTTAAAAAGCTCACGTACAAGGTACGTTCTGGGGACAACTTGTCAGTTATTGCGCAGCGTTTTAGTGTCACTGTTAAAGACATTCAAAAGTGGAATAAGGCGCTCAAAAAATACCTCCAACCCGGTCAACAGCTAAGCCTCTTTGTTAACGTTACTAAACTTAAACAATAGGTATAAAAAACCCGCTTAAAGCGGGTTTTTTTTGGTTTTAGTCAGTTCAAAACAAACTAAAATACTTGCCAGCAACTAGCCTATAGCTGGTCGTCAACACCTTGAACATACCAGTTCATACCTAGCAGAGTACCAAGGTCAACGGTTTCGCCTTCAGCAGCGGCTAAAGAACCATCTTGCTTGTACACGGGTCCGGCAAACGGATGAAGTTCGCCAGCTGTAATAGCAGCTGTGGTCTTTTCTGCCAGAGCTTTAACATCGGCAGGCATGTTAATGAATGGGCCCATGTCAACCATGTTAGCGTCCATACCACCAAAGGTATCAGTGCTTACCCAAGTACCGTCTAATACAGCTTGTGTACGTGCAATATAATAGTCAGACCAGTTATCAATGATAGAGGTTAACAACGCGTTAGGTGCAAATGCAGCCATATCTGAAGCTTGACCAAAGGCGTTAACACCCTGCTCTTCTGCTACTTGTACTGCGGCTGTAGAGTCTGTGTGTTGAGTAATGATATCAGCACCTTGGCTGATCAACACTTTAGCAGCATCGGCTTCACGGCCGGGGTCAAACCAAGAGTTAACCCATACTACTTTAAGTTTAAAGTCTGGATTAACAGTTTGAGCACCCAACAAGAAGGCGTTAATACCACGCACTACTTCAGGTATAGGGAAAGAGCCAATGTAACCGGCTACGCCAGATTTAGACATTTGAGCAGCAATCTGACCGATAACGTAACGACCTTCATAAAAACGTGAAGAGTAAGTAGAAACGTTGTCAGCACGTAGGTAACCAGTGGCGTGTTCAAACTTAACATCAGGGAACTTAGCAGCAACTTTTAGCGTAGGATCCATGTAGCCGAACGAAGTGGTGAAGATAAGACCAGCGCCTTGGCGAGCCAAACGTGTAATTGTACGTTCTGCATCTGGGCCTTCTGGAACGTTTTCAACAAAAACCGTTTCTACCTGATCACCTAAGGCAGCATCTATGGCTTGGCGACCTTGGTCATGCTGGTAAGTCCAACCATGGTCTCCAGGAGGGCCAATGTAGATGAAACCAACCTTGAGTTTTTCTGCAGCAACGGCAGAAATGGATAGTGCCGAGACCAGCGCAATGCTGACGGCAGCTGTGAGCAACTTCTTCATAAAACTTCTCCTCATCGATTGTGATGAATTATTATTAAAATGTTACAACAATATTGACCTTAAGCTAGGCTTAACGATCGGGTACAAACCCTTGCCCTAATGAGGCCGGGGTATTGATTACAGATAAACGTCGATTCGTAGAAATGATAACCAACGCCAAAATAGTGGCTATGTATGGCAATGCAGATAACAGTTGTGATGGAATGCCCACGCCCATACCTTGTGCATAAAGCCCTAAAATCCATACACCACCAAATAAATAGGCCCCTGCTGCTAATCGTGCAGGCAACCATGTAGAGAATACCACTAATGCCAGTGCAATCCAGCCCCTACCAGCGGTCATATTTTCTATCCATTGTGGCGTGTATACCAAAGACAAATAGGCCCCGGCAAGACCAGAAGTAGCCCCACCAAAAGCAATACAAGCGTAGCGCACTGCAACTACTCGATAGCCTAAAGCGTGGGCAGAATGATGATTTTGTCCTACCGCACGTATAATTAATCCCACACGGGTGTACTTTAATACGTAAGCTACACCAACCGTTAAAGCAATTGATATATAAACTAACGGGTCTTGGCCAAAGATCAATCGACCCACATAAGGCAATTCTGATAGCCATGGAATAGACACATTGGCCAACTTAACCCCTGGCAGACCAACAAACCCGCTGCCGATTAAACCCGAAAGCCCTAACCCTAGCAACGTAATTGCTAAACCTGTTGCAACTTGATTAGTCATTAAGGTTTGCGTGAGAAGGCCAAATAACAAAGAGGTGGCAATGCCTGCAAAGGTAGCGGCTATAACACCTAACCAAGCTGAACCTGTAACATGGGCCGCAGCAAAGCCACACACTGCACCCATCACCATCATGCCTTCAATACCCAGGTTAAGCACCCCAGAGCGCTCAACGACTAATTCGCCAATAGCGGCTAGCAACAAAGGCGTAGACGCTGTAATAATGGTTAGAAGTATTGCTTCGTATGGGCTCATGATGCGTTACCTGCGGTTTGCTGACCAGGTTTAGCGCTGATCCATTTAAGACGATAAAGAATTAACGTATCGCACATCAAAATAAAGAATAACAACATGCCCTGAAACACCTGAGTGGTTTTGTCAGAAATACCTAATTCGATTTGTACACCTTCACCACCAATGTAGCTTATAGCTAGCAATAGGCCAGCGAAAATCACGCCTATGGGGTTTAAACGTCCCAAAAAGGCTACGATAATGGCTGTAAAACCATAATTAGGTGAAATATGGGGTTGTAGCTGCCCTACTGGACCTGCCACTTCTATTAAGCCAGCAAGACCAGCAAGACCACCGGAGAGGGCAAAACAGAACCACACCATTTTTGTTTGTGAGAAGCCTGCAAAAGCGCCTGCTCTTGGAGCACTGCCTACAACATTAATTTCAAAGCCCTTTAACGTATGGCGCATTACCCAAAACAGCACTAGCGCGGCGACTAAAGACACTACCAAGCCTAGGTGCATGCGACCATCCCCCCACATAGGCAATAGATGCCAGCCTTCAAAGGATGCAGACTTTGGAAAGTTATAACCGTGGGGGTCGTTCCATGGCCCACGCACCATCCAATCTAATAATAACTGAGCGATGTAGACCAGCATTAAGCTGGTTAATATTTCATTCACGCCAAAGCGAGTCTTTAACCAAGCCGGTATACACGCAAATAAGGCGCCACCTAAAGCGCCTAAGAACAGCATAGCCACAAGCGCAAAAGGCGATTGCCACTCTCCCCACAATACAGGGATAATCGCTCCCATCAGTGCGCCAGCGGTAAACTGGCCTTCGGCACCGATGTTCCACACGTTAGCCTTAAAACAGACTGCTAAGCCCACACCTATCAATATTAATGGCCCAGCTTTAACTAATACTTCTTCAATAGACCACCAACTGGTTAAAGGGTCTATAAAATAAAGATATAGGGCAGTAAGGGGTGGCTTACCCATAGCTGCAAAAATCAATCCACCCATAACCACGGTAAGTAGTATGGCCAGCATGGGAGAGCATAAGTTCATTAGGCCCGAAGCCTGGGGACGTTTTTCTAAAATTATTTGCACATTAAGCTCCAGACTCTTGAGCGGATTGTTCATGAGATCCGGCCATCATCAAACCAATTTGTTCACGAGAAAGATCACCGGCTTTATAGCTAGGCGACAGTTGTCCTCGCGATATCACAGCAATAGTATCGGCTAGCTCAAAAATTTCATCAAGATCTTGGCTGATAATCAAAATAGCGCTGCCTTCACGAGATAAGTCGATCACGGCTTGACGGATCAGTGCCGCTGCGCCAGCATCGACACCCCATGTAGGTTGGTTAATCACTAAAACTTTAGGTTTACGGTTGAGCTCTCTACCTACAACAAACTTCTGCAAATTACCCCCTGACAAAGACCCTGCAGTAGCATCTTCTTTAGATTTACGTACGTCGTAATCTGTGCCGATAACCTTATTCAACTGGGCTAGCTGAAGCCGATCTATACCCAACCATCCTCGATCTAATGAGGATTCTGTGTCGTCACAGGCGTGACGAGACAGCAAGATATTATCAGTTAAACTTAAATGTTCTACAGCCCCATGCCCCATGCGTTCCTCAGGCACAAAAGCAACCCCTAAACAGCGGCGCTGGTTGATATTAAGACCGTCGCTAACCTGCCCTAATAATGAAATGAATTGTTGGTTAGGGTTACATTCTTCACCAGATATAACGCTAAACAACTCGCCTTGGCCATTGCCAGCTATACCTGCAATAGCTAATATTTCGCCGCTTCTAACCTGTAAGTTCACATCCACTAAATTTACCCCAAAAGGAGTAGATGATTTTTGGGAAAGGTTAGAAATGTCCAGCAGCACATCGCCTACTTGATCGTTAGCATCTCTACTCACCTGATGTACGCTAGCACCCACCATTAATTGAGCTAAGGTAGCAGCGGTTTCTACTTGAGGATCTACTTCTGCCACCACCTTTCCAAGGCGCAAAATAGTAGCGTCTTGGCATATTTGTTTTACTTCTTCTAAACGATGAGAAATATAGAGTACAGCACAGCCCTCTTCTACTAAACGGCGTAAAGTTGCAAATAACGCTTGGGCTTCTTGGGGGGTAAGAACCGCGGTAGGTTCATCCATGATGAGGAGTTTGGGTTGTTGCAACAGGCAACGTACAATTTCAATGCGCTGCCTTTCGCCAACAGATAGGTCTGCTACTAGCGCAGCAGGATTCAAGGGCAAACCGTAATCTAGTGACAAGTCAGCGATACGCTGGCTTAAGTCGCCTTGGCGCAACTGCGGTGGCAAAGCAAGACTAATGTTTTCGACCACAGTAAGGGCTTCAAACAATGAGAAGTGTTGAAATACCATCCCAATACCTAGCTCTCTTGCATGGGCAGGGCTAGCGATTGAAACTTGCTGGCCTTGCCAATGAATAGTGCCGGATGTCGGTTGTAACGCACCGTACATCATTTTGACTAGGGTAGACTTACCCGCGCCGTTTTCACCTAATAAAGCATGCACCCTACCCGTTTCTATAGATAGGTTGAGCGTATCATTGGCGTAGAAATCGCCAAACTTTTTGCTAATATCTTTGACCTGTAACAACGTCGATTGTGCATCATTATTAGAATTATTGAGCATCATTTTCCAGTGTTTAGACGGAATACTAAATAGTATTGTAACGGTAAAATACTTAGGGTCAATAAAAACTGACTATTTGGTTAGCTTTTCAAAATCATTGAGCTGAGTTAAACACTATAAACTTCAAAATCTTTAAAATATGCATGCTCACTTAGTTCTGCAGGTGCAACAACAGCCTCTGATGGTTGGACGCCTTGTAAATAACGCGCTGCCACAGTTTGCAATGAGTTTAGATTTACAGCCAATATAGCTACCCGAAAGGCTTGACGAATTTTAGTGGTACGGCCATGCAGCTCATTTTGGTAAGACTGTAAGGCTTCACCAGCTGGCGAACCTGGTTTATCAAGACTACCAATAACGCCTAGCACTGCTTCTTCAAGGTGTTGTGGTTGTAATTGATCAGATAGAACCCAGTCAACCGAAGCACTAAAATCTGAGAAGGTGTCTGCACTACGTGGATCGCGATAGGAGTAAAAACGAAAACAAGCGTTATTATTGTCTTGCCCAGCACCACCACCGTAAGCACCACCCTGTTCACGTACGGAACGGTGCAAATGACCATTGCGTAAAACCTCACCAAGAACTACCAACGAAGCGGCATCTGGATGGGCGCTTGATACCGTAGGAAAAGATCGAGCGCAATAATTGACCTGGGTGTTGGTGGTCCACATCTGCTGCACGGGCTTATAATCTGCTTGGTTATGGGTTTTATCATAAGACCATTGTAAGCAGCCGTTTAATTCGCCTACTTGATCTGCAAATGCGCTAGTAAATGTTGACTCGATATGAGCTTGTTGTTGCTCCTCACCTACACTGGCCAATTGTAACGGTTGTTGGCATAGCTGTTGTTGAAGGTCTGTAAGTGTGTTGCACAGGTCTGTTAGATGTTGCTCGTCTTGCAAGCTATCATCCAGCTTTTGTAACCAAACAATACCCTGTAAGCCGCTAATGCTGTACTGCAGGTTTGCGCCTGCGCTCATGTTGCGACTGGCTGCGCCTAAAGCAAAACTATGACCAGATTGTCCCACGCTCTGTTGACGACGTGAACGTAACTGTCCAACTAGTTCTTTAATACGTTGTTTTTCGTCGAACCGCACGGACAACAGAGTTTCTTTTAGCAAATCGACAATAGCGCTTTGTTGGCTCACTAAACCTTTGGTGCTGAGAACAAAGTAGGCATTTAACTGGTCGGCGTCTGTGGCTTGGCCACGGTAAGATAAATACGCAGCAAGGCTGCCACAAACAGCGGCTTGTTTAGCTTGAACAGCTAAGTAATCCTGATCACCAAGGCCTAACTCAGTCATTAGTTGGGCCATCAAGTTAAGGTAGGGTAAGGATTTGTCATCTACTTTAGGCCAATCAATCACTAGCTGGTGATATACCAAGCCATTGGTTCCTGCACCATAGAACTCCCAACCTAAGTCTTTATTAGACACTGTTGGAGTAGCAATAAATTGTGTGGCCGGAATGTCTTCTCTGGTCACTTCTGGCAAAAGGTCGGCATCGTCTTCTTGGGACTGTCGCTCTAACAGAGCTGCGGTCTCATCGATAACCACTTTGCGCTGTTCATCACTCATGGCGTTAAGCATATCGCTAAGACGCTGCTTTTCGGCCATTTCTCGGCGGTTTGACATCTGCTCATCAGGAACTAGTGTGAGACGCACTTGGTGACTATTGTTTAGCAGTAAATCTTGTATTAAACCTGGAATGAAGCTGCGATCTTTAATGTCTTGCGCTAATTCTAACAACACTGGATCTAAGTTTAGTGCAGCTATTGCATCACCACCATGGATGGCAGCAGGTAGCGCACTCAATATTAGCTGCATACCAAACGGGTAACCATCTCCACCAATTTCGCGTTGTCCCAATTCAAGCTGATGTAAAGCTGCTTCAATTTCGCTTTGACGCACGCCTTCATCTGCCACTTTTCGCAGGCAGTTGAATACTAGGGTTTCAAACGCATCTGCGTCTGCTACCTCCGCCCCTTCTAGGCCACAAACAAACGTCATTTCTTTGTTTGAGTCTTCTAAGCCACAAAGTTGTGAAGGCCCTGTGCCTACACCACAAGTTTCCAGTTCTTTGCGCAACGGTGATGCACTGTTATCAAGTAACACACGAGACAGTAAGTTGGCTCGCATTTGTTGTTTTAAGTCTGTGCTATGTCCAAGTAACCAGCCCAGTACTAAGTGGCTTTTTGCCTGCTTGTCATTAGCTGCAGCAGGATAACTTTCCTGAATTTTTACGGGACTAAAATAGCGTTTTTCATCAGCTACAGAGAGATCGATTTTCTGCGCTGAAAAACGATGTAACGCATGCTTTTCAAAAGACTCTTGATGAGTTGCGGCAGAAATGTCACCACTGGTCATGAAAATAGCATTGGATGGGTGATAGTGACGCTTGTAAAAAGCTAACAACTGCTCGTGGGTTAGATCAGGAATGTCCGATGGTTCACCACCACTGTTAAAGTGATACGTCGTGCTTGGGAACAAGTATTTAGTCAAGGTTTGCCAGAGCTGACTTACTGGTGAGCTCATGGCGCCTTTCATTTCATTAAATACAACGCCTTTGTAAGTAAGACTTTGTTGACCTTCTTCGTCATCAATAAATTCGACACGATGGCCTTCTTGAGCAAAGTCCAAGGCATCAAGGCGGGCAAAAAACACCGCGTCCAGATAGACTTCCAACAGATTATTGAAGTCCTTTTTGTTTTGGCTAGCAAATGGATATGCGGTCCAATCACTACTGGTAAAGGCGTTCATAAAGGTGTTTAAAGAACGCCTAATCATCATGAAAAAAGGGTCTCTTACTGGAAACTTCTCACTTCCACAAAGGGCTGTATGCTCCAACACATGAGCCACACCTGAAGAGTCTTGAGGCATTGTTTTTAACGCCACTAAAAACACATTTTCTGTTTGTTCACTGGCTAAATGGATATGTAAGGCACCGGTAGCAACGTGCTCATACTCTTGAATACTGATATTTAACGAATCTATCGTTTGTTGGCGCAGAAAACGAAATGTAGAGTGTGACTGAGGTGCTGCAGACATAGTTTTACCAAGTAATAGATGTAAAAGGCACAATCAGTAGCTACTGATAATGGCAATAATAAGGCCAAGAGGTTAACTCACGTCTAGGTCCAGGAAAGGTGTTCAGTGGTCGGTCAAAAGTGCCTTGTAGCACGGTGATATAAGAGGCTCAAACTTGAACGCACGTACACCCAAAATAAAGGCCAAGTAGGCATTGCCTTCATTGTCTGACATGGCTCTATAAAAACAACAGCTTCAGAAGCTGCAGCAGCCACAACCAAACACTTTAGTGTTATGACACGAGTATAATTTGAAACACGTTGCTAGAGAAGTATTCTTTAACATAAACATTATATAGCAGGTCAAATACCCATCGCATATCGAATCACTTGTTTCTTAATGAGAGGGAGTTTAGCCGAGGCGAGCACCATATTTCGGAGCCACTTACTTTTGGAACTCGTTTGGCTAAACCCATGGTGAAAAGCATCCATACTATGAAGCATAATGCTATTGGCAAACTTCCGCTGTTTTTGATACCGGCTCAGTACTCCCACAGATGACCAATCTTCACCTTTGTTGCGAGCATCCTTAATCACATCAGCTAAGCAGGAAATGTCTTGAAACCCTAAATTTACACCCTGCCCAGCTAAAGGGTTAATGACATGGGCCGCATCGCCAACCAACACCATACCCTCCGCACAATAATTATGAGCATGTTGTTTTTGTAGTCCGAAGGAAGCCTTGGCTGTGACTTCGATTCCTCCTAGTTCCGGAGGAAATTGAGTCATAATTTCATCTGCCAATTCCACATGAGACAAATTTGATAACGCCCGTGCTTGATCTGCTTGGTGATACCAAACTACTGAGCCATGCTGTCCCAGCAGAGGTAAAAATGCTTGTGGGCCAGTACTCACAAATCGTTGCCAAGTAATGTCTTGCTGACCTAACTGTGTGTTTACCGAAGCCACAAGGCACGCTTGCTGATATTGACCACGATTAACCCCAACGCCAAACCCTTGCCTTACCTTTGATTCAGCACCGTCGGCGCCAACGATTAATTTTGCCGACAAGTTTTGCCCTGTATCAAGGTCAATATGCATTACCTTACCATCACGGTGGAAGTGTACTGGCTTTGCAGGACAGATAATCTCTACGTTGTCATTGCTCTGTAAAACCTGCCAAAGGCTTAGCTGCACTAATCGATTTTCAACAATGTGACCAAGTTCTGGTGCGCCAACTTGGTTGGCGCTAAACGTTAAGTCGCCAAAGCCTGCTACTTCCCATACACGCATACGTTTGTATGGGCAAAGGCGCATACCGTGGAGGATCTCCCAGGCATTAGATTGCTGCATCACCTGTGCACTTTTGGGGCTTAAAGCTGAAATTCTTAGATCGAAGTTTTGGCTCAAGTCATAAGCAGTAGGCTCGTGAGCCTCTACCAGAGCAATAGAAAACCCGTGTGGGGCAAGCAATGTCGCCAGGGCAGCGCCAATCATTCCACCACCACAAATCACAATGTCGTAATCACACTTCACGTCTATCAGCCTTTAACTTAATCAATAAATCTGTCAATTTAATTTGCCCTTGCCTCATAAAAGCACTTCCCTTCCAAGCCTACATGTGGTCTATTAAAAGCACGACTCAAGCGTAAGAATTTTCTTATTTAGAGTCTAAGTTAAGTTAGTCTCGCGATTAACAATCCCATCTACTTAACCAATCAACCTAAGAGGAACAACACTCTATTTCTACTTTTTTTTAACTCTCGATAAGAAGGAATCGATTATGCAAATGAACATTACTGCTCGTCACGACACCAAAGCTACTGATGCTATAAAAGAACGTATTATGGCCAAGCTGCAGAAAAATGAAAGCCACTTCGATCATATCACCAACATTCAAGTCACTATGGACAAAGAAGGTAATCAAGACCTTGCTGAAGCCACCCTCCATCTAGATACAGGCCAAGAAATATTCGCCAAAGCTAGAGGCAATAATATGTTTAGTGCGATCGACTCTCTGAGTTCTAAAATAGAAACTCAGCTACAAAAAGCCAAATCTAAAACACAAACCCGTAAAGGCATCGATAAAGGCATGAGAGTGATGTCTGAAGAGCCAGATGAGCCGGATGAGGAAGTCGCTTAATCTAGATGTTCAGCAAAAGTGGTATAGGTTTCATAATCATTAATACCTAATGCTGCTGCAGAACATAAAGCCATAGGGTCTTCAGCTAGATCCTTTGGCACAACCACTAAACCATCACTAAAAGACACTACTTGCAAGCCCACTTTATGGCAATGGGCAAACACTTTTTCCAAAGCGTGTACTACCTGCTCTTGATCTTTAAGCAATCGCTCTCTTGGGATTTCATCATGAGCCGGGGGTTTGTATTTAAACTGTTTTAATACCTGCTTTTGATCATCCATCATCAACAACAACACATCACTCCATCGCCATTGTTCCAACAAACGCTTACAAAACAAAAATTGCCCGACATCTGTGCAATGTACACGGTCGCCTGAACGTAATTGACGTAACTCATCGTGCACTTGTTGTTGAGTAGCCGTGCTGGTGATTTCTATATGCATTATAGGTTCTTTGCTGAATGTACAGACTGATAGTTTAACAAACCTTGGCCCTAAGTGGACATTTTCAGGCATTATCGCTTAAGACTGTACAGTATTGATTGAAACTCTGTTTAAGAACAGCCAGTATAAGTCGGTATATGAACAGTAGGCCAATTTTACAGGCGTTAAAGTGGCTTTTTCCATCATTAAGACTAAATAAGAGGATATGCAGTGGAACGTGAATCAATGGAGTTCGATGTTGTTATTGTGGGTGCTGGCCCATCTGGCCTTGCCACCGCATGTAAACTACTACAACTAGCACAAGAAAAAGAGCAAGAGTTAAGCGTCTGTGTGGTTGAAAAAGGGTCTGAAGTAGGTGCGCATATATTGTCTGGCGCTATCTTAGAACCTACAGCCCTAAACGAACTCTTTCCTGATTGGCAATCCATGGGAGCTCCTTTAACTGCACCTGTTGTGAGGGACGAGATGCATATTCTCACCAGCTCTACAGGTGGAATGGCTCTACCTAATTTTGCTATCCCCAAACCTATGCACAATGAAGGCAACTACATCGTAAGCTTAGGCAATGTGTGTCGTTGGCTGGCGGAACAAGCTGAAAACTTAGGCGCCGAAATCTTCCCAGGTTTTGCTGCTTCTGAAGTGCTTTACCATGAAGATGGCAGCGTCAAGGGCATCGCTACTGGCGACATGGGTGTTAGTGAAACAGGTGAGCAAAAAGATAGCTACATGCAAGGCATGGAATTACACGCGAAATACACCGTGTTTTCCGAAGGTTGCCGTGGCCACTTAGGTAAGCAACTGATTGAAAAGTTTAACCTTGATGTAGATACCACTAGCCAACATTATGGCATTGGTATTAAAGAACTGTGGGACATTGACCCAGCCAAACACCAACCTGGCCTAGTAGTCCATGGCTCTGGTTGGCCTCTTACTAAAGGTGCTAACGGTGGGTTTTTCCTATATCACGGTGACAATAACCAAGTTACTGTCGGCCTTATAATTGATTTAAGCTACGATAACCCACATCTAAGCCCATTTGACGAGTTTCAGCGTCTAAAGCATCACCCAGTACTTAAGCAGCATTTAGAAGGCGGTACTCGAGTCTCTTACGGCGCTCGTGCTGTAGAAAAAGGCGGCCTATTCGCCTTGCCGAAAATGAGCCTTCCAGGTGCTTTGCTCATTGGTTGTGACGCAGGAACGATGAACTTTGCCAAGATTAAAGGTAGCCATACGGCAATGAAATCCGGAATGTTAGCGGCTGAGACTTTATTCGAAGCTATTTCCAACGGTGACGAAGGCAAACAAGACTTACTCGCTTACGGTGAAAAGTTTAAACAGTCTTGGTTACATGAAGAACTTTATAAAGCCCGCAATTTTGGCGCTGCAATGCACAAGTTTGGCATGTGGTTAGGTGGCACCTTTAACTGGATTGATCAAAATATTTTTGGTGGTAAATTACCTGTTTCCTTAAAGGACAATACACCAGATCACGCTACGCTGAAGCCAGCTTCTGAAATGCCCAAGATTGAATACCCGAAGCCTGATGGGGTAATTAGTTTTGATAAGTTATCATCAGTGTTCATTTCTGGTACTAACCATGAGGAAAACCAGCCTTGTCACCTTACCTTAAAAGACGCAAGCCTACCCTTAGGTGTTAACTTAAGCATGTGGGATGAGCCAGCACAAAGGTATTGTCCAGCCGGAGTTTACGAGATTCTGGAGAACGATAACGGTGAAAAGACCTTCCAGATCAACAGCCAAAACTGTGTTCACTGTAAAACCTGTGATATTAAAGACCCAAGTCAAAATATTACATGGGTTGTACCAGAAGGCGCAGGCGGTCCAAACTACCCAAATATGTAAAATTTAAGTGGGTTAACGTCATTTTTGGATGGTTAACCCACTTAGTCTGCTGCAGAAATTACTTGGTGCCAAAAATCTTGTCACCCGCATCACCAAGGCCTGGGATAATATAGCCTTGGTCATTTAAACACTCATCAATGGCCGCAACATACAGATTTACCTCTGGATGTAATTCTGACACCTTCGCTAGGCCTTCAGGTGAAGCCACTAAAAATAGTCCCAGAATATTTTTACAGCCCTTCTGCTTAAGCAAATCTATGGTAGCCAGCAGTGTGCCCCCCGTAGCTAGCATGGGATCAATGATAAGTGCTGTGCGCTGGTCCACGTCAGCGATGATTTTATCGAAGTAAGCAACGGGTTCCAGGGTTTCTTCGTCCCTGTACAATCCAACAACACTCACTTTCGCATTGGGTACTAGCTGCATTACCCCTTCAAGCATACCTAAACCAGCTCGCAAAATAGGCACGATCGTAAGTTTCTTGCCTGCTAACATCTGCACAGGGATAGGCTCTCCTTGCCATCCGTCAATGTTAACTTTTTCCAAGGGTAATCCCCTACTTGCCTCGTAGGTTAATAGACTAGCGACTTCATTAGATAATTCTCGAAACTGTTTAGTACTCACATGTGCTTTGCGCAGCAATGCAAGTTTATGTGAAATAAGCGGATGATGAATTTCATGTACTGGCATTATATGTATTTCCTAGTGAGCTATACTGGCCCAATATAGTATCGATGAGGGCCACTGGTCAACTCAGCGCGATCTCCCTGAGTTGTTTGAACTACCTCGCAAGATAGCGCAAGTTGGTAAAAAACAGGACGATTGATGCGACCCCACAAACCATCACGAACACAGAGTTTGGGCTGTGGCTGTTCTGAGTTGTAGGTCACAACCAATTGGTCTGCTTGTGAAAGAAAAATTTGATCACCTGTATTGGTAGTGAATTGCCACAGATCAATGCCCTTTTGGTGCACATAGTCTGCAGCAACAATCACAAAGGGTAAGTCTTCTACAGTGATACGGAAAGCATCAACAGGTGTGATAATCCAATAATCGCCATTGGTTTGACGTTGTAACAAGCGCCCAAACAATTGCATGATCTTTGTTTTAACGATAGCTGTACCTTCGTGGTACCAAGTACCGTCAGCGGCAATAACTAAATCCATATCTCCATGAAATTTAGGCTGCCAAGAAGATAAATCATAATCGGGTAACTTTTGGGCATGCTCTACTAACTGTTCTAACATGTTCGGTTAGTCTTGATCGGCAGCAATATCGTCATGGCGCACCTTTTTTGATAAGTCACTATGACGACTCTGGCCACAGTTACCCATGCGCATGCCAATTTGCATCAGAAACTCAAAAAAAGCCTCACGGTCTTGGATAAATTCTTTAAAGAATCGGGAATCATGCAACGCTAAAGCTCCGTGAACCAAAGCCCAGGACGCAGACAAATGGAAATAAGCCGGCACTTGTTCTAATTTGCCAGAATCGATACGTTTTTCAACTAAGGTGGTGAGTACCTGCATATTTTCATTGCGAATTTGGTGGACTTCGGCAATTTCTTTTTCATATTCTTCACCCTTTATCAACCGATCTTCTAACCGGTCAAATAATAACGATTGCTCGGGATCATGCATCCGATATTCAAAGTAATTACGCCACAAAGACTCTGGATCTGAAAAATCTTTTGTCGCTAATAAACTGGCTAGCTGAAGCTCATAATTAATCAGCAAGTATATATATATGTCTGATTTAGACTTGAAGTGTTTATATATAGTGCCTTTGCCAATACCCACGTTGTCAGCAATCATTTCCACAGTCACTTTATCTTCACCGTGCACACGAAAAAGCTCCAATGCCGTTTCGAGTATCTCCTCTTCCCTGCGCTTAAACTCACGTACTTTGCGGTTCTCTTTTTCGCGTGGAAAATAGGCGGGAATTTTTGGTTTTGCAGCAATGCCCCAATTCATGGTGATACCTTCGGTTATACAAATAAGTCTGTAAACAGGAAAATAAGTCGATCTATGACTATGGTAGACATAATAGTCATAAAACCTTCAAAAGGCCATTACTTATAATTCACGCAAAACTAACGTGGCGTCAAGAATAATTGGGTAAAGTTATTGCTAGTCTGTTCTGCTAGCTGCGTCAAAGAAACACCTTTAAGGTCGGCTACATATTGCGCAACCAAACGCACGTGCTTGGGCTCATTTTGTTGCCCCCTGTATGGCACTGGCGTTAGGTACGGTGAATCCGTTTCTACCAACAAACGATCCATTGGAATCTTCTTAACAACCTCCCGTAGCTCTGAGGCATTATTAAAGGTCACAATGCCAGAGATAGAAATGTAAAAGCCCAAATTTAAGCAGGCTTCAGCCATTGCCCAATCTTCTGTAAAACAGTGAATGACGCCGCCTACAGATTGATCGGCTTCGTTGCGAAGTAATGCCAGGGTGTCTTCATTAGCGTCCCGGGTATGGATGATGACAGGCTTACGCAGGCGCTTGGAAAGCTGCAAATGAGCCGAGAATGCCTGTTGTTGTAATTCCGCATTGTCTTGTTGGTAGAAATAATCCAACCCAGTTTCACCAATAGCAACTACTTTTTTGTGCTTAGCCTGCTGCTCTAGCACGCTAAGATTGTCTAAACTTTTAACTCCCAAAGGATGTAATCCAGCCGAAGCATGGATGAAATCATATGCTTCAATTTGATGCATCATAGGTTCAAACTGATCCGTATCAACACCAATGCATAACATTTGAGAAATGCCGTCTGCTTGAGCTGCAGCAATAAGACCCGCAAAACCATCCGCATAGTGACTAGTATCGAGTTTATCTAGATGGCAGTGGGAATCAATAATCATAGTTAAGTGCCAGACCTTACTAATAAGTACCATTGGTGTAGTAGTTCTTCACACACCAATTGGTTATTTAGGTTACGCCGCTGATTAATAAAGTTAAGTTGTTCGGTCAGTTGATCTAATAATGAATAGATCGCCTTAATGGTACTACGCTGGGCTACAGCTTGAAGTAGTTTAACAATGTCTGGATTGGCTAAGTGTTCCGTATTACCGGTCATTTTTAGTTTAATGAGGTCATTAAGCCACTCTATCCACCAGTTAAACATCTGATCTAATGGTTGTTTGTGCCAGGTTTGAGCCACTTCCACTGTACTTTCCTTACCCCTCAAGATAGCGGTCAGCTGAACTAACATTTGATGCCGTAATTCGTGGGCCTTAGATTCATGCAGTTGTAGTGCTTTAAGTGGGCCTCCATTCGCCAGCTGCAATAACTTTTCGGCCGTATGCCTAGCATCCCCATCATCAGCGGGTAACTGCTGCTGTAGCCAGTTGAGGGCATCCTCTGATTTTGGAATAGTGATATCTAATAACTGACAACGACTACGTACGGTTGGCAATACAGTTTTTGGCCATTGATGTAACAGCAGGAAAAAGCTGTTGTCCCCGGGCTCTTCTAACTGTTTTAACAAAGCGTTGGCGGCATTAAGGTTGAGGTCTGCTGCGCCATTAATAATAACCACACGAGCGCCACCTTGTTGGGCCGTGGTTGCCATCGAGTGTTGAATTTTACGAACTTGATCCACCAGGATGGCTTTACCCGCGTCTTCTGGCTGCATTAATTTAAAATCTGGGTGGCTGTTGGCCGCTAATAGCTGGCAGGATTTACATTGGCCACATGCATTGCCATTTTCCTGTTGCTGGCATAGTAAGACCGATGCAAGACGTTTAGCAAAGGTTAACTTTCCAAGCCCAGGCACTCCACCAATTATCAATGCGTGTGGCAAGCGCTGCTGCTGCAGCATCTGGCTCACCTGATGCCACTGATCCTGATGCCACGGGTACGCTTCTGACAGCAGTATGTTGGGCTCTTTAGTCATAACGCTAGTCTCGAGAAGCTGCAAGCAATGGCGCAAGAAACTGGTCCAGTTGCTGTTCAACGCCAGTAATAGATTGGGAGGCATCCACAATACGATACCTTTGTGGTTCGGCTTCGGCTTGAGTCAAATAGCCGTGTCTAACACGTTCGAAGAAGCTCATTGTTTCCGTTTCGATACGATCAAAATCAGAACGTTTACCCGCTCGCGCCATGCCTACGGCAATATCTAGATCAAACAAAATAGTCATATTCGGATTTAAATCACCATGAACCCAGCGCTTAAGACTAGATATGAACTCTTTGTCTAAACCGCGCCCAAATCCTTGATAGGCGAATGACGCATCTGTAAATCGATCACAAATAACCCATTTTCCTGATGCTAGAGCAGGTCTAATCACATTCTGTACATGCTGCCGGCGTGAGGCGAACATCAACAAAAGTTCAGTATATGGATCGACGACCTCATCTCGGTGTTGCAACAAGAGCTGACGAATATCTTCTGCCATGGGTGTGCCGCCAGGCTCACGAGTAACTAGGCATTCAATACCACAGGCTTCGAGCTTCTGTTTGATATACTCGATACTAGTAGACTTACCAGCGCCCTCGCCACCTTCAATTGATATAAATGATGAAGCCATGAAAAATCTCTTACTGTTTTAACTGGTATTTACGTACATTAAGCTGATGCTGCGGGTACGTATTCGCAAACTCGTGACTTCCATCGCCCCTAGCGACAAAGAACAGGCTCAGGCCATCTGCCGGATGCAGCGCCGCATAGATCGCAGCCCGACCTGGCAACGCTATCGGTGTAGGGGGCAAACCACGATGAACATAGGTGTTGTAAGGTGTGTCCGTGGTTAGGTCAGCACGACGAATATTGCCTTTGAAGTCAGCACCCATGCCGTAAATTACTGTGGGGTCAGTCTGTAGCTTCATACCTTTTTGTAAACGCCTAACAAACACACCGGCGATAATGGCCCGTTCACTGGCCAAACCCGTTTCTTTTTCAATAATAGAAGCCATTATAAGCGCTTCATAAGGCGTTTCGTAGGGTAAATCATCTGCCCTTTCCGCCCATGCAGATTGTAAAACCTGCAATTGCTTTAAGTGTGCCTGCTCAATGATGTCTAGGGGTACGTTATGCTTAGCAAACCGATAGGTCGAGGGAAACAGCAATCCTTCTGGGTGCTGCCAGCGGCTGCGCATTTCGCTTAGCCATTTCTCGGCATCAGGAACGGGTTTGCCTTGCATCGCAGGGTGTTGACTCAAGCGTGTAATAAAATCTTCATATCGGAGCCCTTCTGGAATAGTAATCTGATACTCCAAAACCTTGCCAGAAACCAATTGTGCAAGCACTTCGACACTATTAAGAGAGCCACTGAACTGATATTCACCTGCTTTTATATAACGATCTAACTGACGCCATTTTGCATAATACTTAAAACTATCAGCATGGGCAATCACCCCTGCCTTGTACAATTTAGTGCTTATACTACCTAGCCCAGAACCAGCAGAAATGGTAACTATTGCGGGTTCCGACAAGGGCATAGGTTCGTACAACCATACTTGTACTTGTCGTATCGTGCCATAAGTGAACAATGAGATTGCTAAGATGACAATCATGAGAACCCAAAACCATATCTGCTTTAACATAAGTCAGCTACTGTCATTTGTTCAGACAAATGTTGGGCGACATGGTTCTGCAATTTATTAATAAGTGGTGATATAGGCCAGACAGTTGGTATTGCGTTCACCTGGGCTGGATAAGGTGAAAGCTCTATGATGGGCCAAATGCCATTAAGACTATTGGTAATGAAGACTGCGTCTGCATTAAGAAGCACGTCAAATGTCACCTCGCGTTGGACTAGCTTAATACCCAACTGTTTGGAGATGGCACAGACTAACTCAGCCATAGTGCCATGAATACCACATTGATCTAGCTGAGGCGTTACCAATACACCATCCATTTCTATGAATAGATTACTCATTACACCAGAAATCACAAGGCCATCTTGATTGAGCATGATGCCTTCATGAATGTTCACGTCGGTCCACTCATTGCGGGCCATAACTTGATCTAAACGATTGAGGTGTTTAACACCGGCTAAAGCCGCATTATTAGACCAGCGGTGCTGGCAGAGACGAACACTAATGCCTTCAGAAGACAACTGACTACGACCCAATGGTTCAGGCATCATATAAACTATACGTGTAGGCAGGGACGCAATTGGAGCAGCATAACCACGTCCACCGCAGCCACGGGTGACAACGATCTTAATCACCCCGTCAGGGCAATCAAACAAGAGGTAAGCAGCTTTAATATCGTCAACGATGGCATTGATCAGTGATAAGCAGGCAGCTTCATCAGCTACAATACCCAAGGTCATCAACCCATTGGCTAAACGGTGACGGTGGGCTTGCCACAACTGAACCTGACCTTGCTTTAAAGCGATGGTTTCAAATACCCCATCACCATAGGCCATACCGCGATCGCGAACATCTAACACATGTGATGACTGGCCATTAACTAAGGTTGTTATTTCCATAGCGCCAGTCTCATGTGTAGGTTAAATTCTTTTAAAAATCAAAGTGCCGTTAGTACCACCAAAACCAAAGGAGTTAGACATTGCTGAAACTATGGGTGCTTCTTGTGGCTGGTGCGCAACATAGTTAAGGTCACACCCAGGTGAAGGGTTGTCCAAGTTAATGGTAGGTGGTGCGACTTGATCGCGGATAGCCAAAACTGAGAAGATGGCTTCTACAGCGCCGGCAGCGCCAAGCAAATGACCAATCATTGATTTGGTTGAGCTCATTCTAACGTTTTCTGAAGCAGTGCCTAACACCAATTTGGCAGCATTAGATTCCGCAATATCGCCAGCTGGCGTAGACGTACCATGAGCATTGATGTATTGAATATCTTCACCGTTCAAACCGGCGTCTTTCATAGCGTTGCGCATTGATGCTGCTGCGCCGCGGCCGTCTTCTGGTGGTGAGGTCATATGGTATGCATCACCACTCATGCCAAAGCCAGTCAGCTCAGCGTAAATTCGTGCACCACGAGCTTTAGCCAATTCGTACTCTTCTAGAACCATTACGCCTGCACCATCGCCCAATACAAAACCATCTCGGCCTGCATCCCAAGGGCGACTTGCAGCTAATGGATCGTCATTGCGTGTTGATAGTGCGCGAGCTGCACCAAAACCACCTAAACCTAAAGGTGTAGTCGCCATTTCGGCACCACCACACACCATCACATCAGCATCACCATAAGCAATCATACGTGCAGAAGCACCGATGTTGTGAGTGCCCGTAGTACAGGCCGTGGTGATAGCAATATTAGGGCCACGTAAACCAAACATGATCGACAGGTTGCCAGAAATCATATTGATGATGCTGCCGGGCACAAAGAACGGGGAGATACGACGAGGGCCACTTTTGTTGAGCGCGTCATGACATTTTTCAATAAGAGGTAAACCGCCAATACCAGAGCCAATGGCAACACCGATTCTGTCAGCATTTTCATCAGTGACTTCTAGGTTAGCATCCTTAATTGCTTGGATGCCTGCGGCCATGCCGTATTGAATGAACAAGTCCATCTTCTTGCCTTCTTTTGGCGGCAAGTAGTTGCTAAGATCAAAGTCTTTGATACCCGCAGAGAAGTGCGTACCAAAACCTTCAGTATCAAAATGAGTAATGTTTGCCACACCACTTTTTGAAGCTAGTATGTTGCTCCAAGTTTCGTCCATGGTATTACCAACCGGGGTCAACATACCCATGCCAGTAACTACAACGCGCTTACGACTCATTTGAATCTCCTTTGAATAATAACCTACGCTAATTACGTAAGTAATACTTCTATTATGGCACTTTTTCGCCATCAAACATCTGTTTTAAAAGCTATAGATGCAGAAAAGCCGCACCAAGTGGTGCGGCTTTTCTGACTTCAATTCGAAGTGCAAAAACTAAGCTAACTTACTGGTTAGCATTAACGTAGTCGATTGCAGCTTGAACAGTGGTGATCTTCTCAGCTTCTTCATCTGGAATCTCTGTTTCGAATTCTTCTTCCAAAGCCATTACTAGCTCTACAGTGTCCAAAGAATCGGCGCCAAGGTCGTCAACGAAAGAAGCTGTGTTAGTCACTTCATCTGCTTTAACACCTAGTTGTTCAGCAACAATTTTTTTAACGCGATCTACAATACTCATAGTTTTTCCTAATGGGTTCTTATACGCCGCCAACATTTAATATATGTCAACGAATGTCCTAGAAAATAGTGGGCGGAGAATTCCGCTACAACGTTCTATTTTCTACTCAGTATAGAGTGATGCTATTATCTACAAATCAGCCAAAAAAGCAACCTTAAAACAATAATATCTGCGACACAAGATTACTAAATAACGCTAAAAGCTAAACCTAGCGGTTTAGCTCATATACATACCACCATTGACGTGAATTGTTTCACCAGTAATATACGCCCCTGCGTCACTAGCTAAAAAACCAACCAATTGAGCAATATCTTCTGGTGTACCCAAGCGCTGTAATGGGATCTGAGTGCGCAGAGTGTCTTTTTGTTCATCTCCTAACGCATCAGTCATATCCGTTGCAATAAAACCCGGGGCGATAGAGTTAACGGTCACATTGCGTGACGCGACTTCGCGCGCCATAGCTCGGCTAAACCCTTCAACACCTGCTTTAGCAGCAGCATAGTTGGCCTGTCCCATGTTACCCATGGATCCTACCACCGAGCTGATATTAATGACCCTGCCCCAGCGTGCTTTTGTCATACCACGCAAACACCCTTTAGACATACGGAAAATGGAACTCATATTGGTATTAACCACGTCGTCCCATTCGTCATTTTTCATGCGCATTAACAAATTATCGCGAGTAATTCCGGCATTATTAACTAATATTGTCGGTGCACCATACGCTTCAACGATAGCTTTTAGCGTACTGGCTACTGAATCAGAGTCAGACACGTTAAGCACCATGCCTACACCCGTGTTGCCTGCCGCAGCGAGCGCTGCAGTAATAGCTTTAGCTCCCGCTTCAGACGTCGCAGTACCTACAACGGTTGCACCTTGGGAGGCGAGCTGCAGCGCAATGGCTTTACCAATGCCACGAGTTGCGCCTGTAACCAATGCTATCTTGCCATCAATTGCCAACATAATTTAATCCGTCTTAGTGTTCTAGTGTGACTGCAAGTGACGCAGCATCATTAATGGACGCAGATTGTAACGTCTTGTTAATACGTTTTGTTAAACCATTCAAAACTTTACCTGGACCGCATTCTACCACAAGGTCGACACCACTAGCTGCAATAGACTCGACACAGTTGGTCCACAGCACTGGCTGATGTAATTGAGCAACAAGGTTGTTAACGATGACCTCACTTGACGAAGCCACCTTGGCGTCTACGTTCTGTACCACAGGTATACTAGGCACTCTCACTTGCATGCCCTCAAGCATAGTACGTAACTTTTCTGCGGCAGGCAGCATGAGTGCACAATGAGACGGCACACTTACGGGCAACGGTAGGGCTCGCTTTGCGCCCCCTTCTTTGCAGGCAACCATGGCGCGTTCTACCGCTGACCTAGAACCCGCAATAACCACCTGCCCTGGGGAGTTATAATTAACCGGGGCAACAACCTGCCCTTGAGCGCTAGCTTCACAGGCAGCGGCAATGGCGTCGTCATCCATACCAATGATCGCAGCCATAGCACCCTCTCCTGGAGGAACTGCCGCTTGCATGAACTGGCCACGAGCTTCCACAAGCCGCACAGCGTCAGAAAAATCTAACGCTCCAGCACAGACGAGCGCAGAGTACTCTCCTAAGCTGTGGCCAGCTAAAACACTTGGCACTATACCACCCTGATTTAACCACAAGCGCCACAAAGCCACACTAGCGGTTAGTAACGCCGGCTGAGTGATGTGGGTTTGGTTTAACTCACCGTCTTTATCATGCTGCACCAAATCCCACAAGTCATAACCTAACACCTCACTAGCTTGAGCAAATGTTTCAATCACAATTGGGTGCTCAGCACCTAACTCGGCTAACATGCCAACGCTCTGGGACCCTTGTCCAGGGAATACAAATGCAATATTAGCGCTCATTACAGTACCTTTTCTAAATTTAATATAGTTGATGTGTAAGCTTAACGGTCGTCCAGCAGGCGTTCTGTAACCTGCATTTCAACATAATCTTGTGTTGCCTCAATAGCGTATTGTAAGGCAGTGGCATTAGCGTAACTATGGGACTTAACAACCAGACCTTGCAAGCCTAATAGAAATGCTCCATTTAAACGGTCAGGATCAAACTGAAACTGCCAAGCTTGCATGATTTTTTCAATTTGTGCGGACGTCAAATTACTGCTGGTTAAATTTTCCCTAAAGCTATGAGCCAGCATGTTACTAACGCCCTCGCCTGATTTAATCAAAATATTGCCAGCATAGCCATCACAAACAACGATACTAGCCAACCCATCAAAGACTTCTTGGGGTTCTATGTAGCCTAAATAGTTAAGTGTAGGATCTGATTCTAGAAGTGCATGCGCTGCTTGCACTTGCGCCTGTCCAGTACCCGACTCAGTGGCGATATTGAGTAGCTTTAAACTCACCATGGGATTTTGTTGTAAACTGGCCTCTAGAGCCTGCCCCAATTGACCAAACTGATAAAGCTGCTGGCCAGTAGAAGTAAGATTAGCGCCCATATCCAGCACTAAGCACATACCTTTACGTGTAGGAATGTGGCTAGCAAATGCGGGCCTTTCATAACCTGGTAACATTCTAATAAGGTGACGACTTAGAGCCATTAACGCTGCAGAGCTACCACAACTAATACAAGCATTGGCTTTACCTTCAGCCACTAAGGACAAGGCAAGATACATCGAAGAATTTTGTTTTTGACGCAAAATCACCATCAAATCATCAGTTTTTTCTACGACTTGGGGTGCGTCAATAAAGTGCAATCGCTGCAAGAGCGGCGCTTGTTTCTCAGTGACTGCAGCCATTAATGGTGCAAGTATAGCCTGAGGTCCAACCCAAAAAAGGGTCAAGCGGGGGTGACGCTCGAGGCTAGCTAACGCCGCCTCGAGGCTGGTGCCGGGACCTAAGTCCCCACCCATAGCATCAAGTGCTAGGGTGTAATACGACGACAAATTACTCGGCGTCTTGATTAACTACCTGACGGCCTTTGTAAAAACCATCGGCAGTGATATGGTGACGACGATGCGTCTCACCAGTGGTGGCATCTACAGACAGAGTAGCTGTTTCCAACGCATCGTGTGAACGACGCTGCCCACGCCTGGAACGGGTTACTTTGCTCTTTTGTACAGCCATGACTAAAAACTCCTAATTGGTAAACTAATCTTTTTGCAGTAAAGCCTGTAATCCCACAAAAGGATTAGGCTTTTCCTGCACGGTTTCTTTGTTGCCATATTCAATTGCAACTTCACAATCTGAATGATAAGCCACAATGGGTATATTCAAAATCATTTCGTGGTCAATAAGCTCACGCATATCAAGCTTCTTATCTTCCAATAACCAAGGGTCATATTCGGTAGGAAGTTTATCGGCCTGTTCTTCGTTGAGCACTATCGCCACACTCATGTCACCTATTATATCAATGCTAACGGCATCTAAACAACGTTGACAGCTAATTTGTACGTTTTTTATTTCAGTATTACCCTTAATAATTGGCCGATGAGCATTATCACGTGAAAAGTGCAGCTGCACACTCACTTGGCCGTGGTCCGACTGAAGGTAGCTACAAAAACCGGTTAACGTTGATAATTCAACGGTACCAGTAATGGTTTGCTGACCATCGCATAGCTTGCGCGGATCTAAAAAACGAGGTAATTCTGTGTCAAACATGGCGCGATATGATATTCATGTACCTTCCTTATGTCAAAGAAAAATGTCATTAAAAGTAAAATATATACACTTTATTTGTGGCTTTTCTGACATTTTTGGCAAAAGAGCGGAAATATTACGCTTATCAAGGGTTTACTGTATCACTAAGCTTTGATTTAAGCCCCAGGTGATAGCAGTTTTTGTTTGCGCGCCTAATTCAGCCATCACAGCTTCCAGAGGGGTTTTTTCAGGAGAATACCATAACATATCAGCCCCACCTTCCTGATCTCTGGCCACACTATGCAAACTCCCTAATCCGTCGATCAAACCTAACTCGAGCGCTCGGGCGCCATGCCAAACAGCACCGGAGTAGAGGTCTTCATGGGGCATTAAGCGGCCCCCTCTCCCCAGCTCTACTTGGGCGATAAACTGCTGATGTATTTGATCAAGCAAACCTTGAAACATAGCCTTCTGTTTTTCTTTTTCTGGCAAAAACGGATCCAGAAAGTCCTTGTTACCACCAGCAGTATATGTGCGGCGTTCCACGCCTAACTTAGCGATCAACTGGTCAAAGCCAAAACCACTGCCAATAACACCAATCGAACCTACCGTACTAGCCTTATCGGCATAAATATAATCTGCTGCAGCAGCGATATAATACGCCCCGGAGGCACCGACATCACCAATCACAGCGTACAGAGTTTTTTCCGGGTGGGCTTGCTTCAGAAGCTGCAATTCATCAAATAATATTCCAGCTTGTACAGGACTGCCTCCAGGGCTATTAATGTTTAGCACCACGGCTTTGGCATTAGGTTCTGCAAAGGCATCAGCTAAAGCAGGCAATAGGCGCTCAGAACTAGCCTCAGTACCTGTCATGATTGGGCCAAATACGTCAACCACGGCCACATGTTCTTGTGATGATGATAAGGTCTCAGCTTCATTGTCTGACATAGCGATAGCTAGCACGCTAAACAGAAAAATAAACCCTAGGCTCTTGAAAAAGATTCCCCAGCGCCTAGACCGACGTTGCTCATCCTGAATACTCGTTACCAACTTGCCAATCACCTGCCATTCTGGCTTATTTGATTCTTCGTTCATGGACCCAGCCTGTGTAATGTATTTTAAGATAGTTCATTTATGGGCCCAAATGTTTGTTTTAAAAGCCCTCATGTTTGTATTTTTCTCTGTTATGCTAATAACTAAAGTGCATAGACAAGCACGTAAAACAAGATCAACTCAACGCGAGCAAAGCAAAGGAACTATATGCACACCATTGACGCCCTAATTTCGCCTCAGGGAAGCCTAGACATACTTACCCTGGAAGAGATCAATCAGCTGCACAAATCGGCCTCTACGGGCTTACACGAGCTATTTAGACAGTGCTGCCTTGCCGTACTTAACTGCGGTATAGAAGAAGATGATATAGAAGCGTTGCTGCAGCGTAACGAGCAATTTGACGTAGAAGTCGTGCCACAGACCCGCGGCGTGTTATTGCAGCTTAACAACGCACCTATAAGCGCCTTCGTGGACGGCGAAATCATTCTAGGTATCAAGGAAAACCTTTATTCAGTGCTACGAGACATTATCTACCTAAGCAATAGCCTGCTGCATAATGAACAAAACAACACAGGTACAGAGCTAACTGCGCTAGTGTTTCAAATACTACGCCATGCACAAGCCTTGGCCCCGAGACGCAAACCTAATATTGTGGTTTGTTGGGGCGGACATTCGATCAAAACAATAGAGTACGACTACACTAAAAAAGTGGGTTATGACTTAGGCTTAAGAGGTTATGACATCTGCACTGGCTGTGGTCCAGGAGCAATGAAAGGTCCTATGAAAGGCGCCCATATAGCCCATGCTAAACAACGCTGTCACGATTACCGCTATATCGGCATCACTGAGCCGGGCATTATTGCAGCCGAGTCTCCTAACCCTATGGTGAATGAACTAATCATCATGCCCGACATTGAAAAACGGCTTGAGGCCTTTGTTCGACTGGGTCACGCCTTTATCGTATTTCCGGGCGGCGTAGGTACTGCAGAAGAAATTTTGTATTTGTTGGGCATCTTAGTACACCCCAAGAATGATCACATCAAAGTGCCATTAATCTTTACTGGGCCTACCAGCGCAAAAGCATATTTCGAGCAAATTGATGCCTTTATTGGCGCTACCCTTGGGTCAAAAGCACAAGCTAAATATGAGATTATTATCGAAGATCCACATTCCGTGGCCATTGCTATAAAATCCCAAATCGAAGAAGTGGTCGAACATCGGCAAAAGGTTGGTGATGCCTACCACTACAATTGGCAACTGCACATCGAAGAGGATTTTCAGCGCCCATTTATCCCTACTCACGCTAATATGGCAAATCTAAAGCTTGAATCTAGCCTTCCAACTGCAACACTAGCGAGTAATCTACGTAAAGCCATGAGCGGTATCGTAGCTGGTAATGTGAAGACTTTTGGGCTGGAACAAATACGTTTACACGGCCCTTACGAGCTTAACGCAGAGGCTGCTTTGCTTAAATATCTGGACGTGTTATTGCAGAGCTTTGTAGCCCAGGACCGCATGAAACTGCCTGGTAGCAAGGTGTATCAACCCTGCTACACAGTAAGTTAAGGCTAGCTAACAGGCTATGCAATAACCTGAGTATTTAATAAGGTTTTATATTCAGCTTCTTCCATGCCCAGCCAGTCTTGTAGAACATCATGGGTATGTTCTCCCAGCATGGGTGGGGCTTGGTGGTACTGCAAAGGTGTGGCAGACAGCTTAATGGGGTTAGCTACACTTTCAACCTTGCCTAACTGAGGATGATCTAGTGAAATTTTCATTTCCCGGGCTTTGATTTGTGGGTTATCAAATACCTCATCAATATTACAAATAGGCCCGCAAGGCACGCCCACTTTATTGAGTTCAGTTAACCACCATTGCGTAGATTGCAACTTAAGCAAACGAGACACTTCAGGCACCAATTCATTACGATTTGCTACTCTGAGCGCATTGCTGGCATATAGCGAGTTACTTGCGAGTTTCTTTTCACCAGCCACTTGGCAAAATCTCTCAAATTGAGCGTCATTACCTACGGCCAAAATAAGATGTCCATCGCTGGTCGCAAAGGCCTGATAAGGAACAATATTAGGGTGTGCATTACCAAGACGTTTAGGATTGTCACCCGTGGCGATGTAATTCATGGCCTGATTCGCCAAGGTAGCCACCTGCACGTCAAGCAAAGCCAAATCGATATGTTGCCCTTGCCCTGTGCGCAATTGATGAATTAGGGCCCCTTGTATGGCGTTAGAGGCATACAAGCCTGTCATAACATCCGCTACGGCAACTCCCACCTTCATCGGTTCACCGCCTTCACTACCCGTAACACTCATCAAACCACCCATGGCCTGAATCATAAAGTCGTACCCAGCACGATCTTTATAGGGTCCTGTTTGACCAAACCCAGTGATAGAGCAGTATACAAGACGCGAATTAATTTTACTTAAACTTGAAAAATCTAAGCCATACTTGGCCAATCCACCGACTTTAAAATTCTCAATTAATACGTCAGCTTGCATAGCTAACTGCTTGATAATGTCTTGGCCCTTGGGCTGAGACATATCAATGCACAATGATCGTTTACCACGATTGGCAGCTTGAAAATAAGCAGCTTCTCTGGCTTCAGAATCCTCGAAACCCACTGCCGCAGGCATGTATGGCGGCCCCCAGGAGCGGGTATCATCACCTATTCCTGGCCGTTCAACTTTAATGACATCAGCGCCTAAGTCTGCGAGCATTTGGCCGGCCCAAGGGCCCGCCAAAATGCGGCTCAAATCAAGCACTTTAATACCCTGCAAAGGCATAGTAATACTCATAATGTGAGACCTAGTAGAAGGCTTGAATGCCCGTTTGCGCACGACCTAAGATCAACGCATGGACATCATGAGTGCCTTCATACGTATTAACGGCTTCAAGGTTCATTACATGGCGAATAACACCAAACTCATCACTTACGCCGTTACCACCATGCATATCGCGGGACTGGCGAGCCACATCCAAAGATTTACCGCAGTTATTACGCTTCATTAAGGAAATAAGTTCAACAGGGCAATTATCATCATCCATTAAACGACCCATCTGTAAGCAGCCCTGCAAACCAATGGAAATTTCTGTTTGCATGTCTGCAAGCTTCTTTTGAACCAACTGAGTAGCTGCTAATGGACGACCAAACTGCGTGCGATCCAACGTATACTGGCGTGCTGCATGCCAGCAAAACTCCGCCGCACCAAGAGAACCCCATGCAATACCGTAGCGAGCTTTATTCAAACAACCAAATGGCCCTGCAAGGCCTTTAATTGTAGGGAAAAAGTTTTCTTCGGGCACAAATACATTATCCATAACGATTTCGCCAGTCACCGATGCACGCAAGGAGAACTTTCCTTCGATCTTAGGTGTGGTTAAACCATCCATACCACGCTCTAGGACAAAACCACGAATTACGCCATCTAACTTAGCCCAAACCACCATAACATCGGCAATAGGAGAGTTGGTGATCCACATTTTAGCGCCCGTAAGGCGATAACCACCGTCAACCGCCTCAGCACGAGTAATCATACTGCTAGGGTCTGAACCCGAGCCTGGTTCGGTTAAACCAAAACAACCCACCCACTCACCGCTGGCAAGCTTTGGTAGGTACTTCATACGCTGTTCTTCCGTGCCGTAAGCATGAATAGGATGCATTACCAAAGAAGACTGAACACTCATGGCCGAACGGTAACCGCTGTCTACACGCTCCACCTCTCTAGCCACCAAACCGTAACTCACATAATTAACGCCAGCACAGCCATACTTTTCTGGCAGTGTTGCGCCCAACAAACCTAGAGCACCAAACTCAGTCATGATCTCGCGATCAAAAATCTCTTCACGGTTAGCCTTTAGTACACGACGGGCAAGCCCATCCTGACAGTAGTCACGGGCCGCATCACGAATCATGCGCTCTTCCGAAGTCAATTGCTGCTCTAAAAAGAAAGGGTCTTGCCAAGAAAATTCGGTGCGAGTTGCCATGATTTAAGTCTCAAGTTTGATTACGCCAGTTAGTTTATCCACTGACCGTACGTAAATATATCGCCATTTAAGAAAAATGTCGACATTTTAATGTCGCAAGGGATAAAAGCTTTAAATAATACGCTTATGTATCATTATCAATTAGAACCTTAAACCACCATCCAGCTCTATTAATCGACCATTCATGTAGTCGTTTTCAATAATAAACATGGCTGCATCCGCCAGCTCACTTCTGTCACCTAAACGGCCTACGGGGATCACTTTTTCAATACGCTCAAGAGCTTCAGGCTTCATAGAGTCAGTCATGTCCGTTGATATAACACCGGGTGCAATACCAGCTGCTCGAATACCAAAACGCCTAAGTTCCCCTGCCCACGTGGTTACGAGGGCAGCAACGCCGGCTTTGGTAGCAGCATAGTTGCTTTGGCCTATATTGCCAGCCTTAGCAATGCTAGAGATGTTGATAATAACCCCGCCATTGCCGGCCTTTGCCATAGCTATGGCGCCTTCACGGCCACACAAGAAAGTGCCAGTTAGGTTCACGTCGATGACAGACTGCCATTGGCTAAGGCTCATTTTACCCTGAACTTCGCCGTCTTTAAATTTGATCAACATGCCATCGCGCAATAGACCCGCGTTATTAACTAACCCGTCTAAGCGCCCAAAATCTGTTAATACTTGCTCAAACAAGGCCTCAACTTCAGTTTCTTGGGTGATGTTACAGGCATAACCCTTACTTTTAGTGCCGCATGAGGATGCTGCTGCATCTACCGCTGCTTGGTCTAAGTCTACCAAGGCACATACACCACCCTTGCTAGTAATCGCTTGGGCGATGGCCAAACCTAAGCCACGTGCACCACCTGTAATAACAAATACCTTACCTTCAACATTCATGAAATCAGACCTTTTTGTTGGAATAGTGTTGATAAATACTGGAAAAATCTAACCCACCGTGGCCTTCTTCGCCATGACTCTTGAACAGTTCAGATGCTTTTTGGCCCAAAGGCACTGCAGAATCTGATGCTTTTGCAGCCGCTAAGGCTAAACCTAAGTCCTTGTTCATCAGGTCTACCATAAACCCGCCTTGGTAATTGTTACTTGCTGGCGTGCCGTCCATTACACCTGGTACTGGGTTGTAGATTTCTAAGGCCCAGTTACGGCCAGAGCTTTTCACCATGATATCCGACAATACTTTAGCATCTAGGCCATTTTCCACGCCCATGCGAAGCGCTTCTGACGTGCCCGCCATCAGCACACTTAGCAGCATGTTGTTACACATTTTGGCCACTTGTCCGGCACCTGCTGGCCCTGCGTGGAAGATATTTTTGCCCATTGCATTAAGGATAGGTTCGGCGCATTCAAACGCCTCAACTTCTCCACCAACAATAAAGCTTAAAGTGCCCGCTTTTGCGCCAGCCGTGCCACCAGAAACAGGGGCATCTACAAAGTTAATACCTAGATCGTTGGCGTAAACCCCCACACGACGGGACGTTTCCGCATCTATAGTGCTAGAATCAATAACTAAGGATCCCTTAGCTAGTAGCGATAAAAGTCCACCTTCTCCCTGTTCATTACCGAGATAAAGACCCGCCACATGCTTGCCGGCAGGTAACATACTAATGACTACTTCAGCATTAATCACCGCTTCGGCGGCCGAACTTGCAGACACACCACCTGCGCTAACAAACTCATCCAATGCTGTTTGAACCAAGTCAAAGGCCACCACGTGATGCCCTGAGTTAACCAAGTTAGCGGCCATAGGACCACCCATATTGCCTAAACCTATAAATGCTATATTTGTCATGCTTGTTGTCCTGTCTTATCTAAAAATGGGCAGCGGCCACATTCTCTGTTACAAAAAACTTTTCGATCCACGCGTCTGGCGTGCTTTCAACCGTGTCATAACGCCAACTTGGCGTACGATCTTTGTCGATCAGCAGCGCCCTTACACCTTCTTTAAACTCACCTAAACGAGTGGCGTTAACGCCAACAATGTATTCATGGTGCAGCGCGTCAGCCACATTGGTAAAATTGGCGTTAAATGCGCGGTTAAACAGGTGTAAGCTGGTGGGCGAACCATGGGACATGGTCTGCAGCGCCTTGTCTAACCACTTGTCCCGACCTTTCAAACTTGCCAAACTGGCGACAATGGTTGCAAGATCATTTTGGTTTAGGGCCGATATAATTTTTTCACGATGGGCAGCTAAGTTAGATACTGGTGCATTCACACTGGCCTCAGACTCTAGGACTTCAATCAGTTGTGTTAGGTTACTTAACGTGTCTACGTGAGATTGTTTAGGCATCTGAATTAAGGCATGCATTAATTCAATATAGTGACTGTCATCCAGCAACCCATCCAATAGGCCCAACTGGCGGCCATCTGTACCATTTAACATGGCTCCTGTAAGGCCTAAGAATAACCCTAGATTGTCCGGCACTTGGCGTAAAAAGAAACTAGCGCCTACGTCTGGAAACAAGCCTATAGTGATCTCAGGCATAGCCAAACGGCTAGAGTGGGTGCCGATACGCAAAGCAGCGCCCTGTAGCAGCCCCATACCGCCACCAATGACATAACCACTACCCCATACTAACAATGGTGTAGCCAGCTCATGTAGCATTAAGTCCATTTCGTATTCGTGATTGAAGAAAATTTCTCCAACATTTTGACTACCCTTATCCATCTCTTTATACAGTTGGCGTATGTCACCCCCTGCACAGAATGCTTTACTGCCAGAGCCACGCATAACAATAGCAATGACATTCTCATCAGCTTCCCAGATAGGTACATGTGCCAACAACAGGTCTACCATGTCTCCGTTTAGGGCATTGAGGGC
>Ga0307994_1000349_pt1 | contig 33327 bp, 2 predicted proteins | sample EllFjometagen261_FD_203171 | JGI IMG/M metagenome (GOLD analysis project Ga0307994, IMG submission 203171) | Marine microbial communities from Ellis Fjord, Antarctic Ocean - #261 | ecosystem: Environmental > Aquatic > Marine > Unclassified | place: Southern Ocean | collected 2014-11-02 | reverse complement strand
TTTTGTTATTTGATTTTGAATACCGTAATAAACTCACCAAAATACATGAAGATGAGTACGTGCAATACGTGGGTTCTTTTATGTATAACATGGACGCTATTACTTTGGCTGAACGAGATGAGCTAGACGCCGCCCGTGAAGAAAAACTACGCTTAGAAGCGCAGGTGTTGTTGGAGACCGAGGCTGCTCTTGTTACTACAGAAGTAGTCAATGTGTGGGGCTCAGCACCAACGCCAACCTCCGCAGTTGAGTCAGCGCCAGCACCTAAAGCTGTTGAACCTAAAACGGTTGAGACTAAGCCGGTTGAAACTAGCGTTCAAAAAGTAGAGCCTAAAGGCCATAACCCTTGGTTGAAATAACCTAGACGTGTTTTATATAGGCTATAGGCTTGCTTGATGCTTTTTGTGAGCCAATAAATATAAAAACTCAAGTAATATTGTTGCGCCTGCTAAAGCCGTAATATCGGCATGATCATAAGCTGGGCTTACTTCCACTAAGTCAAACCCAACAATGTTTACGTCTTTTAAACCACGAATAATTTTTAAGGCTTTATCAGTGGTTAATCCACCCACCACAGGGGTACCTGTACCGGGTGCATAGGCTGGGTCTAAGCAGTCTATGTCAAAGGTTAAATAAACCGGCAGATCGCCCACTCTTTGTATAATAGCCGAAACGATATCATCGGCGCTCATGTCATTAGCCCGTGCTGCATCAATCACTTTAAACTCATGGTCTTCCGGCCTGTACTCTGTACGGATGCCTACCTGTATTGAATGGTCTGGGTCTATTAAGCCTTGTTTAGGGGCATGGTAAAACATACTCCCGTGGTCTATTTCCGTATCGTTAGGGTAGGTGTCTGTATGTGCGTCAAAATGAACTAACGCCATCTTACCGTAATGCTTTGCGTGGGCTCTAAGTAACGGCAAAGCCACATAATGGTCACCACCAATGCTCAACATTCGAGTGCCAGACGTAATAATGTGCTCGGCGTGTTTTTCTATTTCACAATTAAGGTCTTCTGGGTTACCGGGAATAAAATCCAAATCACCATAGTCTGCCACCTTAAGGTATTTGAAAGCATCAAAGGCCCATGGCCAGCGCCTGCCTTCCCAGCCCACATTGCTGCTTGCTTGCCTCACTGCATTAGGGCCAGAACGTGTGCCTGCTCGTCCTGTAGTGGCTAAATCAAATGGCAAGCCAACGATAGCGGCATCAAAATCTTGAGTCATGTCTCGCGTAAGCGGACGTGCCAAAAAGCTAAACTGGTTGGCGTACATAGAGATGATAGCGGGATCGCCGATAAGCTTGTTCTTGGCCATGTAAAGGAGTCTCTGTTTAACTGTGTTCAGAATAATGCACACTATCGCCAATTTAGGTGCATATTGCAAGATTTTGATTTGGTAGGGGGTTAGCGACAAATAAACGTCGACATAACAGGTAAGCTGGGTTAATAACTTAACCATTTGATGGCAGTAAAAGTTTAGCAAGGTAAGTAAATACATATTGTGACTAAGGTGCTTTTTACCATGACCAAAGTTGTGTTCAAGGTTATAACTTTGATGTCTGAAGAGGGTATGCGGCCAGCCAGTAGATAGAATTGCCCTTAAGTGCAGCTAAACAAAGTGGGTAGTCAGGAAGTGAGTTGTTTAAGTAGCAGATAAATCTTAAAGGCGGAGACTATAGGAAATCTGTGTTTGTCGATAAAAAACACAAAATTAGGAAAAATCACTAAATCACTAAATCACGCAATGTATACTATGATTACCTGAAAAAGCCATTATCGAAGAAGCTTTCGACCCAAACACTAGACTTATTTAAGTATCAAATAACAATAAATTCAGTAAATCGGCGTGTTTTATTGGCGCCGATAAATGGTTAAGGGAATTTCAGTATGTATTTAATCGTACCTACCGATTATTTGGTCATTTAAAGGCGTAAAATAACGAGAAAATCTGTGTTTGTCGATAAATAAAAACCTGAAATTAGGAAAAATTCCTAAATTATGTAATGTAGACTATACTTAAATGAAGGAAGTGATTATCGAAGAATCTTTCGACCCAAGCGCTCAACTTATTTAAGTATCAAATAACAATAAATTCAGTAGATCGGCGTGTTTTATTGGCGCCGATAAATGTTAAGGGGATTTCAGTATGTATTTAAAGGCTGTAAGTGCGCTAGTGAAGAAGGTAAGTGCTAAAAAAACCGTTTTGCTCATGTTTGGCGGGTTTGTCGCAGGCTGGTCTCAAATTACATACGCTGATGATTTGATGGACTTATGGAAAGTCGCTGAAGTTCAGGATGCGAAATACCTTTCTGCATATCATAAATTTCTCGCGGACCAGGAAATTGTCGATCTGACTCGTGCGGATCTGTTGCCTAGCTTGTCATTACAGTATGAGCATAAAACTACCAGTCAAAAGATCAATCAATCCGATAACGAAGTATTTAATTCTAGCTCTGCTAAATACCCTACAACTAGCTATGGTCTTACCTTGACACAATCTCTATTTGACTACTCGCGTTGGCAACGGTACGAGCAGTCGAAAATCAGTGTTAATCGGGCTGCAGTTGAATATAGGTTGTCGAAGCAGCAGTTATTGTTAAGGCTTTCAGAAAGCTACTTTCTTGTTCTTGAGCGTGGTGATCAGCTTCAAGCGGTAAAGGCTGAAAAGAAAGCTCTGCTTAAGCATTATGAAACGTCTGATAAGAAACATGCCATTGGTCTATTAAGAAAGGTTGATGTTGAAGATGCTAGAGCGCGTTACCTGAATGCGCTGAGCAAAGAGATCGAGTTGCAAAGTCGCTTAATGGATAGTCGTTACGCGCTACGCCAATCTATAGGCGCTATGCCAGGCCAATTGTCCAAATTGCGCGTTGATATTGCGCTTGAAATGCCAGTGCCAACTGACCCTGAGCAATGGGTAAAACTGGCAGCGAAAAACAACCCGGAACTACATACGCTCAATTTGTCTTTAAAAGAAGCAGATAAAAAAATAAAAGCGATGCGTGGTGGTCATTACCCAACTCTTGATCTTATATTTACCGCGGGTAATACCGTAACCGAGGGATCGGTGTACGGTGGTGGTAGTGATGTTAGTACTTCGATGGTGGTGGTTCAACTGAATATGCCTTTGTATTCTGGCGGTAAGACTTCTTCTCAGTTGCGTCAAGCTATAGAAAAACGCAATAGCGTGCGTGAAGAACGTGATGACAAGCAGCGCAGTGTTGAGCGTTCAGCGCATGAGGCCTATTACCGAATCAGTGAGGCCATTGTGCAAGTAGACGCTCTTGAGCAGTCCCTTCATGCTCAGGAAAGTCGTTTGAAAGCGACGTCAGCTGGATATCGCAGTGGTCAAAATAGCCTGATAGAAGTTTTGAATGTTGAGCAGAACCTTTCTGATGCAAGGCAGTCTTTGATCAAAGCTCGTTACGATTATGTGCTTAATGTTCTTCGGCTAAAATTCACTGCTGGAGGGTTGCAAGAAGACGATTTAGCTGCCATCAATAGTTGGCTTATCCGCTAACTTATAATTCGTATGGTGTCATCAAGAAGCATTGATCGTGATTGCTAAAATGCTTTTTTTGAAAGCATGTATTAATAAAAATGAGTATTAAATAATTGCTTTTTTTTAATAGAAAACCTTTTTTGGATTAAAATTATGTCGTATATATTCCACCGTCTATTTAGAATGCGCTACGACAAAATGCGTAATTTAAGGCAGTACATATGGAGCAGTCAGGGAATAACTGCTCGACGACGTAATACGTATCTGATGGAGCAGATGGAAAATAGATATCTCCTGTCTGCTGATGCTGCGCCGTTGGCGTTAAGTGCGGAGCTGCTCAACGAAGAGATGATTGTAGAGCAGTTGATTGATGCGGGTCTGGTAGAGGCGAGTAACACTCAGGATCTGCAGTTAGTCCGTCAGCATGATTATGACCTAGACCATATTGACGATAATGCCGGTATCAATACGACTGATATTGGCAACCTCAAACTGGTAGACCTTCAGGTAAGTGCGGACGGGCTAACGGCAGCCCTAACTGAAGAGGGGGCTACTGCTGATAAAAGCGCGGTTGATAGCGACACTGAAGCAGCGGCTACCATTCAGTATGTCCAGCAATTAAATGGTCATCAGTTTGTTGTTATTGATCGTTCAGTGGATGATTATAGAGCGCTTCTTAGCACCTTTATGGGTGAAGTGGGCGGTGAGCTCGAATGGCAATCTGAAGCTACCACTTCAGGTGATGTGCAACTAGCCGACTGGTACCCTGCAGATGTCGCTGCAGCCGTTGCTGTGGCTAGAGAGGAAGTAGGTGATGAACGGATAGATACACCCTTTGAACTTATCCAAGCAGACCGTGTGACAGTAGTGTTGTTAGATGCTGAAGGTGATGGTGTTGAACAACTGGCAAGTATCCTTTCCTCCTACGAAGACATTGCCGCGTTACATGTATTATCCCATGGTGCGGTCGGTTTATTACGTTTAGGTACTGCAAGCCTCAGCAGTTCCTCATTGGAGCGCTATCGTGCGCAGTTGGAAACTTGGGGCAAAGCATTAAAAGCAGACGGCGATATTCTTATTTATGGCTGCAATGTTGCGCAGGGTGAAGTAGGCATCAGTTTTGTCGATCGTCTAGCAGGCGTCACTCAGGCCGATATAGCTGCCTCTGATGATCTCACGGGTAATCGCTTTATTGGTGGTGATTGGATTCTGGAAGCAGAATCGGGCTACGTCACGCATGAACTCGATTTCATGTCCACAGAGCAGCTTGTATTTGCCTCTAATGATCCGGTATTTCAGGGTTTATTGGTGGAACCCGTCAAAAGAAACCTAGTGTCTGGTAAGTTAATTCTAACTGACAGCGACCTTGGTCAAACTATATTACCTATGGACTCAACGGGAGTATCGGCAGCTAGCTCTGGAAACACTATCGTTGATTTGAGTGGATTTACCGGCCCAGTAGATATTGTGCTGAGCAAGGTGGATGCTAAGTTGCAGGTGGATATTAAAGTAGGTAGTCAAACTAGTACTATAAAATTTGAAGATGGTGGGGTACTGGCTGGGCTCATCCTTCCAACTAGTTCAAAATCGACTCTAACACTCAAATCTGAACTGAAAAATCTTGACCTGAGCACGATTCTTGATGTTGCCGTGGCTATCGGAAAAAAACCAGGCGTGGTCTTCGGGGGTACCTCGCCGAGTAATGCAATTATAGAAGCCGGCGTGGGGGAAACTAACAATGCAGGCGTGCCGAGCGATATTTTGGTGGGTAAAACAGCAGTTGCTGTCATTTATGATGGAGGCTCTCTGGTTGAGCTAAAAGCTGGCAAGGCAAATGGTTCTGTTAGCTTGTTGTTCTCTAAGGGCGGTATTGTTGGCAAGCTGGACCTACAGGGTTCTCCGGACGTTTCTTTACACTTTCTCGATGGCGTGCAGGGGCGTGTTATTCAAGACGGTACATCTAGCAGCTACGCTATTAAAGCGGAGGGAGACAAAGAGGGTGTTCGAGAAGATGTATTACTGAATTATCTGAAATACTTCTTCTCTGGAAGTGGCCGAAATGTTGTTCACACATTAGGGGGTGTGGGCGAAATAACACAGACTAGCACGGGTTCAGGGAACGACTTTATCCGCAGCAGTAAAGGTAACGATACCATGGAGGGTGGCACTGGTAGTGACACCTATGAACTTATAGAAGCCTGGGGAACGGACGAAGTTGTTGAAACGGCAACGGGTGGCAGTGCCGACACACTCGACTTTACTGCAACACCTACCAATGTGGGCCTTGATATATCGTTTCAACGTTCACTTAGCATATCTGGTGATTCGACTAACCCCGCTGATGCTCTATTAGGAGTGGTCGCCACTCAGGGCGAAAATAAAGTTTCTGCCCAGTTTATAGAACATATTGCAGTAACGGGTGATCGCGAGAATACTTATACCTTATATGATCACTGGGCATACCAAAAGGTGGCTAGTGGTACAAGCAAGATGTATATAGGTCAAGGGTATTTATCTGAGACATCGATACTAGATCTAAGTAATGTGACCCATGACCTTAAGGTAGAGCTAAAACCTAACGGCCATGTCGTAGTAACAGCTACAGCTGACAATAAACACACCTATGTACTTGACGCATTTGGCATTAAAGATATAAAAGCAGGGCAGGGAACCAATACTTATTATATATATGAAGAGAGTTCCTTGGCCGGAAATATCACCAAAAACGCTCTGCTGGGTTTGACTGACAGTTACCAAAACATTCTCAACTATTCTTCATTCTCACGAGATGTTGATATCAATGTACTATCGGTCGATGGCGAGAAACTAAAGTACGCTACGGGTCTTAATTATGGTTCAGCTTTAGCTAAAGAAAGCATTAGCGTTAAGCTAGAAGATCTGAAGGACGGTGATGAGTTAGAGTTTAAAGGTGACGGCGGCACTGAATCGGTGAAGATTGCTGCGGTTGATTTTACCGACGCGGCAAAGGCTGCTGAGTTTGTTAAAACGCTGCAGCAGAATCTAAATTTTTTGTTGAAGGGTAACCCTATACTGTCGGTCAAAACAGATGAAGTGTTTCTAATCATTACTGTAGAGTCGCTTGATGATCTTACAAGCAACTATATTGATACACTTAAACTTTTAACTTTAAAAGACAATGTTACGGTGAGCTCGATCCATAGCGCTGCGTATTTCTCAGGTACTGAGCATGATGTGTTGATTGATGAAGTTGTCGGCTTTAATGATCAGAGCATTATTGGTAACGCCAGCAAAGTCAAATTTGCACTGTCATCGTTTGCCAAACCTGACGACACCTTAGGTCAGGCTTTAGTGATTAGTGATGCAGCTGAACCTACCAAAGTTGAGTTCGGTGCTGGCTTCTCTAAGGGAGATATGTTGACCTTTAAGTTGAGCACCACTGGCTTTGATATGTCTAAAATCGGTGCTGGTGTTATTTATTTTGTTGATGAGGGGGAGGTTAATGAACTTAGTGCTGGGTCGGGTGAGGATACCCTAAGTTCTGGTACAAATAATGATACATTATCTGGTGGTGCGGGTAGTGATACCTATGTATTTAGGGATAACTGGGGGCAGGACACCGTACATGAGGTCAAGAATGCCGGCAAGTCGAATTCATTAGACCTCTCTCGGGTAACAAGCGATGTGACTTGGGTACTATCAGAAGGCTTGAAAGTTGGCACAGGTGATCTCACTTGGAAAGACGGTATTACGCCTGATACTTTGGTGGGCGGAAGACAATCTACTGGTGCAGTAAACGCAACCTTCGCAAACACGGAAAATACAATCACAGTAGTGAACAAGGAATTTGACCATGTTGAAATTTTTGTTGTTGGTAGTGGTGCCCAAACCTTTTATTTTGGTGATGACTGGGGACCTTTTGACGGCATAGGCGGTGCTCTCAAAGTCAACATGCCTGAGTGGGTTAGTGGACTATTTTTTTCTGACCGGGCGTTAAAAATTGATACGTCTGCGTCAGTTAAAAATAATCAGGCAATTGTTATAGACTTTAGGCATTCTACAGAAGAGCTAAAGTTTGAATTCAGTAAAAATAAGGGCAATACCCAGTTAACAGTTTCAAGAGCTGGCAATGGGTCTAGCCCAATCACGTTCAGTAATATAGATGCTAATACGACCATTTATGGTGGACGTAATATAAATACCTTTAAGGTAATGGGTGCTGCCCAATTCGCTGGGACTGTCATTGGTGGTGAAGGTTTGCGTGATACTTTTAATATTGGTGTGAGCATGTTCAATCCATCTAAATTATTAGACTTAGGTTTGACGTCACTATACGGAAAAGGCCCATCACTGATCGACTTTGTAAACTTCTCAATCCCTAAGTTTACAGTTTTGAATACGATCGATTTCTCTGAGGCGATTTCTAACCCATACAATGAGGGCTGGAAGTCAATTAAGGATAGTTTGTTCAATGTTGTCAGTTTACGGGAGACTAAAAGTGATAGTGTCGTTGTGAAACAGCTCACAGTCGGCACAGATACCGTAGCTTCGGTTCAGACCATTTCTAGTAAATTATCTGAAAGCGGTGACAGCTTTTATTTGCAGTACGGCACTGCAACCAGTGTAGAGATACCTTACGACGCTACTATTGAGAAGATGAAGGAAACGTTGGACGGTATTGAGGGTATTGGTGAGGTTAGCGTTGTTAAGAGCAGTAGCAGTCAGTATGCTAATATCTGGACCGTGACCTTTGATAGTCCCAAAAAATTCCCGAAGGATGGGCTCGAAGTTGTATTGAATGATGTGATCATTACTACAGTACAAGAGGCTAATGAGACCCCCCTCCAGCATAAAATTCAGGAAATACAAAGCCAGTTAAAGGGAGGGGCAAAATTCCGACTTTCGATTGGTTCTTACTTGACCACACTCCTAAGTAATGAAACAACAGCCCAGGGAATGGAAGATGCATATCATAATGCGCTTGGTGTGCCGGCATCGGCACCACCGGTTGTTTCTGTAGAAAAAAATGATTTGACTAATACGTGGACAGTCAACTACGTTGGGGTTCCTAGCGATTATACCTATGTTGCTGAGATGGAAAGTATTGTTCCATCTGATGACACCAGTCAACGCTTACCTGGTTTTATCGGTACTATTCAGAACGTCTCCCAGGTGAAGTATGGTGCGGGAATCAACCTGATGGTGGGGACTAATCCGAGTTTTTCGGAGACAGAATCAAGCGCTATTTCCGCTGCGTTTAACGCTGACGGTTCTGCGCGTAGTAAGGTAGAAGAAGTCATATCGATTGTCAGTGGTATAGATGGTTCTTTTTCGTGGGGCAGTAACACTTTTGCAGTTTCTGGAAATATTATATCGAACGCCATGGGTGCTGAAGGTGATTCCACCATAGCTAAAGCGGTTCTAAACTTTGTTGCTAAAACACTCACAGGTGATGTTCTGGCGCCTGGCGTCCATGTAATGACAGGTTTAAGTGGTAGTGATACTTATAAATTCAGCGGCAACTGGGGTATAGGTGTTGTTGCAGAGATCCCGGATATTGTCATTGCGGGTGTGGCACCGGGGTTTTCTGACACCTTAGATCTTTCTGGCGTTACACAAGATATGCAAGTAGATGTGTATGAAGTGACAACGGCCAACTTTGATGAATTTATCACTCTTTTTGAAGATATAGAAAAAGAAGGCAACACTACACCGGTCGATCCACCGATAGCTATTGGCAGTAATCTTATCTTGGCTCGTACCTTGGGTTTTGAGGGGCTACTTGGTGGCTTGGTTCCTGATGATACTGTTTTTGGGAACTATATATTTGCCAATGGCATAGAGAATGTTATTGGTACCAAGGGTAAAACGATTATTTCCCTGCATGGTAGTGCATCCCTAAGAGGCTCAGTGGCGTCACCAGGCAAGCTATTTCTGGATTATTCAGATTCAAGCAGATCTGCCATAGTGAACGCTGCAGAGGTACAGTATGAGCTTCATCCAGAGTGGGATCTAGCGAAGGAGCAAGGAAAAACCCCCGGTATATATGGTGTGATTCCTGCCAGTGAGTTTATCTTTGGTAGCGCTTCTGGAGTGGATGGTAACCGGCTGCTGGGTGTGGACGCTTTGTTTGGACTCGATGGCGTTACATCAAAGTTTGCCGTCACTAATCTAACGGGTGTCTATGATAGTGTAAGCGATGATACCTTGAAGGGAAATCATGGCAGCAATACCTTTGTACTTGGCAAGGGTGGCACTGATGTAGTTTGGGGTGATGGATACCCAAACTCGGTTTCACACCTAACGACACGAATTAATAGTATTGACACTGTTACCTTTGCGAATAGTGCACTGGGTGTTGTTGTTGATCTGAATAGAAACTTAGCCTGGCTGGAGGTGATTTCAGTTACTGAAACTGTTCCAGGTACTTCGAGTGTCCAGGAAGTCCAATTGTTGAAGTACCCAGAAGGGTTGTCTGACACCTTCAATTTGGAGCTCCCTAGCGGCGAGGTCATAGTGACAACCACTACTCTAACCGCCTCTACGCTAGACCAAGATACATTGCAGGCTGCTATTGATGTTGCATACGGTGACTCTACTTCAGGTGCAACGATCGTTGTGTCTGGTGATAAAGCAGCCGGTTTTACTCTAACTTTTACTGCTAATGGTCCGCAGGCCCTAGCTAAAGTTAGTGGTCCGGTTAACAAAGTGGCGGTGCTGGACCCGATAACGCCAGTAGTTAGTACTGATGGTAAAACCATTACGATTGATATTGGTAAGGATGTAGTAGGGGCATTTGCGCTAACGTATGGTGCCGAAACAACCCGTGCAATGGGTTGGCCAGCCACGGATAAAGTGATTAAAAAGGAATTGGAAGCGCTTACAAAAATCACAACAGTGACGGTGACTATTACGGGGCAACTGATAGAGATTATTCTTGATGAGGTTGTAGGAGAGAACCTGGCTGTTGCAGTGGTTCAAGACAATGTTAAGTTTAAATATGTTAATGCGGCCGAGGAAAATGTCGAGGTTGAAAATGTAACTGGTCGCCTTTTCAAGACGGTCAACACTGGCTCGAACGTAACCATGCAGTCGATTGAAAATATCGGTGGTGGGCGTGGCGACGATTACCTCATTGGTAATATAGAAAACAACGTTTTTCTATTTGATGACACGTTTAAAGATAGTAACGACGCACTAGTGGGTTTTGGGCAGGACATCGTGGTGGGTGGTGAGGGAGAGGATGCTCTAGACCTGTCTGGGCTTAAAGGCACCATAGTAGAGTATCAGATCGCTGAAAACCTAAGGATTATCGAGGTAACTAATGGTGAGATCAAGAGCACCATCATAGCCACGGGTATCGACAAAGTCATTCTCCCTAGAGACGCAAATAGCGCAATTGTTGCACGCTTTGATGTGAACTGGAGTAATGGGCTGGCTGGGCTGGCGATATCAGACGTGCCTAGCGGCTCACTCAATGTTTCTGTTGTGGGTACAGTGGACAATCTTGTTCCACAAACTAACGACGCGAGTGCTGATGAAATTTGGGCTGAGGCGAAAAGCCGTTGGATTACAGCAGGTGCAGACAGTACTGATGTGGATGCGCTTAGTTATACAATGACAGATCTTGGGATTTATGCGGATACCCTTGTTGCGAAGTCATCTAATCAATTAATTTCCCTTGATGATACTGCAGCAGGTTATGGCTGGTTTATTGATACATCTGTTACTACGGATGTCGAGTTTGATGAGGATGGCATTGCCATTGTTGGGGGTGGGGCTGAAACCGGCATCGATATGCTCACTGTAATGATGCATGAGATAGGGCACGCCCTAGGCCTTGCGCATAGCACACCGGGTTTGTTAGAAAGCCAAATTGTTGAGGGAGTACGTAAAGACCTCGAGGGCATAGATGCTGCTCATCTTTCTAAACTACCTACGGATGGCAACGACTCGTCTCAGCTATCCGCAGGACTTGATGCGTTTTCAACCTGGAGCGACCACCTTGGTAAGCAGATCGATGCGTATCTTGATGAACTAACCATTCCTATTGTTGGTAAAAGTGCCGTTGACCTATTTGGTGGCTCCATCGTTGGAGATTCGCTAGACACCTCTTTTGTCGGCAACAAGGTTGCGAAAATAAAAGAGTTCACGGATGATTTTTTTCAAGACGCTGTGGACAACAGTACGAACACCACTGCCGACTTATTAATTGCGTACCTTAATGAAAAAACGAGTGATAAGTTCAGCTTTGTTAGAGGAAATGGAGGTGGTATTAGTGATATCGCTGCGACTGTTTCTCTGGCGAGTCAAACACTAAGTTTGACCGATTTTGGTGACAATGGACTCTCTTTTGACCTTTCTGCACTGGGTATCGACTTACCTATTCCAGATTTTAATTTGCCGCTTGATTTTAACTCACCTACAGGCGCCCATGAATTTGATTTAACGGCCGATATAGATCTCGATTTTTCCTTTGGCATCGATCCTGATGGACAGTTCTATGTGTCTGATATCAAAGTTAAAGGCGGTATCGAGGTTGGCGGCGGATTGAAAGAAGTGAGCGCTGTAAACGCGAGTGCTCGCACCCTGACGGTTGAAGGTAAGGTAGGGGATTATGCTGAAGACGAAAAAGTGTTCTGGGATGGTGCTTCGGGTAACACAGGTTACTACAATATAGAATCAATTAGCGACAATGGACAGGGGTCGGTTCAGCTAGTGTTCAAAGAATCGATAGATGTGGACATTGCAAATGTGTTTGGTTCTTTGCAGCGCACTTTCGATATGAGTGTGAATTTAGGGCCGATTGGTTTAAGCGCTAATGATGCGGTTATGGCGATGGAGGGTAGCTTCGGTTTGTCTGCTGACGGTTCGCTTAGCATCTTTGAAATGCTTAATGATACCGATGGATCTCGATTAGCCTCGCCTAGCCTTATCGGTGGTGCGGGTTATAGCCTGCTACTGCCTGTGACCTCTACCTTTGCTTTGCCAGGTCTAGAAGCAAACACCGGAATCATCTCTGCTAGTAGTGCTGATTCCGGTGCTGATCTTAGTCTGGCCGAATTTTTTGCCTCTATCCCTCGATCTCTCAATGTTGAAGGGATGGGCGAGCTCCTCAGCATGTCTGGTTTGTCACTGGATATGATTCTTACAGCCCTAGAAAAAATGTTTGACGATTTAGTCGGCATCAACGAGCAAGTGTGGGTAGATAGTGTTGACACTAACACTATTTATGATAAACGCTATGTGCCTGTGCAAATCGAAAGTCAATCAGCTGCGCCACTATATATACTACCTACTTCCACGTTATTGGAGATTTCTACTAGCCTGAGTGATTACGAGAAGAACGATAATATCACTGGCTTTATGGTGAATGATGGAGGCACGATTCGCACCATTAATGGTTGGAAAAATGTCTCTAGCGATGCACGTTATCTAGGTTACGAAGATAGCGGTACGATATACCTTTATGGAGATGTAATAGATCCGACTGTGATTTCGGCCTCGGCTATTGTGACTAAATATCGACGTGATAGCACTGATAGCAGCACTAAAAAGGTGATAAATATAGACGGCATAAGCTTGTTGTTGAACGAGTTTAGTGTGGATGTAGGAGACACTCCAACGAGTTTATGGGGTCGAGAAGAGATCAACGCAGATGGCGTTACTCAGTTTGTTGCCTATGAAGAACATTGGGTGAAGACATCTACTATCCTAGAAAGCCAAGGGACATTCACGGAAGACTCCAGCGTTACAGACCTTGAAGGACAGGGTGTTAATGGTGATTTGACGTTGACAAAAGGGTTGTTGCAATCAGGCTCTATGTATCAAAAAATCGATATTATAGACCGCTCGATAGCCAGTCTGTTGGGTTCTGGGGCTGATTTTATCGAGTCGTTAGGGGCCGCTATTACGACAGTCCGTGATTCTTTAGATAGTAAGTCTGGCTCAAGTATTGGGGATCTATCTGATCAATTGAATGAGGAATTGCAAACTGCATTTGGTCTCAGTTCTAGCTTTAATCCGCTGACCTTTGGCTTTTCAAATTCAACCCTCACCGCCGATTTCAACCTGGATTTCTCCTATACACAAGACGTTACTTTGGCGTTTGGGCTAGACGACCTGGGCCTGAGCGATGCATTTGATGTAACGCCTTTGGCCGCAAGTGCTTCGACAGATATTAGCCTTAACGCCTATGCAGGGCTGAAGGCTGGAATAGGCTTTGACTTGTCGAATATGCTTTCACCCGAGTTATATCTGGAAGCAGACTCATCCTTTTCAGCCGGGGTGAGTGGTGTAGCTAATGATGTTGAGATGTTGTTGGGTATTAATGGAGGTACGAGTGGGATTGGCTTCATTGTAGATGAAGGTAACATTTCTGTTACTGCTGATTTTTTGATTGGCTTTGATGAGCCTGGTGAGTTGGTTGATGGTGCGATGGTCTATGATGACCGCATCAGCTTTGGCGACATTGTAAGTGCGCTTGAGGTAGAGGGTACTGCTGATGTGCAAGTCGATTTACCAATGTACTTCCCTATCAAGGCGCTGCCTGTTGGTGGCACGGTCCTAGATTTTAATAAGGATGGCATCGCCGATAATGTGTTGCACTTTGACACAGGTGCCACTATATCCTTAACCAATGGTTTTGACTTTAACGGCATCAACTACCAAATTCCTGAATTCAGTATGGATTTCGATGGTGTAGCCCTCTTGTACGCGCTACTTAATGATCCTGAGTCAGTCCTCTCAGGGTTGAATGGATTCTTCGATGGTTTAGATATGGTTGCGGATGGCATTGGCAGCGTCGACCTACCTCTTATCGGAGGACAGTCGTTTGACGACTTGGCTGCAAGTCTCTATGCAGTTCGCTCGACGGTGATGAACGCGCGCGTTGTAGTGCCTAATGGCTATGTATCTGATGCGTCCGATGGGCTGGTTAGCTTGACTCACCTTCACGATCAAATGGTTGTAAAAGGTGATGGTGTTTTTGATATTGTTGTCGAAGCGATTAAAGGAGGGCTTTGGGAAGGTTTAAGGACTATTAATAGCACATTATTTGCTTTTGTAGTGCCGGTATTAGATGAATACGGCGGTCTACAATATGGCTCTGATGGAAAGCTACAGACCCGAGTGCCAACGGGTCCGGATGATATTCAGTTAACACTATCTCCTGAGGGTGTTCTGCAGTTTAATATTATGTTTGGCGGTGTATTGCTGGGTGACTATGATGAAACTACTCAGCAGATCACCCCTGTAGGCATCCCTATTGATTTTTCAACCAGCCTACCTGGTTTAAGTCTTGAAGTTGATGCAGAGATTCAAGCGTCACTTGATTACCTTATGGGTATTGGGTTGGGAATTGATGGAAGTGGTGTCTTTCTTGATACAAGTGGTATTAACTCAGCGGGCGAAGAGATCTCCCTAGACCTGTCTGCTAAGTTAACCACTGCAAAAAATAGTGACGGTTCCCGCTTTGAATTTGATGAGAACGCAGACTATAGCGACCCCTCCACCCTAGCTAGTCATAACGCAGTATCGGGCACCCTCGGTTTTCTTACGATGGATATCTTTGGTGAAGCAGGCATTGAAGGGCACTTAGGGCTTGATATTCGTGACGCCAATGGGGATGGCCAATGGCGTCTTACTGAGGAATTGACACTCGCACTCAACGCCAGTGCGTCAGCCTATGCTGATATGTATGTTCAAGTTTCCACTACACTTGGTGATTCACTGCCTTCAATGAGTGCATTTATCGATTACGATCAGGTGTTAGGTGATGCGACGTGGACTACCAGTAGTGGGTTTAGCCTTAATACCGGAGGCCCCCAAGTTATTCTCCACAGCGTAAAATTGGATGCCGGTTCAATCATGGGTAGTTTCTTGGGGGACTCATTGAGTGTCATCAAAGAGATTATTGATCCTATGCGGCCAGTGATTGACCTGCTGACGATGGAACTTGATCTTGGTATCGCTCAAGTCATGATGATCGATATGGCGTATCTGAAACTGCCTGCCAAGGCAGTCGATACGGCTAAAAAAGTGATCCAAGTAATGAAGAGTACCACTGAATTCATTGACAGCATGGATGGCATGAATGGCGTTATCTCCTTTGGTGATTTCCATTTGACTAGTTCATTCCTTGAAGATTCAAACTCTCAAGTGACCGAAGCTGAGTTGGGGGCTGCTCGTGCCGGCCCTACTGGTGGCACTAGCTCCACTCGAAAAGCTGCAGCGGGCCCGGACCAAAAAGGCCTGGCTGAAGGTCCTGTAAAGCGATTCCGCCTGCCTATTCTGGAAGATCCTGCCACGGCGCTGGGGTTAATTACTGGTAAGTCGGTTGATCTTTTTTGGTATGACCTGCCAGACCTAGACCTTGATTTTACCTATAAGAAAAGCTTTCCGGTATGGCCTGGTTTTAACGTAGGTATTGTTGGTAGTGTTGGTGTTGAAACGTTCTTCGACTTTGGCTTTGATACATCGGGCTTTATCGAATTTCAGGAATCGGGTTACGCCACATCTGAAATTTGGCGTATTATGAACGGTTTCTACCTAGATGATCACGGCCTTGAAAATACCGCTAATGACCTTGACGAAGTGGTTCTGTCGGCACTATTGGGTGCAACCGCTTCTTTGGGACTGGGTGGCCTCATTGAAGCCGGTGTGATGGGTGGTATTGAAGCCAAAATAGGTTTCGACCTGAATGATAAACTTACTCAGTTTGAGAATGGCAATCCTATTGGTGACGGTAAGGTGTACGGCTCCGAGTTGATCGAGCGTATTAGCCAGGGTCCCCAGTGCCTGTTCGATGTTCATGGCACTTTGACGCTATTTTTAGAAGCGTTTCTGTGGGTAGGCATTGACCTTGGGTTCACTGAAATTACTATATTTGAGGCGACAGAACGTTTTGTTGATATATTGCTTGCGGAGTTTAATTGGGAATGTGTCCATGCAGCCCCAGAATCCCTTACTCAGCTGAACGCTGCAGGTAATGAGTTAACTCTACAGTACTCAGGGGACGATTCCGGTGGTGCGCATGCTTATACCGTTACAAAATTGGATTATGAAAATGACTGGACAATTGAAACCTTATTCAAAAAGGGTTTCCTTGACTTTGATTATTACACATCAACAGATCTGAGTGCGTTAAGTACACAGTTGTCTACCCTTAATGGTAAAGATCTTCTCGTGGTAAGTACGGGTAAGCGAGTTGAAGTTTTTGACGCCAGTCGTATCAAAAAAATCATGACTAACGGCACGTCGGGTGATGACCATTACCGCATCAGTAATGTTGATAAACATCTTGATATTCTCGAACTGAACACGGGTGATGGTAGTGACCTAATTGAGATTAATCTGGACGATCATACAACTGCTACTAACTCTATACAGGGAGGCATTACGGTGATGTCTGGTAGTGGCAGCGATATTGTTAACGTTAATGGTGGCGTTAATGGTTTGATAGCGACTGTCCTTATTGATGCGGGTTCAGGTGATGACCGGGTTAAGGTGTCTGCAGCAATAGTTTCTAATATTATCGCTCAGGGTGGTTCAGGCAACGATAGCTTGCGTCTGGATGGCGAGCAAAATAACTACAGTTTTTATGGCGCATTCGGTGGTACGGGTCGTGACACTATCATGGGTGGTGATAATGCCGACTTTATCTATGGCGATAGCACTCTTCAACTGGGCAAAGTGAATGAATTTATTACTGCAGCGACAGTCCAAGCGTCGGGTGCCCCGAACATTGCAGGCACAGCATTGGCTGGCGTGCAGGCGACAGATAAAGGTGGCATGGATGTTATCCTTAGCTACGGCGGTAATGACTATATAGAGGGTGGTGACGAATCTGTTGCAATGGTTTACAGCAATAAATCTGACGATACAGTACTGACGGTAGGAACATATTACGATAGTTATGATGCTAACTTACATAACAAAGTAATCAGTGTTTATTACAGCGTTGATGGAACCCCGTTATCGAAAGAAAACTACATGAGTGACGGCACCTTGAGCCCAATTGGTTTGGCTGCTCAGGCACATGATCCTGAAAGTATGGTGTTACTGAACCGTCATGGGGATTTGATTAGCGCAGGCGATGGTGATGATACGATTATTGCCGGTAAAGGCTTTGATAACCTTAACGGTGGTGCAGGTGCTAACTACGTAGATGCTGGTATGGGTGATGACATTATCGATGCTCTGAAAAGCTCCGGTGTGGTTAACGCTGGCGCTGGTAATGATGTGATCGACTGGATGTATGAGCCTGGCACAAGTCTCTTAGTTGATGGAGGTAGTGGTACCGACCGTCTGAGTGCGACACTCAAGGACCAGCAGACTAGTGCTGATCAGAGTGTTTATATCTTTGATGACAATAGTAATGCAGTATTGGCTATTGATTCTGCTGCTGGGCTTGCGCCTAAAACGCTGTCTGAAATTAAAGCCATTAATGCGAATAACAGCACAGATACAGTCGACCATATTGGCCTGACTGGTGTAGAAGCTCTAACACTGGCGATGGGAGATGGATCAGATACATTGATTATCGATGATGTCATCGGGACAGACCTAACCTCTATTGATGTGGACTCAGGTTCCACACAGGAAACCATGTTCCTGGCCGACCGGGATGCAGAAAATAATAAGTATGCGTCACGTGCAGATAACCACTTACAATTCATTCCATATGCTCCGCATGGGGCTGATGTCACCCTGAGCTATATGGATCAGAATATCAGTATATCAAGCTTTACTAACATTGGTATTGCGGCAGCGTTGAATACGGAGCTGGGGTTGACGGACAGCCAGAAAGTTAAGGCGGATGATCTCACCCTTGGCTCCTATGGTGGTGAGGATCGTTGGATATTAGACTTGGCAGATTTAGGGTTTGATATCGATTCTAATACAAACTACGAGCTATTAAGTTTGAGTCAGGTGATCAGTGGGACAAGTGTCACAACACTTGCCGCTACAGCCGTAGCTAATAGTGGCCTGGAAGCACAGCAAGCAGATTATTTCTACCGAGCTAGCTTGGCCTCGGGTGATTATTTATATGATGCATCAACCGGCGAACCGCTGCTGACACGACACTACATTGCTACAGCACTGGCCTTGGGTGTTCAGAACATTACGATCGCGGAAGGGCTTGACCGGGTTACTTTATATGCCGGTTATCAGGATAGTGCCACTATAAATTACGGGCTGGGATCAACGGGAACTGTTGAAGTTTACTCCTGGATGACTGCTGCCCAGGTGCAAGCTGTTATTGACAGCGACACGAGCGGAAAGTTTAACTCAATTACTGTTGCAGACTTGTATGTTGACGCACAAGGCGCCGTAACAGTTAACGGTGCATGGAGTTTTACCGGTGCTACTGAAACGCTAGCGTATAGTTACCAAACTCAGAACTACAATGGTGTACTTTATAGTATTGAAGATACAAAGAATGTTGACATCTTCTACCGTGCTACCAGCTTCAGTGCAGGTACGGTTGATTACCTGTTCAGTGGTACAGAGCCCGTTGTTGCTGTCGAATCCCTGTTGACCGGAAATAGCCTGATTTGGGCTGAGTGGATGACAGGTGCAACGCTGAAGTATGGTTCTGAAAGCGTATCGTTGGCTAACGTTGGAACCTTTGTTGCGGAAGCTCAAATGTCTGCAGATCCAGACTATGGGAAAGCGACCGCTGCTTTACAGGGTATTCTCAATGATTACTCAGTAGCGGGCGATGTGAAACTGGTGCAAACGATTGCCAATGGAGAGCCTAGTTGGGCGATCTCCGAACGTTTGACTCCTACACAAGCTGTTACTTATAGTATTAATAAGCAAGCGGATTACCTGTTTTATAATGGTCGTTATGAGACGCTAGATCTATCTGGCAGCTCTGCACAAGACCTGTTGAATATTGGTGTTTCGATCAAGCAACTCACAGGTCGGGTTGTCACTGTCATAGATAATGGCGGCACTTGGATATTCTCTGTACCGGCCGAGCTTGAAAAGCCGATGCAGTCTACTGATACGGCAGGTACCTTGATTCCAGTAGGGGTCTACGTGTATAGCTTTGAGCATGCAATTGGCTCACGGACTACTACCGTTTCACTAAGCTATGGCGGCGGAACGGCTGAAAACATTGATCTTTCAGGTGATGAGGTATCAGACCGGGTTAATATCAATGCAGCGCTTACTAACCTGAACATTGGTCAGGATACGTCTTTCTCTATCGTTAATGGCAAGTGGGAGATCACTGTCGATAATGCATTGGCCCAGAGCCTTGAGATTACGTATGCAGGCGTCATTGAAAATGCTCAGGATATTAGTACCTATGTAGGCGAAATTGCAGTTAATGTTATTAATAAGCAGTTTGACCTGACGATGGCGAAGGGTGCTGGTTTAGTTGAAATTTATACTGAAATGGTAGACAACCGTGTGAATTCAGCGCAGACCGAGGCGCAGGTAAGAGCTGAAATTTCATCCCTGTCTAATGTAATGGTTAACTCTATCTACATTAACGACACTAACCTAAGCGCCGATGTTGATTGGCAGGTACGTTATTCAACCCTGCAAACAATCGATTTGACGGGTAACCTTACTGCTTCATCTATCGCAACAGACATAGCGTCAAATGCGGCGATTGAAGCTGCAGATGTAGTGGTTGCTACTGATGATAATGGTGACTGGACGCTTAATTTTGACTCGGCTGAAAACGGCATACAGGTTATTGCTTTCAGTGCATTGGCTGGTGACCTAACCGTTGAACTGCCTTGGCAGGCTTACACGCTTACATCAGAAGAACTTATTTTCGATCAAGACGCGGCTAAGGAAATGCAAAACCCTCAACACTTCATCGTGCCTGCTATAGATATGAACAGTGTTGTAAACCTAACGTTGGCATTGAAGTCTGGCGCCACGACGGTTAATTCTATATCCATTAGCGATGCAGGGGACAAAGCTACTCTGGAAGCCGCTTTTGCTGCGTTGACAAGTGCAACGGGTGTTGTTGCTACCCTTGATAACGGCGCCTGGCGTGTTGATCTGGGCCAGCCTTTGGCGGAGGGTCGCTATTTTGAGTTCAGCGGTACCCGCATCAGTGGTGGTGCAGTGACTATTCAGGTGAGTAATGCATTGCAGCAAAATATTCAGCAAGAGCTGAGTATCCCAGAGGGTTTCACTGACTATGAACTTACCTACAATGGAATAACACAGACGGTGACGCATGCGCAGCTACTTAATGGCTCGGCCTTTAATTTGGTCGCGGGGCATATCGCGACAATAACGGACACACCTGCCGCGATTGATGCTCAGGTTGTTGTCACTCAGTTAGCTGATGTTGATGCGTCACTAGATACCGTGCTTCACCTACGGATGAAGATCAAAACACTCCAAGAGTCGGATGCAGTATCCGCACTACCAGAACTAGCCGATTATTATAACTTTGTACTTAAGCCTATTTACGATACAGCGCCTAAGGCTATTAGTAGTGCTTCATCAACCGACGGGATAAGTTTGATGAAGGTTGTGGAGCAGCTCCAGCAAAATGGTGAATGGATCACCATGATGGCTGCAGGGCGTGTTGCAGTGTTTGACATGGATACCAATACCAATAGCGCTGGCGAGTTTTTGTCGGCGTCACAGGTTGTTGAGCGTAAAGTTCCACGCCAGCTTCTTAAAGATGTTTGGGAGATTAACGATGATGGTGTTGCTGTTAAAACGGGTCAGCAAGACTGGTTCCTTGATCCTCGTATTATTACCGATGATAAAATCGACTCAATCAGTATCTTAGGATCTGACAACAGTGCAGTAAACGACCGGTTTATAGTGGGTAATGAAATTACTAACCGAGATGTAGAAGGCCTTGAAGCGATCAACTTCGATGTAATGCAGGTGACCCATACTCATGATGGCGTAGAGAACGATGGGGTGGTGATTACCTTGAGAAGCCTGACGCTGAATCATGATGCAGGTGCTGCTGGCATAATAAACGATACAGTTAGCATTGACGCCCGCGCTGGTGATGATACGCTGCTTGCAGGTAATGTCCCCAACCGCCCAGATGTTGTAGCAGGTAAAGATGTATTACTCAGTGAGGTGGTTAAACAGCTTAACCTGAGTGGTGGTAGTGGTAATGACTTGATAGTGGGTAGCCTATACGTAGACCGCATTGATGTGGGAGATGGTGTGAACCGGGTGACTGGTGGTGAAGGTGTTGATACCTTCGTAGATAGTGGTCAAGGCACATCACAGAACACTTTGATCGAGTCTTTCGGTACCTCTGATAGCCTATTTTCCCTGACGGATACTAGCCTGTCTATTACCTTTGAACAGAAACGAATGGAGGCGCAGGCGAACGGTGATTACGAGATGATTACGTCTCGTCAAACTGAAATAGAGTCTGATGAAAAGGGAAGTGGCATCAGTTTGTTCGACAATTTCTACCTATACGGTAGCGCATATAATGACAGTTTCAGTATTGGTAGCTTTACTAAGCAGGCTGTTTTGGACGGTACAGAAGGGGGTGATAGTTATACTATAACCTTGAGTGGCACTGTTGCTGGCTCGTCAAATGTTCGGGTAGTAGATAGTGGTCAGGGTATCGACACTGATACGGTGATCTTACAGGGTAGCTCTGGCGACGATACGATTCAGTTGGATACTGAAATATCCACTACAGATTATGAGTTAAATATGTCTGGTGACAGTGTCACCTTTGGCTATAACAACCTCACAAAAATAGCGGACTTCGCCACGGTTGAGCGAGGTTTCGAAACTAACGGTACGCCTAAAGTGTTGACCGATCAGCAAAAACGGGATCATATAGAGAGTCAAATAGAAGCTCTGGATGGGGTCAATGATGCTACAGTAAGTGGCGATGGAAGTTTTAGTAAGCCTTGGCGGGTCAGTTTGGTAGATGTCGATGATATGGCTCTCGGACTGACGGTGGCATCTACTTTTCAGTTGGATACTGGAACATCCACTACAAATTATGAGTTGAATATGTCTGGTGACAGCATCACCTTTGGCTATAACAACCTCACAACAATAGCGGACTTCGCCACTGTTGTGAGAGGTGTCGAATCTAACGGTACACCTAAATCGCTGACTGATCAGCAAAAACGGGATCATATAAAGAGTCAAATAGAAGCTCTGGATGGGGTCAATGACGCTACCGTAAGTGGCGATGGAAGCTTAAGTAACCCTTGGCGGGTCAGTTTGGTAGATGTCGATGATATGGCTCATGTACTGGCAGTGGTATCTGCTGGAGACACTTTGGTAGGTGTTACTGGAGATACCTTGATAGGTATTAATACTGCTTATGTACAACGCCTTACAGCAGGGGCTGCGAGCGCACTGCTGGCGGGCGCTCCAAATATTGATGCAATGTTTGATAACCCAGTTAATAAATCGCAAATTTTTAACCGCATCAAGGGTGCTGTGGGCAATGGTGAGTCATTTACGCTGAGTTATCACAATACCAGTGTTGCTTTTTCATACAGTTCTGGCAGTTCTGATACGTATTCCCAACAACTACTGGCTGCACTGCAGACCATTGATAGTGGCGCGCAGTTGACGGGTCTGGGTACTGAGCAGGACCCATGGTTAGTCACCTTGAATTCAACCGCTGCCGCGGCACTAGATGGGCAGGGTAACTATTACCTGCTAACTCTGACCGGTGGTGTAGCAGCTGATTTTTCTAACCCAGCTGATATTGCCGATGCCGCCGCCCAGACCCGGGCGTCTGGTAATTTGGCACAAGGGGAATTTCAACGGGTGTACTACAACTACACCACTGAACGTGTTTCGATTCATGGCCGTGAAGGTGAAGATACCTTCATCTCCGATGATACCGCTGCCGCCGTGAAGGTCTACGGTGATCAAGGTAATGATAACTTCCTAGTTGGCCGGGTATTGAAAACCAAGACTGTCACGGTTACAGACGCAAATGGTGAGGAATATCAGGTACAGATTGTTGATAATGATAATGAGGATGGCATTACTGCTGGTGTGAGTTATAACGCCAGTTTTTATGGCGGTAGTGGTGATGATTATTTTGAGGTAAACCACAATGTTGGTGAGCTGAAACTATTTGGCGAAGCTGGTGACGATACCTTCTTCCTAAAAGCTCATAAGGTGCAGCGAGAGAGTGGTGAAGTTGAAGAAGATTCTGGGGGTCAGATCACCACCGGTGCGGGTGATGATGAGGGGAATGTAGACGAGAAAGATAAAGATATCCTGCTCGATTATATTGAAAATAACCGCGTCGAAATTTACGGTGGAGCAGGCTTTGATACGGTTGTTATTGCGGGTACCGGATTTGCTGATCAGTTCTACATTTACACTGATAACAATGGTCAGCAGTACCTCTATGGTGCAGGCCTGAAGCTGGAAAATATTGATAGTATTGAACGTTTGGCTCTGGTGACCGGTGCCGGCAATGATGAAGTATGGCTTTACGGACTGGATGAAGGCCTGAGTTTGATGTTGAATCTGGGATCCGGCGACGATAAGCTTCATCTTGGTGGAGCACAGGAGGCGTTTGAAGTAACTTACCCTGATGCCTCTGCAAGTTATACTGTCTCTCAGACAATATTGGAGGAAATTCTCACCAATACCGCTCTTACCACTGATAATATCAGTTTGGTTCGCCGTGAGATGACAGATGCCCAGAAGATTGCTGCATTCCAAGCGTTCTATAAGAAATGGTATCCAGAGGGTGCTGATTCAACCAAGGTGTCTATTAGCGCTGAACACTGGAACCTACTGGAAGCTAATATTGCCGTGGCCTTGTATCAATTTGCCGACGCGGTTGAAAACACACAAACCTATATATATAACCCGTATGATACTCGGGTAAAGCATGACTTTTGGCTGTTCTCTATCTATGATTGGCATAGTAATTATGATGCCAATAAGGTGCCCTTCACCAATGCAAATGAGATCAATAAGTTTACCGCGTATAAGTCGAATACCTCAGCCATGCGGGCTCTTATAGATAACACTAGTCCACTGGATTACATGAATTCTGGGACGTCTGGTAATAACAATTTATATGCTTCGTTGGTTAACGGCACTGCACCAAAAATGCAGAATGCACTGCCTATTGAAGGCGTGCTGGAGCTGATGAAAGGCGATAATATTTGGATTGATGGTCACCGTGGCGGTGGCTTCGGCCAGCTATCAGTTGATGACCTTCTCTACGATGAGTTCCTCCGTTATGCAGTGGATTATTCATTAGCTGGCGATCTGTTGCATGCCCATAGTCCGATTTCTTCTCATGGGCAGAGTGATATTCTGGGCGATAGCCTCTATGTCACCCAGGTTCAGCATAACGGTAATATGGCGCATGTGACTGGTGTCGGTGATAAGTGGCATATGAACCGCCCTGTGGTGAACAATAAAATGGGCGGTGACTTGTTCGCGGATCTATTGTCTTTGTACTATAAAGTTGAGGCGCTTAATGATGTTGCTTACAACCAACTGGAGACCTATGCTGCGGTCAGTACTGACGGCTTGGCAACGTATCGCTTCGATACTTTGCCTGAACGGACAGAAACCCGCTACCTGCCAGAAAGTTATGACCTTTCTCGCATAGCGGGTGTGGTGCGTGTTGCTGGTGCAGCAGGAGATGATACAGTTGTTGTCAATGCTGAAAGCAGCGCTGCGGGTGTGATTCTAACGGCTGGTCTGGAAGCAAAAACACTGAGTATGGGTGATTTTACTTTTAATGCCTCGCCTCCATCAAGTGGTGTTGTTGCTGCAATTGAAGCTCGTATAGCGGCAGCAGACCCAAGTGACCCGGTGTTACAAAGTGACCGCGATATCGTTAATTCTTATTACTATGACTCTGCGCATACAGTTAGCCATTCTAATTTACAGGATGCTTTGGTTCGTGCCCATAAAGAGTTGGATGTTGGTGTGCTAGACAGGTTAATGGGTACTACAGACAATCCTGTTACCTCAGTTAACGTTGATATATCCATAGACCGAGTTGTGCCGGATGAGACTGATGCGAGCGGTTTATTTAACCGCACACTGGAAGCGTCTATTACGGCTGTCAGCGATGCGCATAGTGTCATTACGGATGTTGTCTGGGATACTTCTACTGGAACTAAGCTCTCCGCTGATCGCTCAGTCTGGTTTGATTCTGTGTTAGATTTTGCTAACCGTGGTCTTGAATTAATTAACGCACTACCAGCGTCGATTACGGTGCCTGAGGGCACTAATTTCTCTATGAAAGCGCTGAATAGTTTTATTCATAGTACCGAGCTGAGTGATCTCAAAGGGCTCAATGGGTCACTGTTTGACGGCTTGAATGTGGCACTTAATAATCTGTTGTCCTACATTACGTTGGATATTGTTAATACAGACGCTAAGACGGTTAATCTGACGGTTATTGCAGAGTCTGGTTTGAAGGTCTATTTACCAGATAACCTTGGGTCGGTTAATCAAGCGGGTGTGAATCTACTTAGCTATACCGCTGAGCGCTCTTATCGGGATGACCTCTGGGCAGCGGCCGATGTTGCGCTTGGCAATAAATATAATAGTCGCGAAGACCTTGACTCCGGTGGCATCGGTTTCCTAGATCGTTTGGTGGCAATTCCTGATGACCAGGGAAATGATTCCGAAGGGCTAGAACTAACCACAGCAGGTAATGCTAATCCGACGTTGGTTAAAATTGTTACTATGTCTTTACCTCATGGGGATAACCTGATGGTTGGTGAAGGTGATAGTGCAACAAAAAGTTTGGCTGCCAATAAAGTTGAGATGCTCAAAGAGTATGTTCAGCAGCTTAACTTACTCAATGAAGCGTACTATACCCAGAGTTTCTATAACGTTGATGGTACAGGCAATAAGGTGTTGAGCGCTGTGGCGATCAATCGGGTTAATGGCGTTGTTGCTGGTGCTGAAGAGCTGGAAAATAGTATATATCTGACCGCCGATACTTGGAACGACTATGTTCGAGCGATAGATCTGACCACAGCGGCCGATTTGACCAGTTATATTGATGTCTCATTTAATGATGATAATGTTAAAGGTTTGATTGAAGCAGGATTCAAGCAGATTCAGCGGACTGATATTGCAGCTCCGATTGAAGATGGAACCCGGGTTATACTGGCTAGCGGTAAACTTGGCTACTTTGATGTGAAGACAGTTCAGGATGATGATAACTTCTACCTGCCCAGCCTGATACAAATTCGTGAAGACTTTAATCAAAGTGTTACTGTCACTGCGGCCGAAAACTATGTGACGGCAAAAACAAATATTTATGACGTGACTTACGATACGCTAACCTTTAGTGAAGCGGGTCAGGTGCTGAATTACGGCTTCTTCATGAACTCGTTCGAGAAAATCGAACTCAACTTGAATACTGTTAACGGCGTAAGTGCCGATGTAAACGTGGGTACAACTCGCTATGTAGAAAACCTGAAAATCACTACAGGTACTGGTGCGGATAACCTGGATATCAATAGCGATGCATCTCTTAGTACTCTGGTCATTGATACTAATGAGGGTGACGATGTTGTGGGTATTGCTGCCTCCAGAACTGCTAGCCTGACGCTGACCACAGATGAAGGTGTAGATACGGTTACCCTGACTAAGTTGGCTGGTAATATAGACGTTAAGACCGGTGATGACAGTGATGCGATTACCCTTTCGGATGACACGGCAGCTACTGGTGCAACGGTAGAAATTGACGGTGGCGATCAGAGCGATGACTATATAGTTACGGTGGCCAATAACAGTACGGGTGGAAGCCTTATTAACCTAAAAGACTCCGGTAATGACGGTGTTGATACACTGCTCTATAAAGGCAGCAACGACGAAAATAATGGTGATCTTGTTCAGCTAGATATCATTAATGCCCGTACTCTATCTGCATTCGGGGCTTTTGACTCTAAGCTTGGGAGCGTTGGTGAAGGCTTAATCATCTCCCACTTTGATAATGTTGCTGGGGGCTTTTCAGCTGCGGATATGGATGACACTGCTCAGTTGATGGCTGTTACAGCATCAACACTGACGACTCCTTCCAACTATCAAGTTCTAAACTATTCTTCGATCAATAAGGTCACTGTTCATTTGGGGGCTGGTAACGATAAAATCGTTAGTGATGATACGGCTCAGGAGATCGATATCTTTGGTGGCGCAGGTGATGATGAATTTTACATCGGTTCTGTTATTGCTACCGACCAAGTATCGGTTGAAGGGCGTCTGATTGATATTGTGCTTGATGTCACCAATGGCACCACCTTCGCAATGAATGTTTATGGTGGCGATGATGATGACTATTTTGAGGTTAATCATAACGTAGCAGATATCGCCTTGTATGGTGATAACGGTAATGACACTTTCTTTATCAAAGCATTGCTCACGCTTAATGCAGATGAAGACCTAGTAGAAATTGATAATAAGATGGCGACCGTCAGTGGTACCTCGGGTGACGGTAGTGAGGCAGACCAAAAAGGCAACAATGATACACGCCATGTAGATGTAGATGCCTTAATGTATGTTGAAAACGCTAATATCAAGATTGATGGTGGTGCTGGATTTGATTCTGTGGCCATTGTTGGTACTGCGTTGAGTGATACCTTCTATATATTCACCGAAGTCGATTCGACTACCGGTAAGAACGTACAGCGAATTTATGGTGCTGGCGCTAAGCTTAGAGAGTTGATGAATATTGAGAGTATTCAGGTGATTACCGGAGCTGGTGATGACCGAGTGTATGTTTATGGTGTTGATATGGGTGAGGTGGCAAATTTAATCATCAATACAGGGTCAGGCAGCGATACCATCTACTTTGGTGGTGGAGAGCTAGAGTTCGATCTTAACTACCCAACACGTAAGCGTACAGATTACTCTTCAGTAGATGGTTATGGTTCTGTAGGAACGGCTGAAATCGATTATGGTCTCGGTATAGAGGAGACAGAAGTTCTGAATCGGGTTGTACCATTTGATGTTGTAATACCAGCACATACAGAAAAGAAAATGGTAAGCGCCGCGTATACCCTGGCAGGAATTCTTAGTCCGGTTGAAATAAAGGATTCAATGGGTTTGTTAGATACAGTGGTGTTCAATAATCAGAATGGCGCGGATGAACTGACATTTGATGCGCGCGACTTGGTGAGAAAAGAAATCGATACGGATGTAACAAAAGTTACATACCTACCGGTTACTGAGTCTAGCGCCGCCGATGAGACGGATCTGATTGCTGAACTTAGCACGCTGTCGAATGATTCGGCTGATGGCATTAAGGAAATGGTCAACGATCATCTGCAGAACCAGATAGGTTTTGATGATCGATATAACGATACAGATACGGATACAAGTGTAGGATTAATTAGCCGTTTAGCGGCTTCATCAGAGTCTAATATGGGCAGCGTGCCAGTGACTATCGCGGCAGGCACCTCTTATGCTGTCTTCCAAGATACCTTGACTAATCAAGATACAATCAGTACTGCTCGTGATCAGTTGTCCGACTTCCTTGTAGGTACGGGCTTTACTATCAACTATGACATTACTAATCCATCAGGAAATCAGTCTCTTTATAAAATCATTAGTATCACCAGAGGCACTGAAAAGCTGGCCTTTGAGGGACAGTACACCGAGACGTTGAAAGATAGCGTCACATACTATGATTTGGTGGGTGTTAGTTTGATAACGGCTACGCCGATTAACCTACAGCTCGATGCTGGTTACTTGAAGCCTGTTGATAGCACTGACCCTGATAATATTAAGTACTGGAACGAAGTGCGCAGGGATGCTCTGAATACGGTATTTGTTAACAATCATAGTCCAAGAGTTTACTTCGATTCACTAGAAGAAATTACCCTTAATTTAAATGAGACACTAGCGAGTACACTGACACTGAATAATGACCGCTTTGCTGGTAAGACTTTCGTACAAGGTGGGGCTGAGAACGATAGCTTTAATGTTAATGCGATCAATGGCGAGACCTTTCTGCGAGGCGGTGATGGTGATGACACCTTTACGGTAGGGCAGGGTACTGTTGATCAAATTAATAGCGCACTGTTTATGTTGGGTGAACGTGGTGAAGGTGACAGTGTTGTAGTGAATAGTGTGGACCTAACTGGCACCTCTGATGTGGTACTCGAGAAAAATACCGTTCAGCACGAGTTACAGAAGAGCAAACTCAGTAAAGTTACCAATGCGCTTGAATTAACAGTCGATCACACTACGACTGAAGGCGCTAACGAAAACACTCTAATTGGTGCAGACCTTGAGGCTGAATCGGTGGTTTATGCAGAGGAAGCAGCATTGCATATTGATGCTGTAGACCTACAGGCGATCGCTATACAGGCTGCCAATGAGCTAGGCGTTAGTATTGAAGACGCTCTCATTGTGACGAAGAATCTATTTCTGGACCAGATCAGTGGTCAGAATGGTCTGATTAATGATCAGCAGAGTATTCTGACGTCTTATCTTAATAGTAGCCTTCTTAAATACTACAATGCGCGTCAGACTGTGGCTACCAAGCTAGCTCAAGTCACCGCTTTGGAGCGCTCAATAGAAAGTCGGGCAGATTCTGCAGTGCAGTCTATTTTTGGTCAGTGGGGACAATGGAAGGATCAGGTGAAACCACCTACCAATGCATGGCTGACGGCGAACCATGCGAGATGGAGTACATGGTATTTGAATTTCAGTGTAGGTAACCCGCAAGACTTCAACGCTAATGATGTGTTGGCTGCTTACAATGAAGGTGCTGGCACGCTCACTCTAGACTTGAAAATGCGAGTCTATGGTAATGGCTCGACTATGGGGTACAAGATAGGTTCTGGAGGCTGGACGTATCTTGATCAGGTTTTACCAACGGCTACCACTTATGTTATTCCGGTAAATACTTACCTGAAAGGCAAGATAGCGGATATTAAGGACCTTAGAGCAGAGTCTTTGGCTGCAAATAAGCAGTTGGAAACGTTAAGGGCTGAATATAAAGGTGCCACCGCACCGTTACAGTCGTATTTCACCAACGCGTCACAAACCGTTACTTCAGGTTTGTCTGACGCTGAACTCAATAACTACTTTACTGATGCGAGGCTTCGAGGAGGTTCAATAGCAGCGAATGAGTTGGTCGGTAGTAATACGGGCATAACTGGTGTGCTTACGACGATTGCTACTGAGATAAATGCAGCTAGTGTGGAAGCCTTAAGCGCGTTGAATAAGGCGATTTCTGATGCTCATACGTTGGCTATTACGACCAATGATATCTCTACCAAGATAGATGAAGTGACCTCTGAACTCGCAAGTCTGCGTTCAGTTTTGGGTGCAGCGCCTGGTACGGTTGATACTTGGGACAAATGGGTTCATCTGGTTAGATCTGAACTGGCAGTCGATGCTGCATTCACTACCGAAACGGCTGAGTTGGCAAGTATTAAGACGCTTTGGCAAGCGATTCCTAATGCTGCAGGCTATAGTGCTGCAACAGATTTCAGTGGATTGACAGATCCTACCTGGCAGCAATCTGTGGATCTGTTTAACAATGCAAACTTTGGAAGCGTCGTTAATGCTTATAAGTTGGCACAGGAACTGGCTCAAGACTTCTCTAATTACGGTGCTGATAAATACACCGAGTATCGGGCTGCGTATCGTAATATTCTTAAGTTTGAAACAGCTAAGCTATATATCGATGGTGGCTTTAATTTCGAAGACTTTAAGGCTGATTACAAGGCTAATGTACAAAAGCTCGATACGGTTATCGACTTGTTGGAATCTATCAGGTTGGAGTCTCAGTATGAGGCACAACTTGTGTCTCTTCGGGCAGACAAACAGGAAATGGATGCCATTGTAAATCATAATGCTGCAGTTGTTTCATTCTTCCAGCAGCGACGGGTTGATGCCTACGCTGAAAGAACTACGCTGATTGTCGAGCTAGAGGCAGATTACACAGTTGATGTTAGATATTTCTATAATCTTTCCTTCAGATACACCGCCAATTACACCTCTGATGCTCGTTACATTACAGCGAATAACATTATCAGTGACGCTAACTCAAACCTGAATAATGCGCAGTGGAAGGATAATAAGGCACAGTCTGATCAAGTCAGCCTTAATGAAAAAATCGTAACTACCCAGGGTTTGTTGGCCATTGAGCAGGCTAAACTGGTTGGAAGTGATCTGGATGCATTGAAACAGACGCTGGATCAGCAGTATAAGTTTTTACGTAATCTTAGCCGAGTTACTATCAATGTATTAAATGAGACCCGAACTAATGCGGCGAGTGAATTTGAAGATACCAGTAGCTTGGTAGCTGAAGTTCTGGATTATGTTAATAAGTATACGGTGGGTTCTACAGCTGGCTTAGCGCCGATTGGAACAGATCCGAATACTGGTGAAGCCCTTTATTCCAGCGCTGAGTTTACTCCATTCGTACCGGACGCAGGCTCTAATTCTGTTTCTACTACTTCGGTTGTTTCTATCACCAAGGAATGGGATTCTTTTGAAGTGCTCTCGTTGAATAATCTCAATAGTGGTGGTATTCACTCAGACTACAACACCATTGAAAGTTTCATGTTGAATATGGGTGACTCTAAGGATGTTGTCACGATTAAGGACAGTCTGGGGCAATCCATCAGTATAGTGACGGTCATTACCGGGCAAGGCAATGATGTAATTAACGTGGGCGAGAGCCGTAGCCTTGATGGTATTGTCGGAACTTTAATGGTTGACAGTAATAAGCTCTTTATTGATGATTTCAATGAGGGTGAGGGTGAAGCTATCACCATGAGCAATACTGTATTGGCTGGTTATACCTCGGTAACGGGTATCGCTGACGGTACTATTAATTATAGAGGCTCATTCGCTCAGGGTGTCATTCTACAAGCAGGTAAAGCTGACGATACTATCAGTATTGAAGGACTGATCGCCAATGCTCATACCATGATATTAGGTGGTGCAGGTGATGACGCCATTACAGCATCTTTTGCTGCGCAAGGTGGCGCTAGCCTGACGATTAAGGGTGAAGATGGTAACGATGTTATTGATGCTGTTCAGGCTGGTTTTAAAGTTAAAATTGAAGGTCAATTAGGCCACGATACTCTATTTGGCTCGGCATACGATGACGATATTTTTGGACAAGATGGCAATGATCTGATTCGCGGCATGAGTGGCAATGACACTATCGATGGTGGCCTGGGTCGAGATATTATTTTTGGTGAAAAAGGTAATGTTCTAAATGCTGCTGATGCCGCTATGGTGGCTAAGGATATGTACGATGTGAATCACAGTATCCTGGTAAGAGCGATTGAAAGTACCGACACTTCTGTGGGTAATGATATTATTACGGATCAGTCAGGCGACAATATTATTTTAGGTGGTGCAGGGCAGGATACAATCACGACGTCCGAAGGGGATGATGTGATCCTTGGAGATAACGGTAAGATTGTGATCGCTGCAGATGGTGTGATTGAGTCGGTCAGTGTGACTGACCTCATTAATGGTGCAGCCGATACCATCAAAGCTGGTAACGGCGCTAACATCATTGCAGGTGCAGTGGGTGATGATGTCATCGAAGCAGGTACCGGTAATGACGCCGTCCTTGGCGACGGTGGTAGTTTAACGTTCACTGCGGGAGTCTTAACCGAGGCAGAATCAACGGGTAGTGAAGCAGGTAATGACACTATTACGCTAGTGGATGGCAACAACGTTATTTTGGGTGGTGCTGGATCAGATGCCATTACAACGACTGAAGGCAATGATTTCATTCTGGGAGATAACGGTAAGATTGTGATCGCTGCAGATGGTGTGATTGAGTCGGTCAGTGTGACTGACCTCATTAATGGTGCAGCCGATACCATCAAAGCTGGTAACGGCGCTAACATCATTGCAGGTGCAG
>Ga0307994_1000346_pt1 | contig 33540 bp, 36 predicted proteins | sample EllFjometagen261_FD_203171 | JGI IMG/M metagenome (GOLD analysis project Ga0307994, IMG submission 203171) | Marine microbial communities from Ellis Fjord, Antarctic Ocean - #261 | ecosystem: Environmental > Aquatic > Marine > Unclassified | place: Southern Ocean | collected 2014-11-02 | reverse complement strand
TATCACAAGCAGTGTAAACAATTCCGTCATACAGCCCTATATTAGCCACTACATCACTAGTACATATTGATAAATCATTTATAGTATAGCAAGTACCAGATACTTTTACGGATGATGTTCCTGATGTAATGCTATCAGACACATTAGTAGGCATTTTAATAATTACTTTAGAACCACCGCTGCAAGGTGTAGCATTCCAATAGCAAAACCTTTCAGGTGCAGGAGGGCAACCTAAATTAACTGGATCTAAAGGAAATGACCCTATTAAAGTTAAATTGTTATTTAGCACTCCTGTAGTTGGAGTAGAATACCCTACTGGATTGTCGGTATTAGCACTAGTATAAAACTGACCAGTTGTAGGGTCTTTATACCTTCCGTTTCTAGGGGGTTTGTCAGTAGCTGAATCCACAATATAAGTAAATGTAAATTCATCAGATGAAGGCACACTATTAGGACATGGGTTCAATAAATAATACTTAGGTATGGCAACAGGCTGAATATTACAAGGTCCAGTTATGGTTGCGGTTACTGCATCTGTTGATGCATTATTAATTAACCAACAATTAGCACTAAGGTTTGTTGTAATTTTTTGAGTAGGCTGATAAGTCGTTGTTATAGCTACAAATGCAATCGTACCAGTAACCACATCGGTAACTTTATAGCTAGTATCAGCAGGAATAGGCGGATCTTGAGAGGGAGGCGTGCATGACTCGCAAGCCACAGGATCTAAAAGTCTTCCACCTACACCACCCACACAGTCAACTTGCTCTCTTGCAGTCGCGCCACCCATCTGATAAAAACCATTAGGAGCGCACGTAGTTAAAGCTTCGTCTAGAAAAACCTCATTTGCGTCTGCAAAATTTATAGTGTCAATATAGTATGTACCCGCTGCTGCCATTATGTAAAATTACTTTATTTTTTTTAACATTCCCTAAATGATACTACTGTTCCTGAGTTATCTATCTGAATCCAGCCTTGCAAAAATCCTTGACGTGCCTCTTGTTTTCCAGCCGGTGGAGCAACAAAGGCAAAGTACTTATTGTTTCCTCTGAAGGGAACACTAAAGGTTGGATTCTCAAAGAACAAAGTACCAGGATTATAAACATTGCCTATACTTGTTACTGAAGTATATACAGGAACAGAGCAGAAAGTTGTATCGTCGCACAAAGGAGCTATATCTTTTCCCTGACTTCCGTAACCGCTAAACATCCACACAGGAGATTCAGCGACTAGAGACGGACAATAAGTTGTGTCTTTACACCCCGAGGCTCTGCCTATAATTTCTCCACTAGCACCATTACCCCAATTTATTTTTTCAATTGTAGCACACTTACGATCACTAGTATTAGTAACAGTTAAACCTATCTCATCATAATAAATTACATCTCCAAGATTGTATAAAGCTTGAGAACTATCTGCAGATAAAAACACTCTTGTGCCATTAGCACCACACTGTATTGCTGCATAGTAATTCTCTGCACATGACGCTCCAATCGTTGCTGTCCCAGTAGTTCCTGAACTAAATTCACTTAAGGTTGGAATACTTTGGCTGCATACTGTTTTAGGTGAATTGCTTACCGTTACATTGTCTTGTGTTTCAACACCATTGCAGGCTATATATATAAATGTATTTGTAGGTCCGCCGCAAGGTGCTCCTGGAGTAGCTGTACCTGTGTTGTTTGCAAATACTGGTACAGTAGAAGAACAAATCTCTGGCTCTGGTGTAATTCCAATATCTAAAGTAACAGAACTTGCATTACCCTTGCATCCTGTAAAAGAAACTACTGTTTGCGAAGCGCCTTCGTTTAGTAAAGTGTAAGTTGTACATTCTCCTGGAGATGTAAGTGTGTAAGTATTACATCCTGCAGGCGTAGCTTCAGGAACTAAAGTCCCTCCATTATCTTCAACATTACATCCCACACAACAAACGTCATTTAAGTCAACATCAGAATAACATAATTGAATTTCAGTACTATTTCTATAGTCATATATCAAGTATAGGTTATCATTATTATTACCACTAGGCATAGTAAACTCAGCAAAATACTCCTGAGTATTTAAAACATTTCTAACTGGAGTAGCTTTAGTTGAAGCAGCTAGTAAGCTTCTAGTGTCTGACTCTAAGTTTCCGTAGAAAGTAGCGCTTCTTAAGAATCTAAAATTATTTTTACCATACTGGAAATCGTAGTTATCATTATCTTTAATGATTTTATTGCTTATAATCCTTACAATAGCATTTTGATTTGGAATTAGACTAGCTCCTTGAGGTCCAGTAAAACTTAATCTTTGAGACACCAAAGGGTTTAATGTCCCATTTTTAAACTCCATTTGATTAGATTGTGGAGTAGATCTTCTAAATAAAGCATCTTGCCAAAAATATTGATTGGTAATAGTCTTAGTTAAAGTAGGAGTACTCCTATCTGCATTACTAGTTATCCCTATTTGCCAAAGCGTAATTGTATCTGCATCAGGACAATTAACAGTTACCTCTAGGGTGTCTGTAGTTAAGCTATTAGACGATACCGTAATTGTCATTTCCTCAGCATACACTAAACCTTTAGGAACTTGCAATATGCCGTTTATAGACGTAGTAACACTTGTACTAGTCCCATTATAAATAGCAGTAATTGTATAGGTATTATTGTCTGAAGAATCTTCAATAACAATATCATTCCCCGAAACTGCATTTGATCCAGTTTCTGTAATCATCTTGACTAGACCTCCGCCTACATTAGGAGTGTTGTCTTGAGTTATCACATTGCCGTTTCCTCCAGAAGGAATAACATACTCTATATCAACCGTACCTACCACTTGAGTTACGTTAACACAGTAAGTAAATGATTCGCCCGAGGGTATGGTAATGTTGCGGCTACCTCCACATAAGTCACAACTACCTACAAAAGGTAAGGTAATGCTGTTAGCAGATAAAACATATTCGTTCATATAGGGGTCAAAACCACCTAACTTTTGAGAGTCAAAATTGTCATGGAACAAATCTCTAAACCACCCGCGCATTCCTGCTTCAGATATGACGGCAAGGGATTCATTATTGTAAGCACCTCCCTTTAATTGAATAACAGCTCCTCTCTGCTCATCAGTAAAGAATTTGTCTGCTCCAAAAACAGCAAAGCTTTCGGGATTTCTACTTATACCAAACTCTTCTAGTCTAGCTATTTGCTGACCCAGTACGGTAGGCACAGATGTTAATGCTCCTGTTCCCCCCGCATCTGATAGTAAATCTTTTCCCGCTAGTACATAAGAAATTTTATCTTCTTGAAGCGTGAGTATGTCTGTTTGTCTAGCGTATAACTTTTGTATTGATCCAAAAGAATCTTCAAGTGGTTTAAAGTTTAAAAGTCCTAAGTTAAACTCATTAAGTCTGTTTATGTTAGACTCATCGTTATATACACCACTGTAAGTTAAGTCTGCAAATCTATGTGCTTCTTGATATTCTTGAGTTGAGGTAGTAGTAACTCTGTTCCCTAAAGCTAAAGCTTCTCCCTTTACAGAGTCTCTTATAGTGTAGCTCTCAACGCCATTTCCAAAAGAGTAACAATCAAAAAAGCCCGTGTCTATAACTGCTGGTTGTTCTGTATTTATATCTTGATTACTTCGAGTTCCGGTATGCTGTCCACTATCATCTATTGGAAAAGACAAATTATTTTCATACCATACGTCAGGTAAGGCATCAGATGGGATACTTTCAAAAACCACCACCCCTCCTGAATCAGCTCTAATAACTTCTATAGACATTGTTACTGTTGACGAAGCACCCCCACCATAACCATAAAAACTTTTACAATTATCAGTTCCAGTAGCTAAAAACCACATAGAATCATCGTCTGTATTTTTATAAAAACTATAATAATTTGTATTGAATTTTACCGGAATATATGGAGACTGATCTGTTCTAAATATTTTATTAGCAGGATCTCCAGCAGCTTCAATTCTAGGACTAAGATACACATTGCTCAATGAAGCTCCGTTGCTAGTATCTGTAATGCTGTTAGTTTGAATAAGGTTTCCAATGTTAGAGGCATTAAACCAAGTCTCAAAATTTGCATATGTAGCGTCAGCAACAAATGATTCTTGTGGAATAAAACTGCTTGTTCTAGTAGGACATTTTTTTGATCCCCTCTCTCTTACTTGTGAAATAGATATGGTAATAACAGAACCTGCGGGAATTGTATAATTTTCATATCCCGTCTTGTCAGCTTTAAAAACATTAACCCTACATCTAGCCACAGGATAACCTTCAGAAGCTCCACTTATACCAAAAGTAGCTGTGTCTGATACTTCTTGAGAGCTTCCCCCAACATCTGTAGATGAATCAACTGTAAATCCATCGGGAATAATCTGCATATAGGGACCTGCCGGAACCGTTACATATATAGGCTCTGCTACAGTCCCTGGATTTGTAGGATTTAATATTTTTAAAAAATCTTCTGATTGTACTTTTTTCTCTATAACAGTAGCATTAACACATCTATTAACTGTTCCGGATGTGTCTGATTTTACTATTAAACGTTGTCCAGTTTCTATTTTAGCAGCGCTCTCTCCATCCAACAAAAAATAAACATCATTAGCATTGGGGTCTTTAAAAAAACGCTCTGAGTATATAGTTTCGTAAGTAGACTCATTTGGTTTAATAACAAACTTGTAGAATTTAGCCCAAACAGGAGCTCTTTGTGTCCAAGGAATAGTTACTTGTATTTGATTTTGAGTAGTGGAATTAAAACAAGGTATTTGAATAGTATTATTTGGACTCACTAAAGCCGTGGATGATCTTAAAAATTCATCCATATAAACTATTCCTATTTCATAACCCCTATTACTATGAAGACTAGTAGGATTTCCAATAGAATTTAAACTTGCAACTTGAGAAATAACTTTAAAGTATTCATAAACATCACCATTGCCTGGAGGCGCAGCAGGGTTTTGTACAAATCTCATCGCTGGAATTTGTAATTGAATTGATGTAGTACCAGGAGTGTTGTTTATTATTTTAATTGGATCCCCTGAAGCATCAATTCCACTTTGAAATTTAGTAACCGTTCCTGAAGCTGTAGTTAAAGTATTAGGAACAAAACAATTAAATAAATCAGTTAATGTAAATCCATTGCAAGATGTGTCTCCAGATGCTGCGTAAACAGGTTTTATATTTGCAGATGTACCTATAGAATTTTTAAAATCTTGAGATTCTACTAATTCATATAATGAATCAAAGCTTTCGGGAAGTAAATAATTAAACTGTAAATTAACATTTTCCGTTTTGGAGGTAGGTGTCGGAGACCCAGAGAAAGAAGAATTCTCAAAAACAATAAAAATATTAATAGCAGAGCCTAATATAAATTCTGTTAATGGATTTACTCCAATAAAACTAATATTTATCACTGAACTACCTACAGAAACAGTACTGCCAAATGTATAATTTCCGCTTAATACAGTAGCTTTTAAATTTTTATTAGAAATCTCTCCTTGAATTAAATCAGCGGAATATTGTAATTGTATAGGATCATTAAATACATCCTTTAAGTCATAACCCTCAATATAGTTACCATAAACCAATCTATTGCCCATAACAGTTTGAGCTTGAGCAAGTAACGGAACGTTATCATAAAGTCTCAGTAGCTCTGACGCTGGAAGAACTGTAAATATTTTGCTATTGTTAAATTCAAAAGAATACAATTGATTATCTGCATAACCTAAACGATCTTTATTTAACTTATCAATAACCTTAATTGTGCTATCAGAAGTTTCTTTATATAAAATTTGTATTGATTTTACCAAAGAACTTCCTGAATTAAAAGATACATCAACACCTGTGATAGTGTTAATCATTCCCTCATTTAAATTTGTGGAAAAACTATAATTGTAGGATGCTGGATCAAATGCAGATTTAGACCATTGTGAAGTAGCGGAAAATTCGCCATTTCCATATTGATATCTATAGGCAAAACAAATAAATCGTTCTTTTAAAAAATCATCACTATTATTGGGCTGAACTTTTAATGTCAACAAAGGAGAAGATGTAGGAGGTTTTTTAATAACCATCAACTCTTCAGCTGTTATACCATCAACATTATAAAAAGGATTAGGATAGTTTTGTAATATATTAATAACTCTTGGAGGGTTGAAGTTATCTGTAAAAAACAACAAGTCATCTACCAAGTCAACAGCTGTAATTAAATGTGTTGCGTTAAAGTTTAGAGTTGTGCTTCCGCCAGAACCATCATTAATGCTAATAACATGATAAGTTAAATTTTCTGTGGTAGGATTAAAAGAAACAATTAAATCTATTTTACCCGTAGGTCCAACAAGAAATGCTGGATCGTGAACAAACCAGTATATTCTATTATTCTGTCCATCTTCATATACGCCTAAACATCTAGCTTGACTGCTTAATAATTGAGCTCCTGATATTGATCCTGTTTCCTCATACTGAAGCGAGGTCATCTTGGTGTTACCCTTAGAGTTTTCTACTGAACCAATCTCAGACCCTTCAGTTGATCCTAGTCTTACATTTAATGCGTCCTCATATTCGCCGTTTGGTATAAGCCTTTCGTCAAGAGACTTATTCATTCTCCCTGCGATAAAATTTCTCTGAATATTTGCCATTCTATTTAAGCCACTTGTTTTGTCCTCTCATGCTCATTAAAAGTCTTCCTGGATGAATATCACTTATTCTAATCTTTGCATTTCTCAATAAAGAACTTTTATCTTTTCTAGCTCTGTTTATTATATACTCTTGTACACCAAATTTATTATTTAATATTTCATATTTAATATAAGCATATAAATAATCTTCAAATAATTTATTTACACTTACTAGCGAATCATTACCATTTTCCATGCCATCACAAACATACTCTAATACACACTGCTGATTAGCCATCGTAGAGTCAAAATTAATAACACCTGCCTTCTTATCTATTCTAAAGGTAGGATTAGCGTTAGCAGTTTCAGTGTTTAGACCATATCTAGCTCCAATATTATAATCTCTCCATGTGTCGGGATTATCTGGTGAGACATTTGACCCATCATTAGAATTGTTTTGATTTAGGTATATGCTTTGTTGTGATCCATTAACTCTTTCAGTGTCTAATGTTGATCCTGCGGTCTGAATTGTTCCGTCTGCATTAAAGCTTAGAGTACCCGTTGCGCTCTGCAAATACGATGCAGCTGAGTTTACTTGTATGTTCTCAGTAAGTGGCCTTAAAAGGCCGTTCTTGTACAAAGAAATTCTTACCCAGTTTACGTAATCAGAGGGTAGAGTAAAGGTAAGAGTATCAAATACCTTTAACTCTAACGCTTTTATTTCTTTAAAGGCATCATAGTTGAGTTCTTGTATACCACGTTTAGTGTGAAATAAAATCTTATACCTTTCCTCGTTGTTTACTAATGAGTGATTTCCATCATACATTAATAGAAAATTATTAACTATATCAGTTAATGGAACATACTGAAAAGAACCCCAATTAGCATTAGAAGGAGCTGCTCCAGCATTGTCGTAATATTGATATTCAGATAAGTATGCCATTAGTTTTCTTTTTGTTCTTCCATTTGTTCTTGCTCTGCACCAAACTGCGCCTCTTGTATATCTCTAATTGACATACCAGCATACTGTAGTATTTTAAATACAAGTGATGTTTCATCATCAGGAGATAATTCAAAATCTTGAAAGTCTGCATTACTCTGATTAAACGCAGGGTCTCCATTAGCTACATTTAAATAAGTCCAGTTTGGTTCTTTTGGGTAACGTATGTATTGAGCTTGTACATCTGTCGGTCCATTAAACTGAGCAGGAAATATTGTTATAAAAGAACTCTGTAAGCTATAAGCAGGATACTCTAAGGTAGGTGATGTTAAGTTAGAAAGATTTAACATAGTAATTTTACTATTAGAAACTTTTTCTGCTTCTCCCTGGTAAACACCACCGCTAGAACACAAAACTTTATTTATTAAATAATAGTCGTCACTTGTAGTGGTTTGAGAAGGTAAAAAATATTGATTTAATAAATTTTGAGTTAGCGTTTTTGTTTCTGAAAACATATCGATAACCTCTTCGTAACCTTTAGTGATATTGGCATACCCCGTGCCCGAAAGCCGAGCATTTTCTTTATTTATTAATTGATTGTATTGATAGAAATAATCATCGAATATATCTAGCTGCGCTTGTTTAGCAAACAAATTAAAATCTTGCGGTGAAATATACCCGTAATTATTTTTATTAAGGATTGCCAAAACTGTATTTCGTACAGAATTTATCATTGTTATTCTTTTACACAAAGATAAGCAAAAAAAAAAGAGGTCAATTTTTGTTGACCTCTCCTTAAATAAACTGTTGTTAGTATAATTATGCGTTAACAATACTTGTAACTGCTTTTGGAAGCGCTACATCATAATAGGGATTCGTCCAAGAGGTAGTTAAAGAATTTTCAACTGCATTTTTAATAGCATCATAAACATCATGCGCAACCTGAGCTGCAGTAGTTATTGTAGTTGTAGTTCCATCAACATAATCGACAGTCACAGTAGTTGCTGTCGCAGTAGCTGTTCCAATGTTTTTAATACCATTTACACTGATCAATTGGCCTGTAATTGGCGCGTTTGATACATAAAGAAATTTAGTCATCTTTCAAAAAATTTATGTTTTATATGAGAATATTCTCATCACAAATATACTAAAATTAAAAACACACTATTTACATACTCTTTATCAAGCCTGACAAGTGTTTCAGCACTTCTATACCTTCATCATTCTCAAAAAATGATGCTACCATGTGTGTAGGTTCTTCACCATAAGGTACATTAAGCATCTTCTTTTTATTAGAAGGAGTATTAAACCAAACCTCTTTATCCTTATTTCTCATTTGCAATAAGTTTTTATCAAAGAAATTTTGAATAGTTGCATTCATTTTAAGCATAGGATCTTGTAACAATAACAAGAAATCTTTTGGTTGATTCTTAGCGAATACCAATATGTCTCTTCTTAATTCAGAAGTTGTAATTTTAGTAACATCAACTTGAAACAATACACGTCCTACATTTTCTACTTGATCAACCGTAAGCTGACGTGCTTCTATTAAAGCATCAACCTCATCGTTTAATTCTTGTACGATTTCAGCGGCTTCTTTTGCTTTATCTACTAACACATATACCCGGCCTTTGCCAGGGTGAAAGTCTAAAAATTTTTGTAGTACTTGGTTTTCTTTTCGTACGGTTAAGAAACCGTTTTCAAATACAATAGGCTCTAGAATTGCATTATTATCTTGCTCCTCCTGAAAGGGAGAGTTCTGATTTCTAGCATATCGTAAAGCTTTATTAGTTCCTGTCTCTTCATCAAACCATAACAATGGAAATCTTTGAGTGTGTCGTGATGCTAAGATTAAGGAAAGTGGCGCAGTTTCGCGCGTAAGTTTGTAGATCTTGTCTACATATTTTGAAGTAGTTTTCATTTGATTAGATTTAAAATTTATAACAATAAAAAAGGGGGCGATTAAACCCCCTTATTAATTTACCCTATTACTCTTGGAAGATAAAGAAGTTGTTAGCACCTAAAGTACAAACAGCTCTCTCTGACAAGAAGTTTACTTGCATGTTATCCACATCACTAGTAGCTGCACCACCGGCTGAACCAGTAATCCAAGTTTTGTAACGACGATCTTCTGTTTCAGAAGCTCTGTAACGTACATGTAAGAAAGGACGTTTAGCATTTTTACCAAGTATTTGGTCATAAACACTAGTTGATCCAGCTGGTACAAGTAGTCCGTTTACACGTCCTGATCCTGCTCCTGTTGGAAGTCCACCTCTCATTGTTGGGTCATTTAAGTATTTCCAGTCACTCTTATAGAAGTCATAACCTCTACGGAATCCTGTAAATCCTAAGTTTAACGCCATCTCTTGATCATTGTCAAAAAGACCATATGAAGTACCACCTGCTCCGTAAGAGTTTTGTGCTGCTAACATATCATCGATATCAAAAGCAAACTGACGATCAACGAATAACACGTTTTCTTCAATTGCCCCTTGCTTGTCAAGACGACTAATTACATTGTCAAAGTCAGCTAATACTGTTGGGTTTCCACCGTCCCAGATATTACCTCTTTGTTGTACACTGTAAAAAATACCATCAGAACCAGCTCCTGGATCAGCAGCACCGGCGGCGCTACCAAGAATAGCAGCAGCTCCTGAGTTAGTCTCAGCAGGTACAGCTTCAATCATTGCTGTCTCTAAGAAATCATCAAAACGTAGTCTTGTTTCATGCTCAGACTTAAGATACCATAAGTATCCACTTGCTCCGTCTTCAGTTGTAATTTCAATCCATCCAATCTGAGCCATGTCAGATCCAGATACGTTATAAGTATCTTTAATGATAATAGGCTTATTTTCAAAGATGAAGTCATTTGATTCAAGAGAACCTTGCATTCCTGCTGTTCCTTTTCTAAATTCAGATCCATAGATAAATACAGTAACATCTGCATTATTTACTCCTGTTCCTCCAGTAAATCCAGCTGCTTCATAAAAGTCAGCTGTAAACTCTCCTCTACCACCACCAGTATTGTCAACTGCGCTAACAACCGCTTTGTTTGATCCCGACCCGTCATTTTTTACAACAACAAGAGTTTGACCAACTCTAATTACTTGAGCTGCTGCTGTTGGATCTAGTACGTCATTTACTTGAAAGCTAACTTGAGGTGCTGCTACTGCTGCTAAACAACCTACTTGAGTATATTTAGTATGTAATCTACCTTGCTCTGCCCATTTGATAAGGTCAGAGTTAGTAGGCATCTCAGCACCTACCATACGGAGGAATGAAGAGATTGTTCTGTTACCATAACGTTCGAATTCTTTTTCGTAAGTGTCTGGTAAATATTGATTCAACCAATTGAAATCTGCATTGGTTAGATAATTTTGTGCTGTTGGAGTTCTTTCTGAACTCGGGGTTAGCGCAAACGTTGGTGCGGCTTTTACTTGTCCTGCCATGATTATAAGTTTTTAATTAATATTATGTTCTTTTTATACTTCTAATTTTTAGTCCATTGCTCGAAGGCGTTGAAACTGATTTAACTTGCATTCCTCCTTTTGTTGAAACTTCTGGTGCACTACGCTCACTCATATTTATATTTTTTGTTTTGCGTATCACATCTTCCGTTGCATTTGATTGACCCTGTTCGTAAAAGAACTGAGCAAATTTTTCCGGATTCATTGCTATAGCTAAAGAGCGATGGTATCCCTCTGCGTCTTTAAGCATACCCGATTCATCTAAGAATTTATTTACAAAATTCATAGGCGTATCTTGAGCTTTTCTTAACTCAGAAGCATTGCCTGGAGAAAAAGTTAGATTGGACTCGTCAACTTTAAATTTAAAACCTTTAAATTCAGTGCTAAAGACTTCGTCACTTTTCTTCGCAAACCAATCAGATTTACGATCACTTTCTTCTTTCTGCGTTTTAGCTTCATTCACATATTGCTTGTAAGCTTTAAATTCTTCATTCTGAGAGGCTGAACTTTCTCTTGACTCAAGAGGCTGTCTATACACTTCCTGTTGTTCTCTGAAGAACTTTTTTGCTTTAGCAATAATTTTTTTCTTTGCTAACCTTGTTTTTTTAACATCTGCAGGATCATCCAGTTCCTCATCAAACTCATAATCTTCCATTATGGATTCGATATCTTCAGGATCTAAACCTTCCTCAGTTATAGTTAAATACTCTTTTAGCAAAGAGTCAGGATTCATTTGAGAAAAGTCTTGCTGTAGCTTAACATATTCTTCCAAACTTCTTCCTGTTTCTTTTTTGTACTTAAAGTAAGCAGCCACATCTTCAGGAAGGGTCTCTGACTCTTCTCTTTCAGCTGTCAATTCTTCTAAAGAATTTATTTGCTTACCATATCTTTTTTCAATAAACGAAAGAACTTGTTCTTCATTTAATTCCGAAAGCTCAGGATCTTCTTTAATCTCCTCTATAACGCTTTCTTCGGATTTTACTTCAGGCTCCGAAACTTCAACAGAATCTACCTGTTCTTTTTTGTCATCATCAAACTCAAGTTTTTGTTGAGCCTCATGCTTGTCTAATAATTCTTGCTCTATCTGTTGTTTAGACTTTTCTACAACGTCAGTAACTTCTCTTACTTGCATTTCCATTTGATTTGATTTGATTTATTACAAAATTACTAAAAAAACAAATACGTTTTAACCTACCTAGGATTGAACTCAGCTAAGTCAAATCCATCCATTGAGTCTTCATTAGATTCAAATCTTTTAGGTGGTAAATTATTTTTTCTTTGATTAATTAGCTGTGATTGTTCTGTGTTTTGCTGACTAATTCTATTGTTTTTAGCCTCTTCTCTTGCTCCTTCTCTTGATGATAATGCGGTTTCAGTAATATTGTTAAGTTGCTGATTATAAGCAAACTCCTGCTTCATAAGCATAGCCTTTAGATTAGCTTCATTATTTTGCTTTTCAATTTCAAAAGCTATTTCAGCTTGTCTTATCTTTATTTGAGCCTGAGCTTCAAGTTCTATTTTTTGAACCGCAACTTGCGCTGCCATTTCTTGTGATTTTAACTGTTGCTGAGAAACCATTGCCTGCTGCTGCATCTGCATCTTTTCTTCTTGCTCTTGCTTAGACTTACGCTTAACCTTTAATAATTGATTAGCAAGTTTAAGATTTTTAATTTCACGTATATCTATAGCGTCTTCAAGATTTATACTACTCTTAGATAATGCCATCTGAATGTTCTGCTCTAGCATTGCCTTCTGCTCCTCGTCTGGAGATAGTTCTATGAATACTCCAAAGTCATAAATATATAATTCTGATATTTCACCTAGTATACTTACATTATACTTACCTATTTTATTAATAAAGTCTTCTTTAAAATCGGCATACTCTAAAATATCAGCCACCCTATACGTTAACGCTTCAGCTAACGTTCGATATATGTAAAGACTTCCGTCTAATATATGTCGGGTAGCTGTATTTGAGCTTAAAGCTGCTAATTTCTGAACACCTACTAAAGCATCTGGATTAGGACTTGATCCATCTCTCGCTTCATTGAGACCAGTTACTGAACGTATCATGTCTAAGTAATGATTGTAATTTGCTAAAAGCATCTGCGTTTTAGAGGCTCCTGAATTACCTGTAAGTTGTTGAATCGGAACTCTTCCTTGATTATACTCACCATCTTGAGTATAGCTACGCCCTATAACACTACCTGTTTGAAAATACAAACGCAATGCGTCTTCTGGATTATATGCTGCACCCGTACCCAAGTCAACCTCATTTAAACCATCCGCATCAATATATACCCCATCAGGAACTACTTTAGCAATTACTTGCTGTAACTTTAAATGTGTTATTTGTATAAGATCCGCAAAAGGAATCATACGTCTAACTAAAGATTCAATAACACCCTTGTACATTCTTGGCGCGACTGCTACATAATTAGGCAGCGCATGCTGCGATGAAGACTTAGGTCTAACCATGTTCTTTGCAAGTTCCCATTTAAGTATAATGTTAGTTCCCATAACCATTACACCGTCATACCACACATCGATAGTCTTTTCAATCTTTTCAAAGTTTCCTTCTTCAAGCATTTCTTCTGGTGGATTAAAGGTATCGTCCTTTTCTATCATCCTAGTTACACCACCTTCATTTATTTTTTTCTTGTAAACTATTTTTTTTGTTGTCTTGTAGTTGAAGTACATTAACGTACAAGTGTCGCGATAAAATATATCGTTTTCAGAATATTGTGCAGTATTAAAGTAATCATACCAGCTTTGACCGTATCTAGATATTTCTTCTAACTGCTCATTAGTTAAGGTTGGATCAATTTTTACTAGTTCACTTATACCCACTGTTTTTATTTCACCCCAGTAGAAACAATCTTTAAAAAACGGATCTTCAGTATAGCTGTAAATAACATTAGCAGGATCTACATACGATACCTGAACTCCGGAACCTGGAAGAAACTCGTGCTTAGCCATACCAACACCAATGACCATTTGGTCATAGTCTATTCTTTTTCTAGTATCCTCATAATGATTTTCAGCAAACATGGTATCGATTGCTTCTTCTTCTGCAATTTCTATTGCTGGTTTATAGTTAAGATTCATGTATAACGAAAGTTCTTCGTCTGAAGCTGGTAATTCATCAGGGTCCATTATAAATGGATCAAATCCAGTCTCTTCTTTTATTGTTGTCAGAACAGGTTTAGCTGCCATCTGACCTTCAATCATGTCTTGATACTTACTTCGCTTTGATTGAGACAATGCGTCTTGAGCATAAGCCTTAACCTTAAAAAGCCTATCCTGCATTCCATTAACAACAATGTCTACAAACTTTGGTAGTATGGGAACCGGAGTCCAGTCAAGGTTTAAGTAAGACAGATCGCCATCTACAGATAATTCATTCTTATATTTAGCAACCGACTGTTCACCCCTAGCATATAGACGCAATCTATTAAAATCTCTCCACTGGCTGTGGTATCTAGATCCGCTAGAATCTTTTCTGAACCACTCATACTGTATCGCTTGACCTATCTGTAGACCGAATTGATCGGAGGCTTTTTCTGAGTCTGATACAAACTGACTAGGAAAACCTACAGATGAAATATTTATATTAACGTCTTTCATCTATTTTATTAATTCACTATAAACTCCATTATTAGTATATCTTGCAAAGTTAAGATTTATTTTGGTTTGTTTTTGTTCAGGCAAATAGAGGTTTTTTTGATTAGCCATAACAGATAAACCTGAGCTAATACTAGCATCAAACTGTGTCCTATTATTAATATCAAACCTTGACCACTCCTCTAAGGTACGCATAAAATACATGCTTCCCATTTCAGAAACATCTCGGTAAGCTCCATCTAAATCTAGGCCTACATATTTTTCTATATACGACTCAATAGCCGCTGCATGTGATTGCTTAACATCTTCGGATGTATTCGGTATACCTCCTAATTCTTTTTCTGTTTTAGATAGTTTATTAAAATGACGATCAGGTCTATTCATACTATAACCTCTATAACCTCTATTTTTAAAGTGATACAAAAGCCTTGGCTTATTATTCTCTACAAGTATCGGCATACTATAAAAAATACACGCCATTAATACTTCTTCAAAAAATATCTCTGCCGTTTGTGGTCTCGCAACATACTCTAGGAAAAACTCATTGCTAGGAGCTTGCTCCATATTAAATTTAGTAAGTCCATGCAAAGCCCCGTTAGATCCTCTTCCTCCTACCGTTCCAGATATATCATAAGAGTCACAACCGAATGCGCCTATATGCTCATTTAGAGGATAGAAAACTCCATTTTTAGTCTGCTTTCTATTTGTCAAAGATTTGTTAGGAGTCCAAGACACCCTAAATCTACCGTTAGGATCAGGAGTAAATATAACTTCAGTATCTTTTACTCCGTCTTTCCAATAAAACTTACCTGTAGTTACATGCTGATTTATGATAAGCGAATCATTATAATCTATCTGTTGATATATCTTACTTAAATTAAATAAAGAAGATTTGCTTTCATCTCTAAACGCATGCGATACACTCCTAGGGAACTGACGGTAAAATTCATTCAATGCATCTGGATCTTTTTTAAGCGAATCAACTTCAGCTTGCCAGTAATCAATTGCACCATTAAGGATCATTTCTCCATCAACTCCAAGAACAGGTTTCTCGGGCTTGTAAAATACAGGCATCCCATACTTATCTATAAAACCTTCCATGTTCCACTCCATAGGAATAAACAAAGAATACATACCGCTTTTAGTTTGACCATTTGAATTACGTGTAGATAAATCAGAGTCTTCAAACAACTTTTTAAAATTAGCACCTCCTTTATTTAAAGCATTAGAGGTAGAGCCCATCATACACTTGCCTATAATCTTACTACCTAATCTCAAACAAGTCTTAGTTACGCGCCAATTATTTAATATGTTATTAGGCTTTAGCCATTTTCCACTCTCATCATGAACTAATAAAAGTAATTTTTCACCATCATAAGAATTTTCATCTGTATTCTTCCAGTCAATAGTGGTATCTAAGCCATAAAGCTCATCATCTACAGTATCATACATATTCTTTTTAGTAATCTTAGAAGCGGGTATACGAAATGCTAATTCTGTTTTTGGCTTATCCATACCATCCTGAATAGGCTTAAAAAAAAATGGTAACCTATTGGCAATAGGAACAACCTTATCTGTAAACATCTTCTTAGCATCAGACCCAGTCTTAGACAGTATACCTACCCTAGAGTCTTTTACTAAAGTACCAGTATTAACACATTCTGACGATCCCATAAATGAGAATCCAGAACGTCTTATTTTTAGATAGTCCATGCCAAAGCACCTCTTATCAGCCTTACACGCTTCCCAGTAGATAAAGAAAATTCTATTGGCTTCTCGAAAGTCTGGATACCCTATATCAATACTTGTCCACTGTAAATACATGTAGTGAGATCCAGTCATATAAGTTTTAATACCGTTGTTATAAAACCAAAAGCCTAGCTCTCTCCTGTCAAATTCTTTTTCTATGTAGTCAACCCACTTATCTTTAAACAACGATGACATTTCATTCCATTGAAATATAGAATTAATTCTTGATAGTTGCTTTGGTATAGATTCCCTTTCCCAATACTGATCAACTTTAGAATCAGATCGTTTATGTATTTCCTTGGGTTGCATCGGTAGACCGATGTATAAACCATTAACTTCTATTACCTGATCTATTTGACCTGTTTTAGAAATAACAACTAGCTTATACTTTTCATTATATCCGTAAAGCCATGATCGATTATTATTCTTATTCTTTAGAACTCCAGAAGGAATAAAATCCTTTACATTACTATATATTTTATTTTGATCTTCTTTCTGCAAAGCCTTGTTTTGTTTGAGGTTTATCTTTATTAACTGACATATTTATATTCTCTTGCTCTGTATCAATCTTATTAAGAATCTCAAACGCATCGAATATAGCTAATTTTTTAGTGGCTGCCGCATTCTTCAATCTATCTGCAGCTAGCTCATCTTCCGGATCATGCTTTATTATATCCTCCTTTGCAACTTTTATTAATTGCTCAACAGCTTTTTTACCTGCTTGTATTATTTGTAGTTTTAATAAATCTGAACTCATAGCATCATTGTTATTTGATGATCAAACATTCTATATAGCTTCTCACCATCTACTTCAAATTCATACTCACTATCTGGTTTAAAAACTATTTTTTGTCCACGCTCAACTCCCTTAGATGATAGATATTTATTTGGATAAACCATTTCTCCCATAAGAGGCTCTTCATTTCCTCTTTTGAATATAGAAGACTCTTGTTTTTGCATGGGTTTAACAAAGCAATAACGGTCATGGCTATGCCACTTGCCATCTTGATTATACATATAAAATTGATCATTGTCTATAAAAAACAAATCATCTTTAAAATAACTTTTACCACTCTGCTGCCTACCCTTCATGTCGTTATAAAACTTAAACACATTATGATGTACCAACAGAGTATCATCTATTTTAATAGGTCCATTATAATTAAGAGGTAACTCTTGTACTATTCCTTTTCTGTTTGAAAACTTATAATCTTCTTCTGAGGAACTAGTTATGACATCTAAACCTCCTATATTTTTTGTGTTATTATATCGCTTTCCTTCTAAAGGTTTAACGATAAAGTAAAAAGGCGATCTCATTAGAAATTAATATTATACTCTATTGACACGGGCATCTTAGAGCCAAACTCTTTCCATAACAATATCTCGTCACTTCTTTGAATCCATATCTTAAAAGAATTATTTCCAGGGTCGTGTTGTATGAGATGTATAAAATACTGACCGTTTAAAATTTCCTGACCCACTAAGTAGTGCATCGCTCCAGACTTAAAATCTGGTCCAACAGAAATTTTCCTTATATCCATTTAATTTGATTTAATTTGAATATAAAGATACAAATATTTTTAAGGCTTTATTTGTTTAGCTGTTTTTGGAGGGGAACTTTACCCCTATCTTATCTGCCGTTCTCGCTCCGAAGTATCCGCAAAGTACCCATGTAACTAGGCTTGCAGTATCCTCAGTCTCTAGACCCATGAACCATCCGCCCACATATGCGGCGACAAGTACAGCTAAGGTGAGGGGTCTGATATTCCGAGCAAGCCAACTCTGGCTATTTGAATCTGCCACCCACCTTTTGGTTACACCGTCTATTTCTGATCGCTCTAGTCTTAGTTTTTCAAGAGCTATTCTTTTATCTGTTTCTGAAAGCTCTGTATTACCGCTAATAAGTTCTGAGATAACATTCCCTGGAAGTATAGCGTCCCCTACTATGCCAAGTATTGAAGGAGCTTTCTCAATAAGAAATTTGCCCACTCTGGTTTCTTTAAAAGGTTTTTTTGTTTTGCTCATGCCACTCTATATGATGTACGTCCATTAATCTTTTCAGCGATCAAAATTTTTTTTCTATTCTCTTCTTGCGACACGTAGCTAACGTGTACCCAGTCAGGATTAGTAGAGTCTCCAAACTCCCATATCATTTGATCAAAGCTTAAATTATCTTTTATGTAATTAAACATTTCCGCGTTGGTCTTATGTCCGAAGGTATCGTCTAGGTCAATTGCTCTACCTTGACAGTGCTGGCTTGATTTACTCCCACCAATGGCAGTATTTAACTCTTCAGATCTAAACATACTATTAATTTTTATAGGTCCGCCTACATATTTTCTAAGAGGCTCGAAAACATGAGTAGCAATACCAACCATATTAGATACTTGATAATCATCTGGAATATTTTTAAGATTCAGGCGTAGTGCTGTATTGGATCGTACAGCTTCTTTGTGTGTTATATGTTTACTTATTCTTTCCATAAAAAATATACCATTTGTGCAGAGTATATCCTATTGCGATAATGGTAGCAATAATCTTTAGGGCCACATCTAAATTTGTCATTGATGTAGCTACAGCTCCTATGTTTAGAGCATAGATTTTTAAGTCAGTCAATGTTTCTGTTTTTAGATTTAACATATATATAGTTTACTTGAATGTCACCTACTGTGGTGTCTTGCACGTAATTCATTTCTTATTCGGTTTTTTCCCAGATCTATTCTGACCCTTCATTGCTTTAGGCACATCTCCGATTTGATTGCCTACTTCCTTAATAGCCTTAGTAACGTCTCTAAGCTCTTCTCCGACACGATCAACTCTTTTTGATACATCAGCCTTCATCTTATCAAACTTCTTCTCTAGGATGTCTGGAATCATATTGTTGTTCGTGTCTTTAGTAAGACCTTTTTTTGTAAGCCATATTGCGGCTATGTTTATTACGATCAGCAAAACTACTAATCCGATTAATATTAAAATAGTTGTATTCATAGTTTTTATATTATGCGAAAGCCATATAAATGTAATTGCTAGTTCCGCCTGCATTGTAATCTCCTGTCGGTTGCAGTAGTTCAAATTGTCCACTACTAAAAGAAATTGGATACCATCCGCTATTATTTTGTGTTACATCTTCAGCGGCACTTGAGTTGGCATATAAAGAATTTGGATAAGATCCTACTCTTTTATTGTCTAACATAACCCATACGCCACTTGAATCAGTTCTTTTAATCATTACAAATGATGGGGTAAAACCTAATCCACTAACAACTTTACTCGTTGTTCCTGACCCAATATAACTCCCTATCTTTTGATAACCTGCTACTGAATGGAAGCAGTAGGCAATACATTTATTATTGTTTGCAGCCAAACTTGATTGTCGTATTGCAATCGTCGTTGAAGTAATATCAAAAAATGGTGTAAAAGGTTGAACTTCTACACTATCTTCTAATTGTAAACGACCATTAAAGCCTAAATCTTTATGATAAACTGGCCATTGAGAGATATCATCACGATTTTTCCAAATTACAAGTTCAGGTGTAACATCAAGTCCGTGTCCAGTAGAAACAACACTAGCAGCACCATTTGAAGTAAAACTAACAATACTAAATCCTGCATCTTGATTTACTGAAACTTGACTGGCTAAAGTTCCTTCTGCATTTGCTGAAGCTGCTCCACCTGCCTTCCAACACCACGCCACGTAGTCTTGTCCAGACATATTAGTTCCTTGATAAGTGTTATCAGTTCCCCTATAAGCAACAAGCCCTTCATTCGTAATTGTTTCAACACCCCCATTAGCTGTGTAAACACTTGCTGTTGATTCAGATGAAGTTGTATTTGAGTGTAATGCTTTAGCGGCTCCAGTTCCTCTTACACTATCATATAAATAATGGTTTATAGACGTTGTCCTATTTTTTACCCAAACTAAATCTGGTTGAAAACCTACGCCTCCTACGTTTAAAGTGTTTCCACCACTTGTTCCAGTTCCAGTATAAATAACAGTATTAAAGTTTAAACCACTAGGACAAGCTACCTCATTGTATAGCGTTGTAACCTGTTCGGCAGTTATTGCTTCGTCGAAGATTTTAACTTGGTCTAAATCTCCATTGTAAAAATATCCAGAATTTACAGAATATCTTCCAATATGGGTATCATACGCCCAAGTAGAACTTGTCATAAAATAAGCGCCTACTGAACCATCTGTTATAACTCTTGAATTATTAATATACATATTTACAGTACCGCCAGCTTCTCTCGTAACAACAACGTGATTCCAAATCCCATCAGCTATAATAGATGGGGATGTTTGGCTTGTAGCATTATCTACTCCGTTTCCTTCCCCATAGACAAGGTAACCGCTAGAATTTTCTATAAACCAACCATTTGTAGTATAACTTCCTTTGGTACTAAATAAAAAATGAGTACCAGAACTTGTATCGCTTGATTTTATCCAAAAAGAAACGGAAAAATCCAAAGAAGCGGGTATTTTAGCATTAGTATCTATAAAACTACTACTCCCATTAAACCCTCCAGCACTACCAAACCTTCCTTGTGTCCAGTTAACATTCGTAGGTGTACCGTCATATACAGTAGCAGTACCATTTGAATCTGTAGCATTGCCATCTAGCTTGTAGTAAGCTATACAATCAGGTACTAATTGAGGTGTATCTGTTGTACAAGTTTTAACACAAGCTACTTCATCATATAGGGTTGTTACTTGGCTGGGTGTGATTGCGGTATTGAATATGCGAACTTGGTCTATGTCTCCGTCTACATAATCAGTAAACCCTCCAGAATTTTGTCTTGCACCAATAGCATTATACTTGTAAGTTGCATTAGTATAAATAAACCAAGCCCCATTCCAGCTTGCCGTAGCTGGCGTATTGTTATTTACATAAAGAAAAACTCCATTTGAATCTCCTTTAAAAACCACATTATACCATACTCCAGTTGTTACCGTAGCATTATTAATTATCTCTATTTGAGTAACAGAACTGTTGTATATATATGCAGTAAAATTAGTTCCATTAAAACTAACCGATGACGTTACATCGTTAAAAAATTGTATTATACTTTGGTTAGAAAGAGAGTTAAACTTAATCCAAAAAGAATAAGTGAAAGCGTTATTTGACTTTAGTGAAGATGTTATGCCATTAGGAATATCTTTAACAACACTACTAATCCCATTAAAAGACCCAGCACTATCTATCTTACCATTAACAAAACTAACATTAGTAGCAACTCCGTCATAGTTACCACTCATATCAGAACCATCCCAGTTTAATTGATATAAAGCTACGCCAGAATTGTCTCCAAAAATATCTACTTCGTCAGAAACACAAGCATTACTCTCAGTGGCTATTTGAAACCATGCAACACCATCCCAATACTCAACGTATTTATTAGTAGTGTTAAAACGCCACTCTCCTGTGCTAGGACTAGTAGGTCTTTGTAGGGTTGTACCCGTTGGCAATTGAAGCGCTGTGTTTGTTGCGCTAAAGTCAAATAATTCCGGTGTGCTTATTTTTGTTATTGCCATAATTTTTAACTAAATATTATTGTTCCTGTGCCAGATATAAATACTGAAACTAAATTTGTTCCGTCAGTAAAAGGTGAGCCGGTTGCTTGTCCAAGATTTCCTGTATCTAAAGCTAAAGAATAATGATCTGGATAGCGAAGTATTACTACTCCAGAACCTCCTGTTTTGCTTTGTGCACCATTATCTCCACCACAGCCGCCGCCTGTATTAGGCAGACCTCCTATTGCACTAGAATTCCCAGTAGCATTTCCGCCGCCGCCAAGTCCGCCTACTCCTCCACTGTACCCGCCGCCGCCGCCAGCATAATAAACATCCGTACCAGATACCTCACCTACAATTGCCGTTCCAGCATTAGTATAATTTAAAATATTTACTATTTTTCCTATTCCTCCTGTATTATTATTTGTTATACCAGCAGCTCCTGCTCCGCCGCCGCCGCCGCCAACATTACCTGAATTTGCACTAGCTCCATTAAATCCTTGAGCTGGAGGGCCAGATGTTCCGCTTCCGCCAGTGCCTGTGCCTGAATTATATCTATTTGCTCCGCCGCCTGAACCACCATTCAAACCATTACGAGCCCCGGTTCCTCCTGCTGAACCGCCGCCGCCAGTTGATATTATGTCGTCAAAAATAGAGTTCTGCCCATTGCTTCCTGTGTTTGAAGATGCTCCGTTGCTTGATGGTGTGCTTGCGCCGCCTGCGCCTACTGTAACATCATAAGAAGTTGATACAGATAAAGATTTAATATTTTCAGAATTTCCTCCGCCCCCTGAGCCACCAGGCCAAGATGTTCTTAACCCCCCTGCGCCTGCGCCTGCTGCTGCATAATAACCAGCGCCGCCGCCGCCTGCAACTACTAAAAAATTTACTTCTAATAAAGGAAAAGGAACTACGTTAACAAAGTTTTTCCAATCTGCTCCGTTGTAGTGTTGCATTGTTGATGCTGAACCTTCTGAATCTTGAGTGTCATCATTACGTATCATGCCTGGTTCAGCTGTGCCTGAAAAAGCTCCGCCTTTAGGCATTCTAAGTCCACTTTCTGAGCTTGTTGACCAGCCACTATCGCTGGCCAATAAATCTTTTATTATTTTAGTTGTTGCCATATCTTATTTTTCCACCCAAGTTAATGTCTCTTCATTCCATATCCAATTCCAAGTTTCTGGATAATAATTTTCGGGATAATCGACTGGAGGATTCCATTCGCCATTTGTTGTGTCCCATGTCCAGCTAGGGTAAGGTTTGTCAGGATGTTCTGTCCATGCTAAAACACTTTCACTCCAATACCAATCCATCCCTTCAGGTCTAGGTGTTGGTGGTTGCCAGTAGCAAGTGTCCTCATCTAGTGTCCAGCTTGCATAAGGTTGAGGTGGATAGAACGCATCGCGTACAGGGTCGTAGATATATCCTACCCCTGCATAATTTTTTCTAAAAGGTGTGCCGCCTAATTGGTGTACACCTCCGCTTGTATTGTATGAAGTTCGTTTTGTTCCTCCGTATTGATTTTCCCAATACTCCGTGTCGTCAAACTCTACATCAGCAACAGGCTCTGCGTTGTCATACAAATCTTGTATTTCAGTTTTTATCTCTTGCTCCGCTGCCATCCAGTCTTCATGGCTAAGGCTAGAGTCAATCTCTCGTATGCTATCGTATAGTATTTTTACTTGATTATCTAATTCACTAGTGTCACCACGAACCATCTTAATTTCATCTGCTCCTGTATTCATCGCAGTCACTCTGCATAGCGCATTGGCTATTGTAGTGTTTAGCGATTCAATCTCAGTTACTAAATCTTCTGTTCCTTCGACTTCTTTAGCCTTAAGGCTAGCTAGTGCTGTTTCTTGCCCTGGAATAAGCGCTGCTTTCTCAGCAGCTATCTCTGCTTGCTTGGCTGTTATTGAGTTAGTATAAGCTGTCATCTCCTCCTCAGTCATATCATCAAACCAGTCTTGAGACTGCAATGCAGCTAGCTCATCCTGTAGAGCTTGTAAAGTGGCTGAGGTAAATGAATCGTAGTAGGCAGTTTTGAGTGTCGCATACTCATCACTCATTCTGTTATCATTTTCAATAACATTCTTTTCATGGCGAGCTTCACTAAGCCTAGCTCTCTCACTTACTGTAAACTCTTGATTTGATATTTTTGCGTAGTATGCCATATTAACTAAATGTTATTGTTCCTGTTCCAGCTGTTGCTGAATAATAATAGTCACTTGTTCCACTTATTGCTACTCCATTTACCGAGCCAGGGCCTGCTGTACTATTAACTGTTATGCCTGAGCCTAATGTTGCTGTGGCTTTAGTGCATCTTAATATAACTATTCCAGAGCCGCCAGCACCAGAATTTTGTCCACCAGTATCTCCATCGTTTCCTCCACCTCCACCACCAGTATTGGGTGATCCAGAAGTTGTTCCAGTTGTATTTGATGCTCCTGTTCCGCCTACACCAGAGCCTCCGGTACCGCCATTACCTTGAGCACTACCACCACCACCGCCTGCATAAAACACTCCAGTAGCACCAGTAATTTCATTTTCTAATCCAATTCCGCCATCTCCTCCGTTTCCAGTAGTAGCAGCGTCTCCAGGATCAGCTGCTCCTCCACCTGCACCAGCAGATCTATTACCACTTGCTCCCTCTATTCCATTTCCTCCAGCATAACCTTGAATAACTGGTGATGTTACAGCAGATCCTCCAGTTGTTGCTCGATCACCAGAACCTCCACCACCAGATCCACCATCATAAGCATTACCAACATTAAGTGAAGCTGTACCACCTCCACCACCACCAGTAGATATTATTATTGTTGAAAATGACGAATTTACGCCATCATTTGCTCTTGCACCAGTACCACTAACAGCTGCTCCTCCAGGTCCAACTGTTACTACATAAACTGTTCCCACAGATAAAGATAATGCACTTTCCATAGTACCACCATTTAATGTTATAGGTGATACCGTTCCATAAGATGTTCTATAACCACCAGCTCCGCCGCCGCCGCCTTGGTGAACTCCGCCGGAGCCGCCGCCGGCTATGACTAAATAATCTACTGTAAATGAAGTACTAATAGCCTCTTCCTTTAGATTTATCCACTTGGCCGTGCCTGTCTCGTCGGTATATACTAGTGTGCGATTAGTTTCAGTGTCTTCACGGATTTCACCGATGACTCCCGAAGGCTGTTGAGCAGTAGTGCCCTTTACCCAGGTAAGCCCTCCAGCGTTACCACTCATGTCAATTACATCTGTAGTTACTTTGGTTGTTGCCATTGAGCTTTATTTTTATGTTGTTGTTACTGTTTCAATTACTGCGCCGTCAGGATAAAATCCTGCAACTAACGTCAATGTTTTGACTGATAATGTAGCATTAGCTTTTGCCTGGTAAACACCATTAATATAAACATCTATGAAGTTTACGCTAGATGGGTTTGTTGGTGACGTAACAGTAAGAGTGTTAGTGCTTGTTCCACTTATATTAAAAATATTCACTGTTTTAACAGGCGCTCCACCTCCTGATATGTTACCACCCATGTTTTGGTGATTGTAACACACATAGTATAAAGTAGGTGCAACCTGATTAAGAGTTACTCTTAATTGTCTTGAAGTAGTAGCACCATTAAATCCTGTATTGTACGCCGCTGCATTAGCAACTGGAACATTATCTATTAAATAAACAACCCCAGTAGCATATTCTGCTTTCGTAGGAGTAGTTGTACTTAATATTAAAGGATGACCATCATTTGAAGCATCGCTTTGATCAATTAAATAAGTTACGTCAGGCATCAATGTTATGTCCGCTTGTTGCGTGCCATCTACATAAAACAATCCATTACCTGCTCCAACACGAGTTATAACAACTGTGTTTAGAGTTGTAGAGGTTATGAATCCATTTGCAGTTGTAGCAAACATTTGATTATCAAACCCAGCGATTCCTTTAGCAGTAGCTCCGTCAGTTGCGCCAACTTGTGCTGTTCCTACATTATTTTGTACTGTAGTCCAATTGGTCAATGCGCTTCCACCATTAGCGGCCATGTCGTCATTAGCAATTAATAAATCACCAATACCTACAGCCTCAGTAAAAAATGTACCGGGTACAGTTACTGTATATGCGTCTCCTTTTAAAATCGCAATATTGCTACCAGAATCTAAATCGGGGTTGTTTGATGGAGCATCATAGCCTCCTTTATAATCTAACAAACCTGCTACAGCAGTATTAATTGCTGCTTGTATTTGAGCACCTGTAGCTAAACTAGTTGATGTAGATCCTACACCTCCAGAAGTTATAGCTGTTATAGCTGGAGTACTTGCTTGACTTGCTACACTTATAAGACTTGGTGTTGCTGACGATACATTGGTTACTGTTCCATCGCCCAAAGCTGAGGTGTCTAATGTTATTACATCTCCTGCTGACTTAGTTATTGTAAGTCCACCAGCTGGAGTTAATTTTATTGTGTCTGTTCCACCTGCTGAATCATCTAAGTTAAGATCAACACTACCACCCGATGTTTGACTTACTAAAGTGTAAGTTGTATCTATTCCAGCTCCTGTTATAGTTATAGTGTTGCTTGAAGATGTAAGGGCTATTCCACCTGCGCCTACCAAATTTACAAGGTTGTCACCAGATAAATCTCCGCCGCCTGTTTTTCCAAGAACTAAAGGTACGGTTCCCGCTGGGGAAGTGTTAGTAGAAGTTAATGAATAGGCAGTACTTGCAAATTCAATAGCTGTACTACCGTTACCATTTAAAAGAGTTGCACCAGACCCCGTAAGGCTAATAGTGGATGCGGCTATAGATGGCTGGTTAGGTTTTGTCCCCTGAATGCTTATGTTAGGTGACGAACCTGAATTACCCGTAGATACTACATAAGTAGTGTCAAGATTTCCTGGAGGAATCATTACATTAAGCTCTCCAGCCTGCAAATAACCAACCAAGTTAGTTACATCTGAGACTAATTGTTTTTGACTAAAATCTGAAAATTTTACTGCCATTTTATATTATTTTTTGTGTTATTAAGTTTGAGTTTGCTGGAGACATTCCGTTTTCACTTATCATTTGCAATGGCCCAAGACCTATTCCAGGAGTATTTATTTCTGTTACTATATTAGTGCCGCCTAAAGGAGGTGACGAAATATATTGATTCGTTCCTATAAAATTTGCTATGGCAATTATATTAGGCATACTACATTATTATTATTAATATCCCAATTACCACAATGCTATAATGTTTGTTGCCGTTGTTCCCGTTGCCCATACTTTTACTACTTGTACAGGGAAAAAACTTCCAGCCAAAATTCCTGTGAATGTTACATCATCTCCCGCTACAGTAGTAACCTTTAATGTTCCTGTTGTTCCAATATATAAAACAGCTCCGTCTTGAGTTCCGCCATATATTGCATATTCTTTAGCCGTAGTAGCAAAAATATTTTGAGCAACTAAAATCGTTGTTCCATTGACAACCTGCTTAACAGTTGTCTGAGTTCCATCGGTAGTGTTAACAATAATCATCCCAATTTGAATACCTGCTTCTAAAAAGTTTAAAGTAGCTAAGTTTCCGATGTCAGTGCCTGTTCTGCCCGCATCAATTAATTGAGTAGCACTACCTGTAGTAGTAGTTCCAGTTACACCATCCAATCCCGTATTGGGAATGTCTGTGTTATCACTTTTGTTTACTGCCCACGCTTTTCCAGCTTGTAGTTTTTGATATGCCATGTTTTATTGTTTATAAGGAAATGCTCGGTTTAAAGTATCACGCCTATCGTCACACCCACAATCGGCATCCATAGCATTAGCAACTTTATCAACCACATACTTTATTCCTGTGGCTGTAGTAAATTTTGCTACACTATCTCCGAATCCTTTTGATTTCATTATTATTTATTTATTTTTCGCATTGTCTTGGCGAAATTATATTTCTTTGAACCAGGAGGACAACTTGAACTTCCATACTTTCTTCCCGTGCAGTCACCCAGAGTACCTCTGCGCTTTGCTCCTTGAAAAACATTCTGTATAAAGTTTTTGTCCTTAGCCATTACTTCATATTTGAATCGGCAGAATATGGATGCTCACCAAAATGTTTCATCATTCCCTTTGATTCGTTTCTACGAGACTTCATTGATTGAGATTTCTTACCATTACGAGATCCTAAAGATTCATCTAGTCTTGAGTTGTAACCTTGCTTTTTCATAATAAATATTTTATTTATAAATACAAAGATAGTAATATTTTCGTTGTCTATTTTTTAGACTTAGCGCCTACACATTTCCAACGTTTTCTCGATAAATTGTTTGGGGTATTGGGATCGTTTTGTTTCTTTTTACTAAGTCGTTTTTTGATCCCTAGGCTTCTGGCGCAGTAGCTGTCGCCTTTAGAAGTACCTGGTTTTACTCTAGGTCCTCCGCCCTTAGCTTTACCGGCTTGACCATAGCTTACTCTTTTGCCGGTTGAAGTAATTTTTACTTTTGCCTTTCCTTTTCTAGGAGTTGCCATTTACTGTTTTTTATGAGTATAGTTTAGTTTTTTAAGACGGTTATGATCTGCTACTGTCTTAGCAATTTTTACTATTCCCGTCTTGCTATACATCTTGTGTACCTTAAATGCTTTCGCCATTATTTTTTTATTGTTTTGATTTTTCCATTTGTAGTACGAGCGAATATCTTGTCTTTATTTTCTCTAATAAAAGTTCCACTATAGGTTTTTCCGCCCCACTTCCAACTAACTTTTTTAGCCATTTTACTTATTTAAGTGCGAGCCGTCACAGTGTCCATCTGAATTAGATGTATCACCGCATTGGCACATAGGTTGTTTTTTCATCGTTCTATTTTTTATCGATTAGTATCCGGATTGAGTTTTTTTCTCCATACCGTAGTTTGGATTGTTTTTAATCTTTCCGCTATTCATGCTTGCAAAAACTGAAGCTTGAGCTTTCCCCACCGCGTTGTATGGGAATATTCTTTTTTTTCCGTTTGGTAATTTTACTGTTGGCACAATTAATATTTAGATTTTTGTTTATTTATTTTTTTAGTTAATGTAGATGTTGTTCTTCTTCCTCTTTTATTTACTCTAGCAACACGAAGTTCCTCCATAAGAGAATAATTTCTTTGATTATTTGTTCTTTTAGCTATCTTAATCGGTGTGTTTCTAGAAGACCTAACTTCACTACGAATTGTATTTACAATTTTTTTAATTGTTTTTTTTATTTTTCCTTTTTCTTTTACTGGCATAATTAAGCTGTTGTTATAGGTTTTTTTGTTCTGAATACAGTTCCTGCTGGTCCTGTTCCGGCTATTATTCTTTTATTTCTCTTAGCTTTTCTCGCTTTCATTCGAGCTAGCATCTTACTTCCTCCATGTGGCATAATTATATATTTACTATTACATAACTCTCACCATTCCAAACTCTTTTTGTTGTCGGAACTTTTACTTTAGGCGCATCTTCTTTTTTAGATGAAGCTTTATTTTCTGTTGTTTTCTTTTTTGTTGCCATAATATTATTTTTTAATAGTTTTAATGTCAGATAGCCTTTCTATTATTTGCTTCTGCATGTCAATTATCATTTGTTCTAATTGATCATTCCTAACCTCCATCTGATGATTAGTAGAAGTTAAAGATTCGTTCTTCTTCTGAAGTTTATTCACCTCATCTGGCTGTTGACCGATTATTGTATAAACCACAACACCTAAACTAGAGACAAGTGTACCAACGATTGCTACAAATAAATCTTTGTTCACAGGTGGTACTTCGACGTAAGATAAGAATATTAATAACATAATTATTAAAAGGAATATTCCAGCTGCTCCAGCATAATGTCTTATGTCTTTGTAATCTCTTACCATAATTTATATCTTTATGCAAAGTTATAAAATTAAATCTAATGAAATCAAAGAGAAAAAACGACTACATGAAATACTGGAGAATAGTCAGAAAGCTAGTAAAAGAAAAGTACGGAGTAAATACAGAACAGCTAGACTTTTTATTTTTTTTATACAGCGAAGAATATTTTAACGCGGAAACTTTTAAAGAATATCAAAAAATTTTTCACTGGAACTCAACGCGTTTTCACAAAATGATAAAAGATGGTTGGATTATAAATTTTAAAAAAAAGAAACAAGCCAACAAATCTATTTATGGATTATCTCACAAAGCAACTAACATGGTAAATGAAGTTTACAAGATGCTCAATACAGGAATTTTTGCTGAGACTCGTCAAAATAATCCTTTCTTTAAAAAAACAAACACGCCTTATACTTACAAGCTATATGCAGATGCTACTGTAAAAATAAATAATGCTATAAAACAACAACAACATCGTTCTCCTGAATGATGGTATAGGCTATATTATTAATAAGCATCGTATAACCCGCGCGTTTGTCGTAGTATATCTCGCTGTCTTTCTCAATTGCTATTACGTCAGTGCCTATCTCAACAATCCTGCCTTTTTTATAGCGAAGTTGATTGGCATCGTCAGAAGAAAGTAACAACCCAGAGGAGGTTTTAATCTCCTCCTCAATTGTTTTTATTACTATATTTTTTCCTATTGGCTTCATTCGTTGTTTGCGTCTACACGTCCTTTTTTAAATCCACGGTTATATCCGTCTAGGTATTCCTCTTTAAAAATTTCAGCCATAGGACACATAGGCACAATCGGACATATTGATATTTCTCCTTTAACGTCTTCCCATCCTTGGCAGTATCCTAGTTCCCAACCTTCGCAGTAGTCTTCTTGAAGAGTAGTAAAGGATAATGATATTAAGCTAAGTAGTATTATAAATTTTTTCATTTTGGTTTATTTATAAAAAGAGTTTAAAAATTCTCTTTCTTGGTTTGTTATGTCATATGTTTTTTCAATCAACCCAACAAGGCTGTCAATTTTTTGATCAATACCAATATTTGCAGCTAAGTCAACAAAATACCTTTGTGGTATTTCTGGTCGAGGTTCTTGCGTTTGTCCGTATTTCAATACTTCATTTGCGCTTCTGACCAAAACCTCGTCTTCCATACAATCAAAATATTCTTTCTTCAATCGAATCATCTCATCTATGAGCTTATCTCGTTTTTTTGCGTACTTATCCATTTTTTGATTCGTATGAACGGGCCATAGTAACTATGGCGTTGGTTGATAATATAGTTACTGCCACTGAGACAGCATTTTGCAGGGCTACCTTTGTAACTTTCACAGGGTCTATAATTCCCATCTTAATCATATCGCCAGTCTTACCAGTCTTAACGTCAAGTCCAAAACCTTTTTTGTCATCACTAGAAACTTTCGTGTACTCTATACCAGCATTTTTTAATATTTGAAGTAAAGGAGCTTTAAGCGCCGAGCTTAAAATCGCGCCAGCGATCATTTTTGAAAATTTAGCTTTGAACTTTGACTTGCCCATCTCTAGGTTAGCATCTTGTAGTGCTATCCCTCCTCCTGGAAGTATCCCCTCTGAGAGTGCGGAGCGTACTGCACACACCGCGTCATCCACACGGTCCATCAGCTCCTTCTGCTCTAGGTCTGTAGCACCCCCGACTTTTATAACACCTACCCCCCCAGTTAGTGAGGCGATACGAGACGCTATAAATTCCTTATCAATTTTTTTAGTAGAGCCCTTGTGCGCATCCCACAACTCTTCAACCCTCTGATCGATCATCTGGTCATCGACATGCGTGTCGTCTTTCATCACGATGGTCTGGTCAACGCCAACAATTATTTTCTTAGCCCTACCCAGGTCACTGAAACTTATAATCGACAGATCATCTCCCGTACTCTGTGAAAAATAAGTAGCGCCAACTGAGAGAGCAATGTCGTTCATCAGCTCGTGTTGTTTGTAACCAAAGTTGGGGGGAACGATGGTACAAAGTTTTAAATTGTTCTTCATGACATTTGCTGCCAACGTATTTATTACGTTTTGAGAACAAGGCGCTACTATTAATAATTTTTTATTGTCTGCTATAATTGGTTTTAGCACGTTCTCAATTGAAAGTATGTTGTTTATCTCAGCATCAGAAACTAGCACATGCACATCCTCCAGGATACACTCGTCTTTTTTGTGGTTGTTCACAAACAGGTGTGATGAATACCCGCGGTCTATCTTAATTCCATGGGTAGTCTCGAAGGTAGTGTCAGAGGTCTGGCTCTTCTCAACGGTCACGATCCCGTTCTTACCCACTTTTTTATAAGTATCTGATATAATAGCACCTATCTTAGGGTCATTGTTTGACGATATGGTTGCTACGTCCAATAACTTCTGGTCAGTTACAGGCTCTGCCCATTCTTTTAAGAACCCTATCACATCCTCAGTGTGCGACACTAGCTCTCGAAGTATCTCTGTCTTGTTGTCCTTGGGGGTTATGAGTTTCATGCCCTCTTTTACTATGGCCTCTGTAAGCACAATAGCCGTGGTGGTCCCGTCACCAGCCTCACTGGCTGTGCGGTCTGCCGCCTCTCTCATCATCTGAACCGCTAGGTTCTCTACAGGGTCTAGTAGCTGAATGCTCTTGGCTACTGTTACCCCATCCTTTGTCACGGTGATCCCATGGGTGTGATTAGGTGACTCTATAAGCACCGTATTACCCATTGGTCCCAATGTGCTCTTTACTGCGTTTGACAGTTTCGTTATTCCCGATATAAGTTTTGATTGTGCGTCTGCACCAAAGTGCAAATCTTTTGGTGAATACCCTCCCGATTCATTCATGTAATTTGATTAGATTAAATTTGATTTATACCAAAGATAAAAAATATTCTGAAACAGCCAAAAAGTGTCAAGTGTTGATTTTTTTTTCTCTTATTACTATATATATATTTTATTATTATTACTTTTTTTATTTTTAAAAAGCTTTAAAATCAACATTATCAACACTATCCTTTGTTAATAGGACTTAAGCTATTTATTTTCAACACTGAAATCAACACTATATGTTAGTATATTAAGAAAACCAACACAAAATTATTGGTTCTCATAAAAAATATACAAAATCAAAATTGAGGAAAAAAATAAAAAATGGTAATTCACTGTTAATTTTATGGTTTATGTTGAAAAACCAACACTATAATTTTAAAATATAATGTCCGAATGTTAATTATTAAACGCAAAAAAGCTACCCGAAAGTAGCTCTTTTATAGTCAGATGAAAACCAACAATCATCCAAAAAAATCGTTCATCATTTTGTTACTCTCAGCTCGCTCAATTCCATCAGCAATCATCTTGATCTTGCGATCCTCATCTATGATCCTTTTCATATTAGCTGCCTTCTGTATTCCAGTCATTGAATTAGGTCTGTCGTTAATTAACCTACCGTCCTTTACATACAATCCTTTATTATCCATTCGTCTCATAATACTTCGTTTGCTCAAATATACAAAATTATTAGATACACCGGGGTGTTGGGTTATATACGGTTATACGCAGCCGGGGCTCTCAGGAAAAAAGTTTTTTTTAGTTCAGATTCAAATCTGATCATTTGATTTGGCTCTTTTTTTTTGGCTTTTTGTTTTTGATCCTGCACCATCTGACCCTATACCCCTAATAACGTGGTGTTAACACGCTACAAGTTATCGTTTGATGCACATGCATGTGATCTTCACTTAATCACATGCCCATTCCAGTTGTGGCTCTAGATAAAGAGAGTGAAAAAAAAATATTCAACTGATTGATATC
>Ga0307994_1000345_pt1 | contig 33604 bp, 24 predicted proteins | sample EllFjometagen261_FD_203171 | JGI IMG/M metagenome (GOLD analysis project Ga0307994, IMG submission 203171) | Marine microbial communities from Ellis Fjord, Antarctic Ocean - #261 | ecosystem: Environmental > Aquatic > Marine > Unclassified | place: Southern Ocean | collected 2014-11-02 | reverse complement strand
GGGCTACCTTGGATGCTATATGAGTACTCGGAAGAGAAACTCAAGGACACTAAGAGAAAAGTATAGATTATGGCTAAAAGACGTAAACAAACACTTGCAGGAGCTAGTTTAGAGCTGCAGGAAATTGAACCCTTAACCAGAAACCAACTCAAAGCATTTGAGTCGAAGAAAAACCTTGTACTCCACGGATTAGCAGGCACAGGAAAGACATTCATTTCTTCGTACCTAGCCTATGATGACATGACCAAAGGTAAGTATCAAAACCTAGTAATTATACGAAGTGCTGTTCCTACAAGGGACATGGGGTTTCTACCTGGTACTGAGAAAGAGAAGAGTGCTGTATACGAAGAACCGTATAAAGATATATCTAATGACTTGTTTGGTCGTGGAGATGCGTATGAGATCCTAAAGAAACAAGGCTTAGTACACTTTATGACTACTTCGTTTATTAGAGGCATAACACTCAGAGATGCAGTAATTCTTATTGATGAGTGTCAAAATATGTCTTTCCATGAACTAGACTCTATTATTACTCGTATAGGCGAGAACTGTAGAGTTATGTTTTGTGGAGACTTTCGACAGGCAGATCTGAAACAAAATGGAATGCAAGACTTTATCAAGGTTCTTAAACGCATGGATAGATTTACGTTTATTGAATTTGAAGTAGAGGATATTGTACGATCTGATTTTGTAAAACAATACATCATTGCAAAGAATGAACTAAACCTATGAAAGCAGTAATTAGTCACAGGATATATATGGATTGTAGTTCTGAACTGCAAGAGAAGCTCGATAAAGAGCTTACATATTCAATCCCTACGCACAACCCGTTAGATCCGCCTCAGATAATTAAGAATATGGGCATAATTCGTAACGGGTTAGTATCACTACCAATAGGGCGAACGGATTTAATCCCAGAGCACTATGAAATAGTTGATAAACGAGTGCACAAACCTGTAGACTTTCCTGAGTTTAAGTTCCCTCTTCGAGAAAGCCAGCAGAAGGTTTATGATGAAATCGAAGACAATGCTATAATTAACGCGTGGGTCAGTTGGGGCAAGACTTTTACAGGTTTAGCTATTGCAGGTAAACTTGGACAAAAGACACTTGTTGTTACCCATACTGTCCCTCTGCGTAATCAGTGGGCAAAGGAAGTAGAGAAAGTCTTTGGTTTTAAACCTGGTATCATAGGCAGTGGAAGATTTGAACTTGATGCTCCTATCGTAATTGGCAATACCCAAACTCTCTACCGAAACGTAGACAAGATTCGTAAAGAATTTGGGACAATCATACTAGATGAGATGCATCACGTTAGTAGTCCGACGTTTAGTAAAATACTAGATACAAATTACTGTAGATATAAGATAGGGCTGTCAGGAACTATAGAAAGAAAGGATGGTAAACACGTTGTGTTCAGAGATTACTTTGGTAATACTCTCTTTAAGCCACCTAAAGAAAACTATATGACCCCGACAATACACCTTGTAGCGTCTGATATTAGATTCATGGATGGTGCAAAAATTCCTTGGGCTAACCGAGTAACTAAGTTAGCAAATGATGAAGAGTACAGGCATACTATTGCAATGCTTGCTGCGGCCTACGCCGCAAGAGGGCATAAAGTTCTAGTAGTAAGTGATAGAGTTAGCTTTCTAAAAGCCTGCTCTGAGCTAACAGGAGATAAATCAGTATGCGTTACAGGAGATGTTTCGCACGAGGATAGGGAAACGCTTGTAGATGAGATACTCTACGGAGATAAGAACGTTCTTTACGGAACGCAGGCAATTTTCTCAGAGGGTATATCAGTAGACACACTCAGCTGCTTAATACTTGCTACCCCTGTAAATAATGAACCACTACTCACACAGCTTGTGGGTCGAGTGATTCGAAAGAAGGAAGGTAAAATATCCCCCGTGATAATAGATATTCACTTGAAAGGAAATACGGCTCGAAAACAAGCCTCCAATCGTGTTGGGTTCTATATGAAGCAGGGCTGGGATATGAAGTACCTTTAAAAAAATATATCTTGACAAATTGGTAAAAAGGAGGTATAATAGTGCTCTTATTTGATTGGAAGAAGGTTTACGATACGGCAGAGGGAAATATTTCCTCTTGCATCTTGATAATGGAAATGCTTATAAAGAAGCAACTACCGAAAAACAAGTACGACCGTATCTACAACTATTCTAATAAAAATTTTACAGGACCCAGCTTTCTTCTTCATGGAGATTTGCTTCTGTACCATTCCTATAAGTATACAACAAAAGAACTATGCATATACTACGCGTTAGCGTCTTTACGAAGCTACGCAGATTATATTGCATATAACAAAACTACGCTTGATCCACTTCATTGTCCTGTGGATTTAAGCGAAATCAACGACAACAGACTACTCATAGTATTACAGGACGAAATAACGTTCATCTATGAAGAAGTCACACTGGAGACTATACACTAATGGCATTATCATTTAATAAGCAAACTGGCGGAGCCCAGAAATCATCAATTAATACCTTTCAATACAAAGACGGCGACAACAAATTTCGCGTAGTTGGAGACATTCTAGCTCGTTATGTCTATTGGATTAAAGGCGAGAACGAAAAGAACATACCTATAGAGTGCCTATCTTTTGATAGAAATTCTGAGCGATTCAACAACAAAGAGCAGGACTGGGTACGCGAGTACTATCCCGACCTTAAATGTGGCTGGAGCTACGCTTGTCAAGTTATTGACCCAAGCGATGGCACAGTCAAAGTAGCAAATCTCAAGAAGAAGTTGTGGGAGCAAATCATTACTGCCGCAGAAGATCTTGGAGATCCTACTAATCACACAACTGGCTGGGACATTTGTTTCAAGCGAGTAAAGACTGGCCCACTACCTTACAATGTTGAGTATCAACTCCAAGCATTGAAGTGTAAGCCTCGTGCTCTTACAGAAGACGAACTAGCCTCTATCACAGATCTAAAGTCTATGGATGATGTTATGAGCCGTCCTACCCCTGACGCACAGAAAGAGTTGTTAGACCGTCTCCGTAACCACGGTGCAGAGACTGATGACGAAGCTCTCGATGCTGAGTTCAACGTAGGGTGATATTATTTACGGCAGACTGGCACATAAAGCTGGGACAGAAAAACGTTCCAGTAAAGTGGGCGACAAACCGTTACAGAATGTTCTTTGAGCAAGTATACGCACTAGAAGAGCAGTGTGCTATGCACATAATTGGCGGCGATCTCTTTGATCGTTTGCCAAATATGGAAGAGTTAGAGCTTTACTTCTCCTTTATTCGAGGAGTAAAGATTCCAACTATTATCTATGATGGAAACCATGAGGCTACAAAGAAACATAAAACTTTCTTTACACAGCTAAAGCAAGTTTCCAGAGATATTAACCCGCTTATCAATGTAGTAGATATCTCTTACATTGATCAAGATCTTGGGTATGGCATACTGCCTTACGCAGATCTACACAGAAAGGGTGCAGTAGAACATTTTGACACGAGTAAGCCTTTGTTTACCCATGTCCGAGGAGAGATCCCACCACACGTTAAACCAGAAGTTGACTTAGATATATTCGAAGACTTCCCCGTTGTGTTTGCAGGAGACTTACATTCTCATAGTAATACACAAAGAAATATTGTATATCCAGGCAGTCCCATGACTACCTCGTTTCATAGAAATTTAGTAAAGACAGGGTACTTACTTATTAATGAACAAGATTGGAGTTGGATGTGGGAAGAGTTTAAACTACCTCAGCTAATTCGTAAGACAGTTACAAGTAGTGAAGAAATGACTGCTACTGTCTTTAATCATACAATCTATGAAGTAGAAGGCGATATACAAGATCTAGCAGGAGTAAAGAATTCAGAGCTCCTAGATAAGAAAGTGGTAAAACGAAAGTCAGAAGCCTCTTTAATTATGGACAAAGAGATGACCATACAAGAAGAGCTAGTAGAGTACTTAACCTACATACTAGAAATTAACCCTGCTAAAATACCAGACATCATAGGAACTTACAATGATTACACTTCAAACATTGAAATGGGATAACTGCTTTAGTTACGGTTCTGGTAATGAGTTACAATTAGACGATAATACTGTTACACAAATCCTTGGTACTAACGGTATGGGTAAGTCTTCCATACCGTTAATCATCGAAGAAGCCTTGTATAATAAAAACTCAAAGGGAATCAAAAAAGCAGACATTCCAAATAGATACGTTAATGACGGATATAATATATGTCTATCCTTTACAAAGGATAATGATAGTTATGTAATTACCGTTAATCGAAAAACAAACATAAAAGTTAAACTTGAAAAGAATGGCTCGGATATATCTAGCCACACAGCTACAAACACATATAAAACTTTGCAAGAGATTCTTGGAGTTGACTTTAAAACCTTCTCACAATTAGTGTATCAAAATACTAATGCAAGTTTACAGTTTTTAACTGCTACAGATGCTAACCGTAAGAAGTTTCTGATAGACTTGCTACACCTAGAAAAATACGTTGAATTGTTCGAAGTATTTAAAAGTGCCTCTAGAGAAGTATCCAGTACGTCTGCTACTATAGCAGGGAAGTTAGCGACAGTAGAGAAATGGTTAGAAACAAATAAATTGAGTGATACACTCATACTACCCATGATGGATTTAGAAATTAATACATCTGATGATGAGAAAGCTTTAAGTTCTTTGACGGCAGAGATTGCAAATATCTCCGAAAAAAATAAAAAAATTACTACAAACAATCAATACAAGGCACTGCTTGACCAAATAGATATAGCAGCTGTACAGAGTTCAGAAGTAACACAGCATGAATCCTATGATGATCTGCAAGAAGAGTTTGGCAATGTAAAAGCAGTCGCTGCGGGTGCAAAACGAACACTGACAAAGCTAGAAAAATTAAAAGAAGAGTGTCCTACTTGCAAGCAATCTATAGATGTTTCTGCAGAGAAAGCTATGATTGCAGTAGAGCAGGGAAATTATGACGAAGCTGTAAATGCTATAAGTAGAATTACACCTGAGATTTTGCGTATCAAGGCGCGTAACCTGGAGTTTGAAAGAAATGCTACTGCACAGAAAGATTGGGAAGATTTAGTAAGGTCTTTCGATCCAACTCTCCCAAAGATAGTATTGGACAAGCAAGAGCTTGAAGAAAAGCGGGCATTGATTGAAGAGAGCTTGACTGAGGCAAAACGCCTACGCGCAAATAACTATGTAGAAAATGAAAGACGCACACGACTTAATACTCGTATTCAAGTTATTCAAGAGCAGACTGCAGAGTTTGTTGAACAACAAGAAGAGTATGATGGCAAGTTGTTAGGAAATCAAAAACTCGAAGCAGAGTTAGAGACTCTTAAAAAGTCTTTTAGCACTAACGGATTACTTGCGTATAAGATTGAAAACTTAGTTGGAGAGCTAGAAGAGTTAGCGAATGAGTACTTAGCCGAATTGTCTGATGGTCGTTTTACACTTGAGTTTGTTGTCTCTAATGATAAGTTAAATGTACAAATTACTGATAATGGTAATGTAGTAGATATTCTAGCACTTTCTTCTGGAGAGTTAGCAAGAGTGAACACTGCTACTTTGATAGCGATTCGTAAGCTAATGAGTAGTATCTCGAAGTCTAAAATCAATATATTGTTCTTAGACGAAGTAACCAACGTACTCGACGATCAAGGCAGGGAAAAGTTAGTAGAAGTCCTACTGAGAGAAGATATGAATACCTATATAGTATCTCATGGGTGGTCTCATCCTTTACTTGAAAAGATCGAAGTAGTTAAGGATGGAAACATTAGTACACTGGAGAAGTAGATGAGTGCGGGTAGGAGAAGAATATGGTGGAATGTAGTAAGTGGAGCAGCCCTTACTGAAAATTATTGGAAACACAATTGCGGCTATATAGAAGTAACAGTACTAGAAGGTACTGCTTGTACAAGTTGTGGTATTAGCGAGGAAGAATATGGTAGACTCAAGAGCAAAGGGAGCGAGGGGAGAGTATCTAGTACGTGATATGCTTCGAGATGCTACTGGTTTAAAATTCGAAAGAGTGCCTGCCTCGGGCGCTCTGGAGTATCTTAAAGGAGACTTATATGTCCCTAACCAGAGAAATCATTTTTGTATAGAGGTAAAGAATTACAAAGATTCACCATTAAGTGATAGAATCTTTACACAACCTAAGACTAATAATCTTATAAGATGGTGGAAGAAAGTTGTAATACAAGCGGCAGGTGGCGATCAAAAGCCAATGCTATTTTTTAAATATGATCGATCTAAGGTATTTGTAGTGATAGAGATGAAGCCAGAAAACACAGATGAGTATCTGTATATCAGGTTTCTAAATTGTTATGTACTATTAGCAGAGGATTGGTTAGCAAGTGAAAAAGTGGAGTGGATAGGTGGCTTTTAATTTTAATGAAGCAATCGGAGGTGCCGAAAGCACTGTATTGATTGTGGATGCACTAAACTTAGCTTTTAGATGGAAGCATCAGGGCAGAACAGACTTTCGAGAGCAGTATGTAGAAACAGTAAAATCTCTAGCAAACTCTTACAAATGCGGTAGGATTATTATTACCGCAGATTGGGGTTCTTCTAGTTATAGAAAAGAGTTATTACCAGAGTACAAACAGAATCGAAAAGATAAGTATGCTGTACAGACGGAGGAAGAAAAGCAAGCATTTGCAGACTTCTTTGACGAGTACGAAGCAACACTAGAGCTACTAGAAGAGAGTTATACAATACTTCGCTATAAAGGTGTAGAGGCAGATGATCTTGCTGCCCACCTTGTGAAGCAAAAAGAAGAGTATGGCTTAAAAGACATTTGGCTGTTGTCAAGTGACCGAGATTGGGACTTGTTAATCCAAGACGGTGTGAGTAGGTTTTCCTACGTTACTCGAAAAGAAGTAACAATAAATAACTGGAGTGACCACTACGAAGTAACTCCTGAGCAGTATATATCCTTTAAGTGTCTAACAGGGGATAAGGGAGATAACGTTCCAGGTATTAATGGTATAGGCCCGAAGAGAGCAGCACAACTCATAGAAGAATACGGCGATGCGCTAACAATTTACGACAACATTCCATTAGATGGTAAGTATAAGTATATACAAGAGCTAAATGCAAATGCTGAAGTATTGCTAAAAAATTATGAGTTGATGGACTTAATTACATATTGCGATGACGCGATAGGCACGGATAATATATCCGAAATACAGAGGAAAATGATTTAATGGATCAGTATCAAAGTTTTATACACAAGAGTAGGTATGCACGCTGGCTAGAAGAAGAAGGCCGTCGTGAGACTTGGGAAGAAACAGTTAAGCGTTATATTGACTTTTTCAAGGAAAGAGAGCAGTTGAACAACGAAGAGGGTCAAGAGTTGTTTGACGCTATTCAAGCTATGGAGGTTATGCCTTCTATGCGCTGTATGATGACCGCAGGTGAAGCACTTAAACGTGATAACGTAGCAGGCTTTAATTGTAGTTATTTACACATTGACCATCCACGAGCTTTTGACGAGCTTATGTATGTATTAATGTGCGGAACAGGGGTAGGCTTTAGTGTAGAACGTAACTTCATTACTAAACTACCAGAAGTAGCTGAATCGTTCCATAAAACAAGCTCTACTATTGTAGTAAGTGATAGTAAGCTAGGATGGGCAAGTGCTTTCCGTGAGTTGATTGCCATGCTTTATGCAGGTAAACTACCTCAGTGGGATATGAGCCGAGTACGTCCAGCAGGTGCTAGACTTAAGACATTTGGTGGAAGAGCTTCAGGACCTGAGCCTTTAGAAGATTTGTTTCGTTTCTGCGTAAACATTTTCCAAAAAGCGGCAGGTCGTAAGTTGACAAGTATCGAGTGTCATGATGTTGTATGTAAGATTGCAGATATTGTAGTAGTAGGCGGTGTACGTCGTTCTGCTCTTATTAGTCTTTCAAATCTTTCTGATCAACGTATGTCAAAAGCTAAGTCTGGCGCTTGGTGGGAAAACGAAGGTCAACGTCGTCTCGCAAACAACTCTGTAGCGTATACTGAGAAGCCTGACTTCGAAGCATACCTTAACGAGATGAAGAACTTGTATGAATCTAAAGCAGGAGAGCGTGGCTTATTCAGTCGTGTAGCAGCTCAGAAGATTGCAGCACGTAATGGTCGTAGAGACGCAACTCATGACTTCGGTACTAACCCTTGTTCTGAGATTATTCTACGAAGTAATGAGTTTTGTAACTTATCAGAAGTAGTTGTACGTTCGGACGATACTCTTGAAACTCTAAAGAAGAAAGTAAGAATAGCAACGATTATTGGTACTCTACAGTCAACTCTTACAGACTTTAGGTATCTGCGGGTGCGCTGGAAGCGTAATACTGAAGAAGAAGCATTGTTGGGCGTAAGCTTAACAGGCATAATGGATCATGATGTACTCGGAGGCAAGAACGGCACAGCCGAATCTCCAATGTTAGCATCATGGTTAGAGGAGATGAGAGATGTTAGTATTGAAACAAATAAAGAGTGGGCTGCAAAGCTTGGTGTTAATCAGTCTGTGGCTATTACATGCGTTAAGCCTAGCGGCACTGTTTCTCAGCTTGTTGACAGTGCTTCCGGCATTCATCCTCGCTTCTCTAAGCATTACATTCGGAGAGTACGTTCAGACAAGAAAGACCCACTTGCACTCTATATGGAGCAAGCAGGGTTCCCAGTAGAGAATGACGTTATGTCCGCCTCTTCTGTAGTCTTTAGTTTCCCTGTAAAGGCGCCTGAGTCTAGTACTTGTGTGAAAGAAGTAGGAGCAATGGAGCAGTTAGCTCTGTGGAAGACGTACCAGAATCATTGGTGCGAGCATAAACCAAGTGTAACTGTATACTATACTGATAGCGAGTATCTACAGGTAGCACAATGGATATGGGATAATTTTGATATGTGCTCCGGTATTAGTCTATTACCGACTAGTGACCATGTATATCAACAAGCTCCCTATGAAGACATCAGTGCTGAGAAGTACGATGAGCTAGTGGCGGCAATGCCACAAAATGTAAATTGGGAAGAGCTATCTCAATTTGAACAAGAAGATAACACTACTGGATCTCAAGAACTTGCCTGTGTAGGCGGAGCTTGCGAAATAGTATAAAACCAAGCTACTGATAATATCACTAGCAAACTATTAATAGGACATTATAATGACTGAAGTAACTGAAAATGAAGTACAAACCATCTCTTTGAACGATAAAGAGTATAACGTAGCAGACCTAAGTGAGAAAGCGAAGTATTTAGTAGCTCAAGCTCAGGATATGCAACGTCAGCAGAGCGAAGCTCGTGCTAGAGCAGACCAGATCGAAGTAGGGCTTCAAGGCTTTACGCGATTGCTACAGGAGGAGTTGGAAAATCCAGCCCCTGTTGAAGCGGTAAGTTAGACAAAAAGGGACTGTAAAGTCCCTTTTTTATTGGTTACTCAGCACCTATAGCAGCTTGCCTTAATGCAGCAGATACAATATTTGCTGCTAATACTACAGTATCTTTATCTGCTGGAATAGCTGTTATTGAGGGGTCTGCAGTCATCCTAGCAACTTCCTCTGCATAGATTTCATCAATTGATATCTGACATCTATTATGTATGGCATTTTCCGCCCATTCTTGAGGAGATACAGCCACGTAAGCTAATGCCTTTGCCTGAACGTCAGATAGTATAATTGTTATATTCATATTTTTATTTCCTTTTATTAACCTAGTAAGTAAATCCACATTGAGTTATAGCTACTATTACCATGTATAGCGCCTTGATTAACATAAAACTGTATATAGTCTGAGGCAGCTAAAGTGACTATAATAGATGAACTGAAATTATCATTTGTTGAGTTCATGTCTTGGGTCCTTGACCCATCTATCATGCTACCGTTTTTAGTTATGTACATTTGACAAGCACCACTGCCCTGGTTACCTAGATGAGAGTACCCAACTACGTAAAGACCTGCTACAGGGACTGTCATCTTATTATTCGCAACTGTCAGGCTACCCCTACCCCACGCCCTAGCATTTAATGGAATAATAGCAGGGCTCGCCGTAGTGGTTCCACATCCGGCTATACCAGCAGGCTGAAGGGGCATGGTCACAATGCCTTTATGGTAAACATCCCCCGTTGAAGCTTCAATAGTCATTAATATATCACCACCTGAACTAGCAAACACAAATTTTGGTTGTGCGCCACTACCATAATTAGCAGCAGTTGGTACATGAAACGACATATGTCTGTTAGCGTATGTATTTCCTCTACCAATAAGATAATAATTACTAGAAGCGCTTGCAGTATCAATATCATCTGTTAAAGTAATAGAAGCCCATTTATCACTAGCTGTATTTTCAATACCAATTGTGCCTGAATAAGTATTTAAACTTCCGTCACCTACAATAGATAATTTAGATTTTGGCGATGTGTGTCCGATACCAACGTTGCCGCCATGAGGTTGCAATGACAAATCATAAATAGTAGCATCATTAGTTCTACGTTGTTGTATTAATCCTACACCAGTTCCTAAAGTGCCAAACATAGTTCCATAAGCACCATCAGAATTACTGAAAAATGCTGTGTAAGTTTCAGGGGTTGTAGACCCTAAGTTTGGTGAAGTATCTGAAGCGGCAACATGTAATCGTGCATCTGCATCATGAGTACTACTATTACCAATAAAGGAATTACCTGTAACAGTTAAGCCTGCTGAATTTGCGGTGCCTGCAAAGGTTGCCTCACCATTACCCTTAATCCAGAATCGTGGAGTTAAGACTGTATTTGCTGAACTATTTTGAGGTGCTGTCCAAACTTGAAATTGACCATATGAATTGTCATCTGCTTGAAGTGCTATAGCGGTTGAACCTGTTACACCGCCCCATGTGCCAGCTTGTTTTGGACTATTAGAACTTAAAGTACTGCTTATGTTTACACCAAGAACTTGTCCTGCAAAGCCAACACCTGCGGTACTATTAGCTGAAGGTATAACTTTTAAATCTCCAGTTCCATTCGCGGCAGGAGAAGTGTCTAAGGTAAGAATTCCTGTACTAGTAATAGCCCCACTAGAGATTGTGCCTGTATAAGCATTAAATATTATAGGGTTAGAACCATTAGCACCAATCTTAACTAAAGTGGCGTTATTTGTAGGCGTGAATTGAAGCTCAATTGCCGCACCATATCTATTTAATTGTGCAGCACCCCAACTTATATAGCCATCAGTAACTCCAGCAAACGTAGGGCTATCACCAGTTGCAACACCCTGATTAAGAGCCTTAACAGACGCTATGGAGATCAATTCAGAGTCCATTAATGCCCCAGCCGCTGTGACATTAGTAGCATCGGTTACATCAGCACTAGCTTCTATAGCATTTAACTTGGAATGGTCGGCATCAGTAAAGGTGTTTGAGTCTGTAGCAGCTTCAACTGCGGTTGCTATGTGGTCTGCTGAGACCGCCCCTGTTTGGCTATTAACACTTAGTACCGCATCAGTAGGAGTAGCTAGTAAAGTGTAATCAGACATTGTACCGGCTGTACCACCGTTATGACAGTACGTTTTATTCTCATCTGAACGAACTACAATATCACCTTCTTGAGCGGTCAAGGCTAATTGAGCTGATTGATTGGCAGCGGTTTGCACAGTAGTTAAAGCTACTGCTGTAACACTGACTACACCTGCACCAGAGATAGCCACACCCGTTCCAGCAGACAGTGCAGCAACAACGTTAGTAGTATCTGTTACGTCCGCTAAGGCTTCCACAGCATTTAATTTGGTATGGTCAGCATCAGTAAAGACATTACTATCTGTAGCGGCTTCTACGGCTGTACGAATCTCAGCATCAGTTTGATCTGCAGTAGCAGAACTCTCTATAGTATCTAACTTAGTGCCATCAGTATCAATATTACGCCCATCAATAAGGCCATTAGTAGTTAAATTACCCGTAATTGCAGGAGATGCTAGTATATCTGTACCGACCGCAGACGCAAGCTTAGCAGTTGTGATTGCTCCATCATCGAGTGCGTCTGTTCCAATTTTTGTTATTGCCATTATTCTCTCCTAGAGATCTTGTTATGCTTTAATCGTCCCAACCAACCAAATTCTCTTCAATATGAGATCGGTAGGCAGCTATTACTTCTGCTGACCATGCGTTGGTACAGAAATCTTGAATATCTTGTGTTTCTGTAGAAATATCAGTACCCTGCCAAACCCCTGCTACTGCTGTAGACGGGTTTATGTGCCTGAAGTTAGGTTCTTCAAAAATCTGTACTGTTCCTATTGTATCTATAAGTTCTATCATGTGTAAGTTCCTGTAATTGTCACAAGTATGCCCATACTTTGTGAGCTGCCATTTGTTATTGTAAAACCATATCTTTGGCCCCCTGGCGAATACACATATATTGCACCATTACCTATATATGCTCCTAAGTTTTTGCAAGGATGGTAACTTATACCAACCGCGTCTACTTCCGCAGAACCCGTATAACCTGAACCTATTGTTCCAGCCCCTAAACTGCCATAGTTTTGAGCTGCATAGTTGTGTCCCGAATAACCCGCAACAGTATAGGTCATATTACAACCGTTTGCACCTCCGCTTGCGTAACCTCCTACTGTGACTGTATAGTGCAAAGTACCTGCTGTAGAAGCACCTATCAAAGTATTTAGATTTATTTCATGGTTAGTAGTAGTACTCCCGGTTGCAGTAAAAGTCTTTTTAACTGTGAAGCTTTTACGGCTGCCGGTATCAGTACTAAGCATATTGCCATTGCCATCTATACGTAGACTTTCTGACCAAGCACCAGAAGCTGCAGCATGATTTTCAAATACTAAAGTTGATTGGTTTCCTGTATTATTAAAAGATCCTATTCTTGAGGATCCATCATCGTATTCTGTACCTAACTGAATGTAAGTTTTGCCAGTGTCTCCATAGTTATGTGCACCCACCTTCATAGATGTTTGGTCACCTCCAACTCCTTTTATGAGAGTCAACGCATCTGTTAGCTGCATACCACCAGCATTAGTAATTCTTGCCCTAAACGCTCCACCATAATTAAAGTAATAATCATTATTAGCCCAATTAATACCAGTATCCCAATATTGACCGGCCCAATCCTTATATCTCATATACGTATTTGAGTCTTGATCCTTGTTTTGTAAGTGTAGAACTAAACCTTGATCAGTATTACTTTCTATCTGTAATTTAGCATATACTGGATTACTAGTGCCTATACCGACGTTACCATTACCTAAGATAGATAATCTTTCATCAGCAACAGCATCACCTGCAACAGATCCAAGGAAGAAACCCATTCTTCTACTAGCGGCAGTATTGTGATTGAAAGACATGATGTACATATCTTGTTGATTACCACCAAACTTGATAGCGTTATAAACACCATTGCCTGTGCCAGAATTTCCAAGTACCAACGTCTCATTGGAATTGGCTAAGGTTACATCCGTAGCAGTGTGACTAGTTTGAACATGAAGTTTACCACCAGGATTATTTGTTCCGATACCAACGTTGCCGTCATCTCTTACAACCATAGCTGTTACATCAGAACCAGTAGAAGCCGAAACAAGCTCTAGCATATTAAAATTACCAGAGTCGTTAGATTTAATTCTAACCTTTACCCCTTGCGCTGAACCATTATCGTTGTTAAAATACGCTTGATAACCTGCTAATTCTTTAGTTATATGAAGGGGATGAGCAGGAGTCGTTCCAATTCCAACATTGAAATCATTAAAGTTTATTGTTCCAGTGGAACCAGTTCCACCCATATCGAATATAAACCCATTACTCGCATTACCGTATATTTCTAATCTATTATTATCAGCACTATCAAGTATTTCTAACTTATTAATTCCGGTAATATTATTATCACCCATTAATAAATTACCAGATAATGTTCCACCAGCTAAAGGTAGTTTAGTACCTAAAGCAGTAGTAATACCAGCAGCATATGAAGCTTCATCATTGATAGAGGCTGCTAGCTCATTTAAGGTATCTAAAGCACCTGGAGCTCCACCTATTAAATCAGTGATCTCTGTCTGAACAAAAGCAGTAGTAGCTAATTGAGTTGTATTTGTATTAGAAGCAGCGGTCGGAGCGACCGGCACACCTGTTAGCGACGGACTAGCTAGAGTAGCTTTAAGAGCAACGTCACTGATAGTACTAGTAAGAAGGGCATCTCTAGTAGCGATATCAATACCATCAATAGTACTATTAGTAGTAAGTGCACCAGTTAGTGAAATTGCCCCTAAAGTAGACGAACTTGCTCCGAGAGCGATAGCTGTACCGCCTATAGTAACGCTAGAATTAGTTAGCTTTGAATTAGGCACGCTAGGCAGAACTGTAAGCTCAAGTACACCATCACTACCTGCGAGGTCTGATTTCGTAACTTGTACTAAACCACTCGCACCTATAATGTCTGCTAAATATCTTCCTTTCGACTTTGCCATAAATATCTCTGTGTTTTGCCTGCTTTCTATAAGCTATATTAATTTCGTATTTGGTATATTCTATCAACTACCATGTGCAATGTCAAGCATTTTTTTTGATTACCTTGGGCGTTGGTTTAACCTGTTGTCTGTGCCTATCTCCGATAGGCGTATGGTTGTTATGTTGTTATATATGTAATTGTGCCTTCAAAATACAAACTACCACTATTCTCTACCTGTACAAGACTCCAAGTACCGTTGTCTTTTGTTTGTACTATGACTGCATAATTTACACCATGCTCTATGCTAAGTGTTGGGTTAAAATAACCGTCAGCAGGAGAGGCAAGGTCTTGATTGTATGCTCTCATTACACCAACAGCAGGCCTGTTTGCATAATTTGCAGTTAGAAAAGGAAAGCCTGTTATTTTCAACGCACCTGCCGCACCACTAAGAGTAGTGTTTGCAATAACTACACTAACAGTCACCACTCTTCCTATCTTTGTATACCTTCCTCCTGAACTACCACCAGATTGCGAACCTGCTGTAGTAGCTCCTGATAACACTAAAGTGAAATCTCCTTCTTCATAATCATCAAGTAGCTCACTAGTCATTCCACTAGCGTTGGCGTTGGCACTAAAGTCTATGCCTTTGCCTGCTGTGCCGATGACTAGGTTGCCTGTAAGGACATTTACGTTGCCGTCTACTCCGACAGTAAAATCTCTTGAATACCCTCCGCCATAAGAATCAACAGCGAAACCGTATTGAGTGGCGTTTGAATAAGTTGTTACCCTCATTCCATACCCAGAGGTATGGGTGTTTTGAAAAGAGCCTGCTAGTCCTGTGCTAGAGCCTGATACTGTGAGGCTTCCTGTCGGTATGCTTACGTTTCCTGAGCTGGCTATCCGCATCGTCTCTACAGCAGAGGCTCTGTTCGTAGTACCGTTGTAGAACATCATGTTGCCAGTGTCAGTGGAGATGACGTTATAACCATTCGCGCCACTGTGGGAATCAAATGCTATTGAGCCTTGTTTAGTCGTGCCGCTGTATCCTTTTAGCTCGAACGCCCTCATGCCACCACTCCAACTAACAGGAGAGGAGCCAATACCTACGTTTCCTATGGTGTCTATCTTTAGTCGCTCTTCCGCACTCACCCAAAACTTCATAGCATTCGATGAGTGGTCATAAATAATCATACCAACATCAGCATCAGCGGTGTCTCCAAAGTTAATATACCCTGCTCCTGCCGCAGAGCTAATGATAGACATTCCGTTTTCAGAATCTTCAAGGACTAATAGGTTTCCTTGAGCAGAAGGCGTGATGGTTGTTTGGCCCGATGCCGTGATGTGTAGTTTACCTAGAGGTGTTACCTCATTAATGCCTACGTTTCCATTACCCATAACTGAAAACAGAGCATTGTTCTGGTAGTCAGCGGCTCTAAAAGCGTATTGCCCCGAAGTATCTCCTGCGGCAACGTAGAGTCCATAGCCTGTCGCGGAAGCATTCCTAAAGTCACCAATAGTTGCCGATGCGTTTGTTCTTAGGTCTAATGCAACACCAGAGGCAGGGGTTGTCCCAACACCCAGACCACCAAAAGTAGGACTATCACCAGTAGCAACACCTTGATTCAATGCCTTAACAGACGCTATGGATGTTAACTCGCTATCCATTAATGCACCCGCAGCTGTTACATTGGTAGTATCAGTTACGTCAGCACTAGCTTCAATGCCGTCTAACTTAGTTCCATCAGTAGCAACATCACGACCATCCACAGTTCCGCTAGCAGCGATATCTGTGAAACTTCCAGCAGCAGGAGTAGCTCCACCAATAACTAAACCATCGGCGGTTCCTCCATCGATGTCAGGGGTATTTATATCAGGTGAAGTTAGCGTTACTGAATCACTGATACTCCCTGTTTTAATTTTAGTTAAAGCCATTTTTTAATCTCCTGTCTGTGCCTATCTCCGATAGGCGTATGGTTATGCGTCTGTGAAATAAGTAATCGATGCCATAAATTTAGTGGTAGTAGGGTTAGTATTATTTTGCAAATACTCATTACCATTAGAGTCGTTGCATAAATAAGCATATGTAGAGTTTGTGTTTAAATACAGGCTTTCTACGTCACCGTTTGCGTACGCGATAGCGGTGCCTCCATAGTTATCACCAGACGCGAAAGGCATACCACCAAGAACTATATAATTACCGTCTGTAATCCCAGAGTAATTAATGTTGTATATATATGTGGTTAATGTCACAAGTCGCCCAATTTTTGTGTAATAGTTTCGTGCTGAGGTAAAACTTGCAGATGTTGTCCCACTAGTGGAGACAATAGTAGGAGTCCAAGTACCCTCCTCATAGTCATCCAAAAGTTCACTGGTTCCAGTACCCGCAGTAGCGCTGAAGTCTATGCCGTGTCCATTGGCTACTACTAGATTTCCGTCTGTAAGCGTAAGCCCATTGCTTATCGTAGCCGCACCTGCATTGGTAATACTAAGAACTTCCGTTCCTACTGTAGCGTCATTAAGCATTCTTACTGCAAAAGTAGGAACTCCATTTGTTCCTGCTCTTTTACCGCCAATAGCAACACCGTAATTGTTATTCGTGTCAGTCCCAAAGAATATATTAGTAAAACCACCGCTATTAGTAGTCGATGTAGGGTGAAATCTCATAAACGAGCTAGTGTCAAATTGCGTGGAAAGTTGTTGGGCATAGATATTATTACTATTAGTAGTACCAGTAACATTTAACTGACCATTTATGGCGGCACTGGGTGCCGTAATACCCGCACTAAACGTAGCCGCTCCTGCCGCGTTAAAATACAGTTTAGCCGCACCTGCCGTAATAGGGTCTCCGCCATTAGAGTTAGACTCATAAATACCAAAATCTCCCGCCGCTAAATTAGTAGTAGCAAACCCCCAGTTCTTTACGCCACCTCCAGTATTTTTCATTTTAATAGTAGATATGTCTGCACTATTAATAAGAAGCCCATTTCCAGTGGGAACATTTGCAGTAAGCCCTGTACTTGTCACCGTAGAACTAAACGTAGCAGTGCCGTTACTAGCTAAAGTTAATGCTGTTTGATTGCCTCCAGTTTGAAACGACATTACTCCTGTATATTTTATGTTTCCGTGGTCTGGGTCGCCTCTGTATCCTAAATTGATCTGGGATAAAGTTCCGTTACCATTGCCGTTGTTTAGCGTAAGAAACGCAGTTGTAGCACCAGTGTCAGGACTTACCGTGAGGGTAGAACCAAAAGTAGCACCTGCATTAAACGTAGCCGCACCTGCTGCCGACATATCTAAGGTGAGGGCCGTAATAGGGTCTCCGCCATCACTACCTCTAAAGACTATATCTTTGTTAGATGTGGGGGAGTAAATATTAAAATCACCAGAACCTGAGTTAAAAAACTGACCAAAATTAACTGAGTCATCGGCTAGGCTGACAACACTCCCATCGACATTAATCGTAAGGTTTCCACCAACATCAAAAATTAATGAGCCGCTGGCATCTATCTCGTTGCCATCTATTGTAATGGTATCTACCACTACACCACCGTTAGCTGTCACTGCCGCAAACGTAGGACTATCACCAGTAGCAACACCTTGGTTTAAAGCCTTAACTGAAGCTATGGATGTTAACTCGCTATCCATTAATGCCCCTGCTGCTGTTACATTGGTAGTATCAGTTACGTCTGCAGAGGCTTCAATGCCGTCTAACTTAGTTCCATCAGTAGCAACATCACGACCATCAACAGTACCACTTACAGCTAAGGACGTAAGAGTACCAACACTAGTAATAGTAGGCTGTGCAGCCGCCAATGGCTCTGCCATGTCATTTGTAATTTTCGTTAGAGCCATTATTCTCTCCTAGAGTCTTATGCTGGTGCGTTGGCCTCATCCCATGCAACTTTAGCTGCGATGACTGCGTCTGAGTGCACTGCGGCACATATAGCTTGTACTTCTGTAGATTCAGCAGAGTAATCATCACCTGCAGTTACTACATGTCTATGGAATGAACGATTAAGCTCTACTCCATCTTCTTTAATTACCGTAGCTGTTCTTACTTGTACTGACTTGAAGTCACCTACGATTTCGATTTTGTCTTGAATTACTTCTTTTGTTAATGCCATTTTTATTTCTCCTGTCTGTGCCTATCTCCGATAGGCGTAAGTTATGAATTTGTTCTATAGGTTAATGAAAATATTATGTGACCCCAAACTTGTGTTTGCTGAACTGACGCTTGGGATAATGCTGTAGTAAAATAAAGTTTGTCATCATTAATTTCTTTTCTTACAATGATAGCTTCACCTGTAGATTGAGCAGAGCATTGCACTATATTACAAGCACTATAAGCTCCAGAATCTGTAAAGGGAACACCCTGAATATATAGGGTTGTCGAATCCGTTACATTAGAAATTTGAATATAAACAAAAAGGGTTACTTGCGTTCCAATCTTGACATATCTTGCCTCACTATTAGTAGTAACTGCTAGTGTACCACCTGCAAATGATGGAGTCCAAGTACCTTCTTCGTAGTCGTCAAGGAGTTCACTCGTACCAGAGCCGTTAGTAGGCCCACCTGTAGCGCTGAAGTCTATGCCTTTGCCTGATGTGCCGATGACTAGGTTACCCGATACTACTTCTACATCTTGATTAGACTTTAAGTATAAAGAACCTGATCCTCCTGATCTAATACGTAGAGTATCGTCACTGTGGCTGTATTCTATATAGCCAGGATATCTGCCATCAACTCCCACAGATCCAGCACCAGAAGTACCATCAGCAAAGTATATCCCAGCTACGTTACCGTTTCCGCTATAAAATTGAAGGGACGAATGGCCAGAGCCTGAACCAATTTGTACTTTAGGAGTCCCTGTCAGTACATTAACATTGGTACTAGTACCTACTAAAAGATCTCCTGTGCTAGATAGATGCATACGCTCAGTAATAGCACCACCTGTAGCAGAGGTATTAAATAGAAGCGCGCCCGAATCAGTTGCCCCATCCGTCTTTGCTGAGATGCTTGCTAAATCAGTAGCTGTGTTATTACCAAATTGAATGCGACCCACACCTTGATCAGTGTTGCTGTCATTTCTTCTTATTTGAATACCGTGGCCGCCACCTGAAGCCGGGGTTTCTATTTGTAGTAAATCAGCAGTATGACTTGCTGTGTCTCCTATTAGTACTTTACCCGCACTAGATAAGCGCATACTCTCAACGTTCCCGCCCGAACTAAACAGAATATGTGATTGACTTCTTATAGCGAAGTCATTAGCGGCTGATGTTGCTATCATTTGACCGCCAGTATCTACTGCCTGTATGCCTGCCCTGAATATATTACCGCTGTCCTTAAAACTTATCTTCCTATTTGCTGCAGGGTTTATTGTCATCTCAGCACCAAACGTAGTAGCGCCAGTAAGAGTACCACCTGCTAGAGGTAAAGCAGCTCCAGCAGTAGTAGTGGTGCTTGTAAGAACAGCATCACGAGCAGCGATATCTACACCATCAAAGGTTGAGTTTGTAGTGATCGCTCCTGTCATTGCTCCACCCGCTTTAGGTAGGGCAGCTCCAGCTGTTGTAGTAGTACTAGTAAGAATAGCATCTCTAGTAGCGATATCTACACCATCAATGGTACTATTAGTAGTTAAAGCACCAGTTATTGCTGGAGTATTAAGTATAGTAGTAGAGACATCTGCATTAAGTTTAGCAGCAGTAACAGCACCATTAACGATCTTAACTGTGCTAACAGTATTATCATCTGGAGTGCCTGCGGAATATACCACAGTTCTTGCCACCATTACTTCGATTGGAGTAGCGTTTGGCGGAGCAGTTACAAAAGTAAGAGTAACTCCGCTAACGGAATAGTTTGTTTTCGATTGGTATACACCACTAAGATATACGCTAGTCTGATTTTCACTTGTTGGTGCTTCAGATAAAGTATATGCTACAGTAGAGCCATTACCTGTATACTGGTTTATGAGGAAGTCTGTTGACTCCTGAACGGGTGCGACGGTCGCCGCCGTAATCTCAATGGCCGCACCACTATCGGGTGCATCTGTAAATGTTAGAACTTGACCTGAGATAGAGTACACGCTCTTATTCTGGTATACACCATCAATATATGCTAGTGTATTCTTCTCAAGCGGAGAAGTAGTAAGTGTGTATGCTACAGTAGAGCCATTACCTGTGAAGGTATTAAGACGCAAATCTGCAGCACCCCCACCAATTTCACCCCACTCTGTACCATATCCTTCAAATTTATCTTCTGTAGTGTTATATCGGAACTGTCCGGCCACACCTGAAGGTCGCTGTCCTGTAGTACCTTTAGATACCTGAACTGCAGTGGTCTCGTTCATTATCAACGGACCTGTCATTGTTCCACCAGCTAAAGGTAATTTACCCGCAATTGAAGTGGTTAAAGCACCAGATAGATCTGCGTTATTACCCAAAGAAGTAGCGATCTCACCAAGTGTGTCGAGAGCTGTACTTGCTCCACCGACTAGACTAGTAAGTTCTGCTTGTACGTATGCGGTAGTTGCAAGCTGAGTTGTATTTGTATTCGCAGCGGCTGTAGGAGCGGCTGGTACACCTGTGAAAGTGGGGCTATTCAGAGGAGAAGCAGCATTTGCCAAGACAGCGGTATTTGTAAGAACAGTATCACGAGCAGCGATATCTACACCATCAAACGTTGAGTTTGTAGTGATCGCACCGGTCATTGCTCCACCCGCTTTAGGTAGGGCAGCTCCAGCTGTTGTAGTAGTACTAGTAAGAATAGCATCGCGTGTAGCGATATCTACACCATCAAAGGTTGAATTTGTAGTAACTGCGCCAGTTAGGGCTCCACCAGCTAGTGGTAAATGTCCTACTTGGCTATATGTATAGGCAGTGTTCCATTCTGTAGAGACCCCGCCGGTCGCTGTGACAGTTCCTGTTATAGAGAAGTCATCAACATCAATAACAGAAAGGTTACGAGAACCTATAGTTATCTCAATGTCATCGTTAGCAGACGGAGCAGTTCCAAAAGTTAAAGTAGTACCTGAAACAGAGTAAGTATCCTTAGTCTGATAAACGGCATTTACAAAAACGTTAGTATTAGCCTCAGTGCCTGGATCACTAGTTAAAGTGAAGGCTACCTGATTAGTTACACCCGTGAAGGTGTTTATGATTGTATCGGCTGTGCCAAGTACCTTTACAAAAGTACTGATCTGTACTAGATCGCCAGTAGTAGGGGCATCAGTGAGGACTACAGCAGCACCTGTATTGGCTGTATAGTCTGTAGCAGGATTAAGTAGAATACCGTTTAGGTATACTTCTATGTATCCTGAGGTGTACTTGAGGGTTTGACTATTATTATCCGAACCAGAATAGGAAGTCTGTGAACTTCCTGCAGTATAAGAATAAGCTTTCCAGATAGCAGTCTGCTGAGTGGAAGATCCACCGATTTCTACAATAGACTCAGTTCCACCAACACTTTTCTTTATAAAGATTTTACCGTCATAGGTGTTAATTGCTAACTCACCTAGAGATAGTGATGACGTGCCAGGAATGCCGCCCGACGTTGCCGAGCGTTTTAGTTTAATCGTTTGTGCCATATGGCCTCCTCAAGATTGCGTATATACGCGGGAGTTAAAGTTTTATGTTACGAGAAGGTACCGCCATCGATAATTCCTGTGAAGGATGAGGCCCAGTTACCTGCTGTCATTATTTTTGAATATGCAGATCCATCTTCGGTAAGTGTCCAATAGTCTGAAGCTTCGTTCCATACCAAGGCTACGTTTGTTGCTGTACCTCGTTCTACTTCAAATCCTGCGTTAGCAGAAGGAGTTCCAGCTTCATCACTGTTCAGAGTCATAATAGCATCGCCAATAGCGACAGTATTAGAATTAACAGTAGTAGTTGTACCGTTTACAGTAAGGTTACCTTGAACAATAACATGGCCACTAGCAGTCATAGTAGCTGCTGTTATGTCATCTGAAGTTAAGGTTCCATCTACTGCAACGTTATTAAACGTTACGTTAGAAGTTGTTGCAACGGCCTGACCAATATCAACAGTGACAGTATTACCTGAAACAGTTGTAGCTACGCCAGTACCTCCAGCAACAGTAAGAGTATCTCCACCGTTAATTGCATTTGTAGTACCAGAGTCTGCATCTATGTCGAAAGAGGTCTGTATAGCTGCGGTTGATACTGCAGTTACAAGTCCTTTCGCGTTTACAGTAACAACTGGAATTGCAGTAGTAGTACCATACGTTCCAACATTGCTGTTCACAGTATCCAGTACAGTACTAAGTGTAATATTACCGCTACCGTCAAAGCTTGTTGCAGTTGCGTCTACATCGCCATCTATAGTAATAGTACGAGCGTTAAGCAGAACAGTAGCTGTTGCAGCATTACCTGAGGTATTCTGGTTGCCTGATGCGTTAACACCAGGAAGGCTAATATTTGCTGATCCGTTAAAGGATACTCCACCGATAGTACGAGCAGTTGCTAGTATAGTAGCTGTACCTGCATTACCTGATATACTACCAGTTACATTACCTACTAGGGCTGCTGTGATGGTGCCAGCTACGAAGTTGCCAGAGGCATCTCGAAGAACTAGCTTACTAGCAGTGTTGAGATTGGTTGCTGCAGAGATAATATCCGTATAGAACTTACCACCAATAGCATCAATGTCACCACTGCCACCACCGGGCCGTCCTATAAATAGTTTACTGGAATTTGCTGAATAAGCTAACTCGCCGTTAGATAGCGAACTGGGAGCCGCCGTACTCGTACTTCTTTTGATTTGAATTGTTTGAGCCATTTAGGAACTCCGTCAGCCTTAAAAGGCTCCTGCGTCAAGCGTATCGTTTGTTTCTGCTACTACTACATTAGTCCATGCAAAAACGCCAGAGCTTATCTCGCGGTATACTTTCATTATATTATCATCCAAGTCGTACCACGTATCACCCTCTGAAACATTTGTTCCTGTAGGTGTACTTGTGGATCTAAAATCTTGGTCAGCAAGCTGTTTTAAGGCATCTTGCACATTTGTTGCAGTAATAGTTCCGTAAGGCGCTACTATTGTGTTTTGCGCATCTTGGTACTGATTAGGAAGTACAAAGTTGTTTACTTCTACATTTACATCTGATTGAGTAATATCAACTGATATAGTTTCCTGTCCAGTAACTGTTATATCTGTTACTGACTCACTAACAGTTACTACTGTGGGATTAGTAATAGCCATTACCTTGTTACTTCTGGGTTGAGAGTAACCTCTCCTTGAATTAGTCTGCGTACTACAGCATTATTAGTAGTGTGTATTTCAAGATCATAGAAATATCTGCCTGCAGTAAGAGCTGAAGAAACACTATTTGACAGTGACATTTTTACTACTCCATTTGAAACAGGGTTTAGTACTGTGCACGCGAAGGTAGCGGCAACACTAGAAGCAGTCCTAGTGGACCGCATTTGAGCGCGGGCAGAGTAGCCACTTAGATCTTTAGCAGATCCTAGCTCTTTAATTGTTAAGTTTATTGCAAAGTCGGAACCTTGGTCAATAACTAGGTTGTATACGGCTGCTGTCATTTCATTTCTCCATTACAGAATTATAGCTAACTTGGGGTGTTATGTCAAGATATATTTTTTTTATGGTATTTATAGGGCTGATAAGTTTCCTATCTTTACACGCTTTACTCCCGATCCATCTATTACTACGAGGCCGTTATTATTCATTCTACTTACTGTGTTCGCTGCGGTTTGTGAGCCTCCTGCGGTAGCTCCATACCCGTTAACTGTAGCAACTGCTACACCTCCTACATTACCTGTAACATTACCTGTTAAACTGCCTGATAACACAGTAGCATCACTCGTGTTATTTACGTTGCCTAGACCTACGTTAGCTGCTGTAGTACCTGCTTGAATAGTAGCTGCAGAAGCGTTAGTTGCATTGCCTAGGCCTACGTTAGCTGCTGTTACTCCAGCTCTTACATCTGCTAGAGTAGTATTAGATACATTGCCTAGACCTACGTTAGCTGCTGTAGTACCTGCTTGAATAGTAGCTGCAGAAGAGTTAGTTGCATTGCCTAGACCTACGTCCGTTGCAGTTGTAGCGGCTCTAGCAGCAGTAACAACAGTAGCATCACTAGTGTTATCTACATTGCCTAGACCTACGTTAGCTGCTGTAGTACCTGCTTGAATAGTAGCTGCAGAAGAGTTATCTACATTGCCTAGACCTACGTTAGCTGCTGTAGTACCTGCTTGAATAGTAGCTGCAGAAGAGTTATCTACATTGCCTAGACCTACGTTAGCTGCTGTAGTACCTGCTTGAATTTGAGCATTAGTACTTTGGTTAGCTGTAGCACCCGAAGCTGCCCCACTTGTTACAGTGGCAATAGCAGTACCTCCGATGCTACTTGAGCCTACCATATTAATTTCGCCAGATATTACAAGACCAGATCCATCCCACTTTATAAAGTTAGTTGCACCTCCAAGATTTAATTTATGCTTCCCTCCTGTATAGCCTAAGAAGAAGCCGTCATCATTATCGGTATAAGATGTCTTATTAGTAGTATAAAACTGTCCGCTATTATTAAGAATCAAAGTACTGCCAACAGTAATATTATTACTAAAAGTAGAATTTGCTGTTATCTTATCAGCACTCAGAGTACCGTCTACTATAACACTTCCATCAAAAGTTTCTACAACAAGAGCGCTGAAATCTCCAGTTCCTACTGCAGTATTTGCGGTTGTAGCGCTACCATTATAAACACGTGTTCCTGCTTTATTAGCACTATTATCTGTTATTGTTATTCGGTCATTTGCTCTTATAGTACCATCAGGAGTGCTAGCTATTACGGCGGCTGCAGCGGCTTGTGCGGCTGCTGTAGTTAAAGTACCTGCCCAAGCCGTAGCAGTAGTAGAAGATATCTGAGACGTGCTCGACTCTTCAAAAGTAAAAACACTACCACCTCGTACACCTGTTCCTCCAAGTGCAAAAGTAAGAACAGCAGGACCCCACTCACTAGCGGGAATAACATCTGTAGTGCTAGTACTTGCCGCTGTGGCTTGACGAGTCCAAACATAAGTATTAGTATTGTTAGGAACTGACGAAGACCATCCATTGGCAGTAGTAAATGCTACCCCACCAGACGCAAAAGTATAAGTTGTATTGCCTGAAGGCTGTGTACTTTCGGAAGCTGAGTTAGTTCTTTTATAGATAAATACTGTTGCAGAGTTAATACCTGGATTTCCATCATCTCCGTTTCTCGTCCAAAGAAGTGGAGTAGTCCATTCATTAGCAGGAATTGTATCTGTAGTACCTGTACCTGCCGCAGAGGCTGCCGTGATATATAAAGGCGTAGTGCCTGTAGCATCGCTTAGATTTTTATACCATCCATTCCCTAAAGAAGTAGTAGTAATTTTTCCTGTTTCTAAACTTACAGCTACTGCTCCTGGGTTAGAAGTTAAAGTAGTTCCAGAACGCTGGTAGGCATAGACCAAGGCTGAACTAATTCCCAAAGAGCCGTTAAGAGTTTTACTTAGATTTATTTTAAAGACTGCAATGGTAGTATTACTTCCATTTTCAATAATAGGAACATCAAAAGTTGCTTGCATAACAGAATTACCTGTAAGAAAGCTACCTGTAGAATTACTGATAGTTACCGCGCCATTTGTATTAGAAGGTACTACAGAGTTAGCAGGGGATACGTTGGCAAAAGAACCAAGTCTATAAGTATTTGCCGCAGGAGATCCTGTACCGTCATAAGTTAATGTAGTTGCTCCTTTTAATACAGTAAAAGAGGAAGAAAACGGAGCTGTACTAGATATGGCTCCTGTGGGGCCTGCATTAAAGTTATGAGTACCATTAGTAGCTGTAACTGTAAACCCGTTTATGCCCGCAGTTCCATTAACAACAATTTTTGTTCCACTAAAACTTACAGCGTCAGTAGCCGTATAAGTATCGGAACCTATAGTATCTGTCATATGTACTGAAATTGTCTCAGGGATATCTGTAAACGCATTAGGAGGGGAGTAGGTGTATTGAACACCTGTTATTCCATTTATTATAGATACTGTACCCGTTTTTGAAGTCTTTTTCCAAACATAAGTAGGAGTACCGGCAACATTTGTAGTAGTAGCAGTAAGAATTGTAGACGCAGTATACCCAGCTTCTATCCCTGTACCATCTTGTTGGTAAACAAAAGTATTAGTATTTCCAAAAGATAATTTAATACTTCTTACAGCATTATTAGCAGCGCCGACACCTGTAACTCCTTGGCCTCCTGTAAACCCGCTATCACTAGTATTAGGATAATAGAGAGAAGGTACGTTTCTAAACTGGCCGCCGCTTCTATTTAGTACGGGCTGTTTATTCATATAACGTATCCAGTAGTAACGATTCTGTGAGCCTGTTCCTGTAGTAATTGGATCAGTATACCCATCGCTAGTAGAAGACCCTACGAGAAGTGAGCGCGTTACGGTTCCAGTACCCGCACCAGACCCTGCAGCTATAATTGTATCACCGGCTTTATACACTTCGGCAGTAGATCCGGCCGCTGTATTCCACTGTGCTTGCGTGGTACTACCAAGAGTGAGTATTCGGTACTTAGTCCCTGTTACAAAAGAGCCTCCTGCTATACTATCTGCAAAGTTGTTTACAGTACTTCTATATATTTCTGTAAAATGCGTGCCTACTGTAAAAGCGGCAGTATTTGTCCATGTAAGCGTAATAGCACTTTGCTCATTTTGTGTGCATACTAAGCCAGTAGGTCTATTAGGTATGCCTACGGGTGCAGGTGTATTACCACCAGAACCTACGTCAGATACGAGTCCAAGTGCTCCGTGCGTTTCTGGTTCAACTACATAAGCACTATCATTATGCTCATCTGCTGTAACATCAACTAGTCCATCTTTAGTAAAGTTGAGGTTTGTTATTCTAAACTCTTTAGCGGTATATCCAAAACGAGGATAAGTAAGCTCTATAATAGAGCCTGCTAATAGTAGAAGACCGCGAGGGGCCATTCTAAACTGTATTTCTAACCCATAACGAGACTCATCAAGATATTGCTTGATATTAAATCTAGCATTATGATAGTTAGTTACACCTGGCAGGCTGAAGGATCCTTTCTTTTGAATACCTTTATCTTCTTTAAGGTACACTGAGTTAAAGAAAGATACACTTCTTCCTTCGAATTTATTCTGTGGGTCTATTATAGAGGTTGATACAAAGTTTTTACTGTTCTTTAAGCCTTTGTCAGATAATTTAATAGTACCAATGATATCATCATTAGATATTTGCTCGGCTACATTTACAGATACAGGCTTTTTGCCTTTAACAGCTAGCTGGTACCTGCCTCCTGAGTATCGAAGGATGCCATTGAACTGAGATAACATTCTATTAATATTATCAAATAAAGGATTAGTAGTAGCTACTACTTGGTTAGTCTGATGTCTGGTAACAAATCTCTGTGCCGGATCATCCCAGCCTACGTATCTCCAGTACTTAACATCATCTGAGTCATACAAGCTATAACCTGAGGCAGCATAATCTAGGCTAGAAGCAGAGTATGCTTTAACTAGGGGGTTACCGTTTGCAGATACTAAAGAAGTATTAACGTTTGCAGTAGTTGAGTCAGTCACTTTTTTAATTGTTACAGTAACTGCACTACTACCTGAGGTACCAGTTGGTTTTGTGCCAATTATGCCTGCTGCTCCACCTTGATTGTAGGCGACGCCGTTATACCAGTATAATTCTCCTGCTGCAAAAGTTTTCCAATCGTTCCATTTAGTGCCTAATTTACCGATGCAGTCATCAAAAATAATCTCTTTATAGCTTCCTCGAGTTTCTACAGATACTACAGTGCCCTGCCACTGAAGAACTCCTGTAGCAGGGTATCTCCACTTTTGGGTAGGAATAATTGAAGTACTTGAAGGTACGACTATACCTACGGTAGACCTAGTGTCACAGTCTACTGCTGCTGCTATCCAGACAGGTAAATCAATATCCTTATCAATATCAAGTCCTTTTCCATAACGATCATTAGTCATATAGTCTAGTAGTTGCATAGCCGGATTAATAGTTACACGTTTGTCTCCTATAGATCCTATAACATACTTAGTAGAGGTATTCGGTATATTTGAATAGTCCCAAACAGCGTCTACGGTAGCTGTTCTAGTAGCTCCATCATACCCTGTAATTTTCCTAACCTGAGTATATACTAAAGCTCCAGATATATCTGTAACTGTAATAGTATTACCTACATAATACCCACTTTCGTCACTAGCACCGCTTTCGAGAGTAATTCCGTCTTTAACATAGATCTTATCTCCGCCTGTTACCGCATCAGGCAACCCTACTACGTTATCAATTACGGTACCAGAAGCGGCAGTATAGTCTCTAAAAGCACTTGCGAAGTCTATTCCAAAAGCTCCCATATACGGAGCAAGTCCTAGGTCTTCTTGTGCAAGAAGCCAAGCTAGTGCTGCGCTAGGTGTGTTTACTGTTACTTTTGTACCTGCGGCAGTACCTGTGGTAGTAGATGCTACAGTAACATAGGTTTCCGCTGGAACTGTTCCTGCGTTTTCTACATGATCCCAAGTTTGCATATGCCATTTGCTGTTTCCGCTCTTCATATAGAAAGCGGTTATAGTACCTAGAGCAGGACGTACAGACCATCTAAACCTATGATCAGCTACACCGTCAGAGTCAAACGTTGACCATTTATCAACAATTTGTACTGTTCCACCGATAGCAACGTTATTGTCAGTTCTATGCAGAGTAACATTAGACCCAAGAACAAAAACACTTGGTAAGGCATTTCCTGCACCAGCACCTGTTGCGTCTGCTCTATAACTACCGTCATAGTTGTAGCACTCAGGGTCTCTTCCGCGTACAATGAATTTTAAATCAGGCAGACTTGTCTCGCCTTCGGCAATTGTATATTTACCTACACAATAAGCAGTATCTAATAGTTTATGATTTGCACCCCAATAGGTAGATCTACCAGTATAGTAATCGTTCTGTAGCTTAAAGTTATTAGCAGAAGCTAGGCTCACTAAGGTATTGTCTGCTTTTTGATAAGGCTTACCCTGGTAGAAAGAAAAAGATGCAGATAGAGGCGAAGTAATGGTATGAGTACCTCCGTGAAGTATACCAGTAGCGGAACCACTAGTAGGATTAGTAGTACCTGTAGCTGCTATATTGAAGTTAGTGCCAAAAAATGGTGCAATTTCTCCCCAACGACCCGTATGATCGACCTGTCTCTGCCTTGTACCTGCCCCTGCTCGTGCACTATAGTGAGACATAGTGTCTCCTCGATCAGCTCTACCGTAACATGCTATCTCTACGCTTTCGCTATCATAATTTGCTCCACTTGCGTTACGCAAATCAAAATCAGGTAGATCAGTACAGATAGTGCTATTGTCTTCTATATGTATATCTAAAATACCTGCGATTTTACCTTCACATAGAGCGTCAACTCTGTAAACTTCTGCAGAGGTATCTTTATGAGTATCTACAAATATAGGAAAAGAATCAATTTTACGAACACCGTAAACTACGGGAAGCATTTTTGCTTGAATATTAAACTGCAGGTCCGTTGTTCGAGGAACTATTACCTCTACTTCTTTTAGGCGCTTACCTCCGAACCAACCCCCATTTATGTCCACTTGTTTGTATTCTATTTCTGTGGTGTTGTAAGTTGCCATCATATTTACTGCTGTATTAGCGTGTAAAAATCCTAAGTCTGTCGCATATTCTGGACGAATCACAGCAGTTAAATCAGGGTCTCCCCCTGCTTGTAAGGCACGATGGCTTGCATCATCTGTCAAACGACCTTGTACACGTATAAAGTCACCCCAATGACTAGCAAGTTTCCACGTTATGGTAGAAGAATCTAGTTTTTCACTAATATCGGCAGAACCAATAATTCCTTTAAAGTATATATAAGGCTCTCCTATAATAGCTCTCGTATCTGGATTAATATGTACTCTATATATTAGTACATCTCTATTAATATAACTAGTATAAGACGTTGATGTTTTATCTGTAATAAGAGAGTTTATCTCTTCAGATGCAGAAGATATAACATAGGTTTGTAAAGAAGAGTTAGAAGTAATAGAAGAAATCTGTGTAAAAGCTACTATTTTTCCTTCTCCACTAAAAGTATCTATTCGTATATATGCACCGTTGTTAGTATTACCACTACCGGTTAAAAGTACTTTATCGCCTTCTCTAAAGCCTTCAGCAGCTAGGTCAACATTAGTAGTCATATGAGTACTAGTAAAACTTGCACTGATAGTCTCAGAAATACCGAGAGTAGCAGAATCAAGTGTTAAACTTAAATTAGATGCCTTGGCCTGTATGCTTTCATTAATTACCCCAAGTTTCAAAAGTTTATTTGCACGATAAAGCTGAGGGCCTAAAGATGCTCCGCTTACGGTTTTTCCACCGTCGTCAAAACTAATGTCATACTGCGCATCACTAATATAAGTAAAGTCCGTAGCCAACCCTTGAACCTTGCCTCCATAGTGAGCAACACTTTGAGGTCTTTCAAACTTTACAAGATGAGCAACTATAAAGGGCTCATAGTCCATCAAAGAGTTTACAAGATTAGTTTGGTTTGTTGAGTTCGTGCTAAGTGTTCTTATTGTCATTATGCTTGCGCCTCTTCGAGCTTCAAAGAGAAGCTATATAAATTATTTGTGTTTAGTTCGTATTCAGTTTTGTCACCTTTCATGGTTACACGAAATAATGGGTTGTTAAAGTTTATATTTTTATTTGCCGCTACTGCTCTTTGCAGAGGCGGGTTAAAGTGTATTAACAAAGCAGTGCTTGCAATAGCAGATGTTCCGCTTAATCTTTCGCCTGTTTTTTCAACTCGAGTTACTTGGTAGGCTTTTTTATGGTTACTATTCGTATCATCGGTTATAGTAAAAATATCACCAGGCTTTACAACACCGTTTGAGGAAGAGTAAGAGCTGTGGCTAATCAATAGATTAGTTGTACCAGCTGCCCCTATGACAGGGTTTGTAAAAGTATTACTAGCAACAAAGGTAGCAAAAGTAGTATCTTGAGGAGCTTTATACTGGGGAAGAGACACAAAGAAAGGTGTCATAGAGCCTCTCTTCTGTACTAAGAAAGCATTGATGCGTTCAAAGTCATCACGAACCATGGGGTTGTATCCTATAGATATTTTCCACTGGTGCGATGACAGCTCCCTGCTGACTAATCTTCCTGAATTAGTACGAGAGTTTAGAATTTGATGTTCCGAAGTTAAAGCCACAGAAGAGTATCCCAACCCCGCAGTTGTCTGGTTTACACCACTTTGACCAGCATTTCCAATAGGATTATTAGGGTCAGGTAGTGTATTACTGTAAGTATTAAAGTCAGTCATTAGTAAGTCTTCTCCTGAACGGCTTCAAGGAAGAATTCTCCATGCTCGTTCGCTGCGTCTCGTATCATTTTGATTATGTTACCCTTTTGATTTATTAGTAGTTCTTCGACACCTTGCGAGTCTACTGCACTGATGGAGAAGTTTATGTTTGTAGGAGCATTATTCATATTAGCCGTTTCGTCAGCAGGTGCTATTCTTCCAGCACGATCAGGAATAAACATTTCTGGTCCTTGCTCCCCTACCATAAAGCCTGCGGTTTCTCCTCCAGAAGCTCTATACTTAGCACCTGTAAAGGCAGGCTTAAAGTTTGTCATACCAGATCCTGTACCTTGCTCTCCTCTCATGTAAGACTGCTCACCTCCAGCATTATTACCTCTTGCTAGATCAACAGAGGCGCTTCGAGATCCTACCTGTACTTGGGCAGGTTGGGCACTAGATGCTGAACCTCCAGCTCCTCCTTGGTACGAAGTTCCAGCGATTAACGCCATTTGTACCGCACCCATAGCGGCTACTGCCATAGCTAAAGGACTTGCAAAAAAGCCTCCCTCTTTCATAGTTTCCATTACCGCTGTAGCTGTTGCGATAGCTGTTTGAGCTAGGGACATTTTCTTGTTAACTTCGAAAGCCTTCTTTTTCGCTGCTTCTTTCTTTTTCTCAAGTGCTGCCATTTTAGCAACAGAGCCTGCAGACTTACCGTCTCTTTTCTTCTCTGCGGCTATTTGATTGTCTATTTCTGCAATTTGTGCTTTAGAGGATGCGTTAAGAATGCCTCCAATAGCCTGCATAGCTCCAGCAGCTATTGCTAAGCCTGCTTTTATACCTTCGCCTGAACTTAGTCCGTGTTCTGAAATAGTTGCAAAAGAGTCTGTAAATGCAGTAGACATCATAAAAGCACCGTCAAGAGCAGCACTTATAAGCTCGCCCTCCGGCCCTAGTTTTGATATTGCTTCTTGCATGGGAGAGACTGTATTCATTACAGCTTCTGCTTTATCTGCAAACGTTGCGTCGTCTCCTTTCTTGTCGAGCTTGGCTCCTTCTACTGCGGCAATATCTCCTGTTCTAGCTGCAACTCCCATTGCTTCGCCCTGAGTTTCTGCTATTAGTTTTATTTCTGCTTGTCTTTTCTTTTCTTCTGTTATGCTTTTTAACAATGTTAATTGATCAAAAAGTGCTCCAGAACTTAACTCAGTAAGTTTTAAGTTTATCTCGTCAAGTGCAAGTTTCTGCGTCATAATTTCATTATTTAGCTTTGTTATTTCGCCCGCCTGCCCAGCTAAGTTATTAGCTGTAACCATAGAGAGGCTTAACTCTTCTTGTGCTTCTCTAAGAGCTGTGAGACTAGCTTTGTAGTCTGTAGTGTTTATAGTATCACCTAAAGCTGTATTATATTCTTTTAAAGCTTGGTTTGCTGATGCAATACCTTCTTTTGTACCTAGTTTTTTAAACCCTGCCGCAGCTGCGAGAGCCGCTGCTTCCATATCGTTAAGTAAGTACTCTGCATTTTTTAAGTCTCCACCAACCATGGCAGAGGTTACACCGTTTGCGGCATCTCTCATAGTTTTAAGTTCTGCTCCTGCACTACGAGCGTTTGCCCCTATTCGCTGCATAAGCTCTACATTAGTAAGAAGCTGTCCATCGTCGCCCATTGTAGTACTTAGGTCTAGAGGGTTCTTTTTGAGTAAGTTAGCTAGTTGAGGGCTCATAATGCCTAGCTCAGTCATTTCTCTTCTGAGAGACTCAAGAGCGGCTTCTTGTTGCACTACTGTCAAAGTTGAATGCTCATAAGACTTACCTAAAGGGCCCAGAGCTCTTGAAGT
>Ga0307994_1000344_pt1 | contig 33665 bp, 48 predicted proteins | sample EllFjometagen261_FD_203171 | JGI IMG/M metagenome (GOLD analysis project Ga0307994, IMG submission 203171) | Marine microbial communities from Ellis Fjord, Antarctic Ocean - #261 | ecosystem: Environmental > Aquatic > Marine > Unclassified | place: Southern Ocean | collected 2014-11-02 | reverse complement strand
CAAGTGATACAAACACTTGCTTTAATCAAATCAATTAATGTTATGAATCAAATAGCATTGGTGGATACGGTTGATATAAGTAGTTACACAGGGATTACCCTAAGTGACTCAGTAGAGTTGGAAGATAACGAGGACTGGTATCAGAACCAAGCGTTCTATGAAGAGATAGGTATGTCAGACAGCGGTATTCTTAATGGATATAATAATGTTAAAATGAATGATGGAGAATGGTATGGAAGCAATAATCAGTTTTATTAAGGAAGCCTTAGAAGGCAAGAAGATGAGTGCAAGCTGGATTGTTACTATAGCTATTGCTATTGGTGGTTTAGTATTCTCAGGGATGCTAGGGTTACAGAAGTACGAAGGTATGTTATCTGATATAGAAGATTTGAAGGTTACCTCTCACGAGAAGACACCTGCTTATACATACACATTTGATGATACTGCTTTAGAAGCAATCACAAGAGTAAACTCAGGTGCTATCATTAGCTTGTCTGAGAAATTAAAAGCATTAAGAAAGGACCAAGATAGAGTTGATACGAAAGTTAATTCAACAGGTAATCCTTTATCACTATAGAAGAGCCTTGGAGGGTGTATGAGACTGGAGACTGAATTAATTATAGAGGACACTAGTTACTTTGTTGTAACTGAGGCATATCCTCTAATTGGACTGGAAGGTAAATACCTAGTCCACGCAGAAGGTAATAGAAGAACACTGTTTAACCTTTGGAAGAAGCATAAGATAGCGTTTGGTTCTACTACCTATTTTATGTTAAAGAAATTTGAATATTTTAGAAATCATTGTGAGCCTGTAGAAGGACACGAGGGGTTATATACATATGTTGGCTAATAGGAATGATGTTACATTGATTGAAGAGAGAGCTAAAATAAAAGCACTCGCAGCTTCTATGAAAGAGTCTATAGCTAGTGGTGAGTATGACGAGGTTAAGGCAGAACATAACCATTACTTCGTACCCGATACTAAATCAGGACTATTCCTTTATGCTAGGGAGATGAAACTTCCCAAAGGAACAGTAGCTGTGGGTAAGATACATAAAGGTAGAACTTTAAATATAATATCACAAGGTAAGTTTACTACTATCATTGATGGTGAGAAGGTTACTATTGAAGCTCCTCATATTTGGGTAAGTGAACCTGGTGTACAGAAGGCAGCTTATATTGAAGAGGACGTGTCTTGGACTAATGTACACATAACAGAACACAACTCAGAGAGTAAACTACCTCTAATTGAGAAGGATGTCATAGCAGAGACCTTTGAAGAATTAGGATTAATTGATAATACAATCGCTATAGGCGATACAGGAGAATAATATGGCTTGGGTTGCAGTAGGAATGGCGGCAGTAGGTGCTGCTAGTAGTATAGCAGGAACAAGAGCAGGTAATAAGAATGCCTTAGCGCAACAGTTACAAATTAATGCCGACACTAAGGCATCGTATATAAATCTGGGCAACCAGGGTAAGGAATCTAAAGAGGTTGTAGGAATAGCCTTAACTAAATTAGAACGTAGTAGTATGAAGCAACAGGCTCAGCGTATATCGCAGACGGCTACGTCTCATACTGCTGGTGCTAGTGCTTTGTATGCCTATACTAATATAATACAACAGAAGGCTTTCACAGAAGGTACAGTTGTAGATAAGGGTGAGGCAACATTAAGAGATTTTGGTAAACAAGCTGAGGCTAAGTTCAACCAAGCCCGTAGTGGTATTAATCAAGCACAGGCTAAGAAGAAGGGTGCATTAGAAGCTTCATTAGACGCATTCACTGCGGGTGCAAGTGGCTACGCCGCTGGCAAATCATTATAGGATAATTTATGAAAGAACAGAGAAAGCAAATCAGAACAGCTGCGGCTGTAGAGGCTAACTTAGGCGAGGTAGAACAGGCTCAATCACGTTTCATTGATGCAGGTTTTGTTAATACAGGTGGCAGGAATGTTGACTGGGCTAACAAGTTTTCAAATGCTACTAAAGCAGGAATACAAGCGTACCACGCTACAGATGATTATCAACAGCAGATGAGAGACCAGAAGACACAGGCACTTGCCTCTGCTAATAACTACACTGAGGATACTCTTCTTAGGGCTAAGGAGCAGGAAGTATCTTCTGCTGATATGCCAGACTTCCTTATGGGGGAGATGACAAACCTTGTATCCTCATTAAGAGAGGCTAACGACGGCGAAGCTGATGACTCTCTGTCAAGAGCTTATAAAGATACCTTTATGTCCCTGATTCAAACTAAATATAATGGATTGACATCTCAGGCTATAGCTACAAACAAAGGTGAGCTACGTAAGAACACAGCACAGAAGATGGAAACAGCTATCATACAAGATGATACTATAACCTTTGATGACTACAAAATAAACACTAAGACAACACACACTCCTAGCGAGCAGTCCGCTGGTTGGACTAAAGCTGTATCAGCTAGTATCACAACTAAAGCAGATAGCTTTAAGGAAGACTTTGCTGCTTATTCATTAGTGTATCAAGAGGAAGCACGTAATCTTGCGGCTGATATTAGATACTCAGGGATGACTAAGAAGGAATGGTTACAGTCAAAGACCCACGAAGGTCAAGAATCAATAGTAACAGAAGCAGAGCTTATAGAAAGTAGGTTAACAAAGATGGATGTATCTAATCCTCTTACTGCGTTCGATTTAAAAGTAAAGGAAGCAATCACACAAGAAGGAACAGATGGCGTTGGTGTTATAGCACGTTTAAACACAACTGAATCTACTGCTTTACTTAGAGGTATTAAGACATCTATATCTAAGATTAAAGGTGTTAAGTATAGTATGATTATCAACGACAGTTTAGATAGAGGTATCTCTGACCTTGATTCTCTATTAACGCAAATGCCTACTGGTAGTGAGGCTGAAGATTCTAAACTTAAAGCAGCGGGCATTCAACATATGGCTACTAAGTCTGCTGAGTGGTTACAACAAGCTTCTTCTTCTACTAATCCTGAGGACAAGAGAAATGCAGGTATGCTACTACAGCAAACCCTACTTAAGAACCCACAGCACCAGGCTAGAACAATTGGAGCTATTGCTAACCAATTCAAATCTTCTTGGGTAAATGCAATAGACCAGAAAGACCCGTTGGCTGCCCAGCAGTTCCTACAGGATACTTCTAATACCTTATGGTCTACTGAGATTGGTTCTGAGACAAGAACATTACTACTGAAAGCAGTTGGCCCAGAGTTTGAACTAACATTGAACGCCCACAGAGCGGGTGTTAATCCAGACGACCTTATTGAGGCGGCTAGAGGTAATCGTCCTGTTCCTACACAAGAAGAATTTAAAGCGAGTATGGGTGAGGACAACTATAATACGGCTAAAGTTAACTATACTAAAATGATGAGAGAGGCTGCACCTTGGGCTGGTCCTGGGGAAGTAGAATCGATTGTTAAGTTTGGTATGTCTATGGATTACTATAACGTAGGTAGCGATAAGGCGACATTCTTTGATACGTATGCAGAAGGTATGAGCTACAAGGCTGTATCTCCTAAAACAAGTATGGAAGCAGGTGAGCATAAACTCTCTGGTAACTTAGCTGATAACCCAATACTTGGCTGGGTATCTGATATTTGGGGTGGTCATATTCAAATCCCTAAATCAGGTGCTTGGAAAGGCTTAATCAGTGAAGACGCTGCAGATAAAGGTTACGCACAAGCTGCTCTTATGTATGCTATGGCTAATGTTCATCCTGACCTCAGTAAAAGGATTAGAGATAAACTAGGTATGACAGCTACCACGAAGAAGTATGGTAAAGGTGTAGGCGGTGAGTATCAAGTACTAGATGCAGGCGAAGGCTTTACAGATGACTTCCAACCTATGAAGATTAGCCGTTCAGGTACTAACAACTGGAAGGTTGTGATGACTACTCAAGAGTGGACTGACGGCATATGGCTAATAGGTGACGATAAGCAAACTGTTACAGTATATCTTGATAACGATGATATCGATGAGATGAACTTACAGTTTAAACAGCACCTGGCTAATCTAAGCGACAGAGATGCTGTAGAAGGCCAAGATAAAATGGCTCACGAGAAGGACTTCGCTGCTAGGAAGAAGGTTGCTGCTGATGCCAAGACCGCAAGAGACAGTGTACCAATCCCTAACATCTATGAAGGTGCAGGTTTTGATTCAGATTGGTCGGTATCTAAGTGGTGGGAAGGCGTAACTGAAGAGTCTGTGATTAATGACCCTAAGAAGAGTACCTTTATACCAATTATGCCTTACAGTAAATAGGAAATAATATGACTACAGAAACAGATAAACTAAACACTGGGGCTGATGGCTCACGGGACTTAGGTCTTGATACAGGACAAGGAAGTCTTGCTGTTAAAGCTATAGATGCACAGGAGAACCCACAACCAATCAAGGCTTCAGGGCCTTGTGATGGGCTACAGGGGTCAGCTAAACTATTATGTCAAGCTAAGAACAAAAGGAATACTATAGAGATTAACTCTGGTGTATTCTTGAGTGAGGGGCGTGCAGACGCTGCTCCTAATAAGGGACATAAGTTTATTATTAAAGGCACTGGCTTCAAGTATAAGTATGGGTTTTAGACGATTAAGGAGAGAATATGTTTGAAGGTATCAGTAACGTAACAGGTAATGAAGCAGCTAATGAGCAAGAGCGTAAAACTCTTGTAGGGGAGAAATTCCCAGAGCTGGGTACTTGGAAGGCAACGTGGGGTCAGATGAACTCCTTCTTTGACTACGGTCAGGCACAGGACGAAGAAGGTAATGTATTACACGAGATGGAGTTTCCTGTCGATATGGCGTGGAAGCTTCCTAGTATAGAACAGCGAGCTAAGGACGGTTTAAACTTTATGTCACTAAGCCAAGCCGCAGAGGATGGTAAGCTGGGCTCACAGGCTGCTTATGATAACTTAAAAGCAAGAGTACAGTGGGACAGAGACCAGCAAGAAGTATTAAGTGCTAACCACGGACTACTTAACTTTGCTGCGGCTATCCCTGCTTTCGTACTAAACCCTGTTAATGCTCCAGAACTAGCACTAGCGGCTTGGACAGGTGGTATGTCAGGGCTATCTAGGATAGGTGTTGGTGCGGTAGTATCAGGTACTACTGGTTATATTGATGAAGGCATCAGACAGAGTAGGTCAGGACTAGTAAACCAAGAAGCACAGGCTAACATAACAGCATTTGCCTCCTTGTTTGGTGGTGTTGCTAATGGTGTGTTTGGCAGAAGACTTGCAGACACTAGAAGTAATGGATTAGCACCTCCAACGGAAGGAACTATCTTCCCACCTGGACATACGTTAAACACTACTGAAGATGCACTCGTTATGGGTGCTGATGGTAAGCTGACTGTGTTTGAAGGTAAGATACCTGAAGGCTCGAGTGCTAGTTACTCTCTATTAGGTAAGATGTACTCTAGTGAGTCTAATACAGCACGTAACATAGCCTCAAGACTACAAGTAAGTGGTGTTGCAGGCGTAGAGGTGGGTGCTACCTATATGGGCGACACTGCACAGCACGTTATGCGTACTGTTCAATCAGCCATCAATAAAGAACAAGGCATTATTAAGCAGGTTAACCGTAACTTCTATAAGGATGTGGATGAGGCGAAGTTTAATGAGATGGTTTATGATGCCTCTGCTCGAAAGAGACAAGGTGATGTCATTGATGGTGAGTTAGGTAAAGCAGTTGATGCTTTCGATAAGGCTATGAGTCAAACAGGTAAACAAATGAAAGAGGTCGGCTTACCTGTTAAAGAGAACTACCTACACCGTGAGTGGAATCAGAGAGCCTTTGAACTAGCTGGTAGAAGTGCTGTTGTTAAACAAGTAAGTAAGGCTATGCGTGACTTCAAAGCAAGAGAAGGTGTTAAAGCTCTCCTTGATATTGACCGTAAGATTGCTGCTAAGATTAAAATAAGAGACAAACTACCTAAGAAAACAAAGGCAGGCACTGCTGAACGTAAGTCAAGAGATGCTATACGTGCTGAACTTAAAGCACTAAGAGCGCAACGTAAATCATTTGACCTAAGTGAAGCTGAAGCTGATAAGGTAGCAGGTCGTTTATACGATAATGTTACTGGTGAAGGATGGACAGGTTCTACTAACTCCCTTAAGAGACGTTCGATTGACTTAGACGAGGCCGATGTACTTGGCTTGGTTAACAGGAATGCAAACGATATCTTATCTAAGATGGCCTACAGAATGTCTGGTCGTATTGGTACTAAGAAGTCACTAGGCTTCCACACAGAAGAAGAACTAACCTCTATGACTAAGCAACTAAAGGATAGGGTGCTTGAGGAAACAGGAAGTGCTAAGGAAGCGGCTAAGATGGCTGAATACTTTGAACGTAATGTCAGGTTGCTGTGGGGAACACAGATGAAGTCTGACTTGCCTGCTTGGGGCCAGATGATGAAGAAGGGTGTTATGGACTTAAACTTCGCTACTATTGGTGGTGGCTTTGCTGCTACTGCTGCTATGGGCGAAATGGCATTACCTATCGTTATGGGTGGTTTTAAAGTAGGTATGAGGGCTATTAAAACCACTATGAAGGACTTTAAGAAAATATATAGGGAAGAAGAGCCTGCTAATGCCGCTAGTGCTAAACTACAACTAGCTACACACGGCTTTGATAAGACTAACCACAGTATGGTAGCACGTAATGCTAATGATATTGATGAGGGTTATTCTAAGACTAGTCCAGTTAATGAGTTTCTAGCTAAGGCTACTGAGTTTGTGTCTAATACTCTACCCCTATCGACAGTTACTACTGCTGCTAGAGGTGCTATTGGTATGTCCTTCCTTGATGACCTATTCTATAACCCTAGATTAATTAGGGCTTTGGATGACTTTGAGGCCACAGGTAAGATGAACGCTGACCTTGTTAAGTTAACACGTCTTCAGTTTGATGTTAAGAAGCTAAGAGAGATTCAAGCTAAAGCTGATGAAGTATTTACTTGGCAAGGCGGTGCTAGAGGTAAGGGAGATATGTTAGATTACGACCTTACTAAGCTAGGTGATGAGAACAGAGCAATGATTGACAGGGGTTTATCTAATGCCAGTGACTTAAACATCCTAATGGGCGGTAAGGAACATCTACCTTCTTGGTGGAGTAACCCTGATAACTGGGCACTGCATTTGATGACACAGTTTATGTCCTATCCTTTACACGCTTATGAGTCTTTACTTATGCGTGGTTGGAGTGAGAAGAATGCGGCTATGGCAGTAGGTGTTATGACTTCTGCTGTGTTCACAGGTATTATGGTTGTTGCTGGTGAAGAGATTAAGATTGGTACTGGGCTTATGGATGAAGGTGATAGGAAGTTTAACCTTGATTCCACTGAAGGCTTTAAGAACTTAACAGTTAAGATGCTGAACACTAACTCTATACTTGCTCCTATGAGCTTGTTTATGAACTCAATGTCTAGTTTATTCACTGGTGAGGCTCTTGGTAGCGATTACAGAGCCAGTCATATTGCACAAACCTTCGGTGGTCCTACTGTTAGTAGAATCAACGACCTAGTAAAAACACTACAAGCTATGGATTTAGACCCTACAGACGGTAACAGCGCAGCATATAAGACAGTATATGGAAGAACACTAATGCAAAACAGTGGGCTACCTATTACTACTACTCCTTTTATTGCTGATATGTTTAAAGCTCTTAACGAATCACTTGCAGGTAAATAACAAGGAGTAACAATGAGTAAAGCAAATATAGAAACACTTAATAGTATTCACGATTTGCTTGCTTCTCACTATGTCAACAAGCTTCAGTCGGGGGAAATATCTCCTGCTGAGCTTACCGCTATAAACAACTTCCTTAAACAGAATGAGATTACAGCTGACGTAGTAGAGAGTAAGCCAATGATGAGTTTGGTAGAAGAGATGAAGGATAATTCCGCTGAGGAGTTACTGGACGATATCATTCAATTCAATTAAGTTTAAAGGAGACTGAGTATGTCAATATATGACAAACAACTAACAAGAGAAGAACTGAAAGCATTAGTTAATGACTTCAGAACCTATCTTAATTACGTGTGGGAGGGTATTAACCTACCTTGTCCCACCCCCATTCAAACAGATATAGCATCACAGTTAATGACTGGTGATAAGCGTTTCCTTCTGGAGGCGTTCCGTGGTGTAGGTAAGACTTACATCTGTGGTGCTTATGTTACTTGGCGTTTGCTGAGAAATCCTAACGAGAAGGTACTTATTGTATCTCAGTCAGGTGCTCACTCAGACGCTATTGCACAGTTCATTAGGAGGTTGATTTACGACCTTCCTATATTAGAACACTTACAGCCTAGTGCTGATATGAGAAACTCTGTGAAGTCATTCGATGTCACAGGGTGTGAGGTAACAGTACAACCAAGTGTTAAGTCACTAGGTATCACATCCCAGTTACAAGGTAACAGAGCTTCAATATTGATTTCTGATGACGTAGAAGGTATGCAGAACTCTGCTACTGAACAGATGAGAGCTAAACTACTTGCTACTGTGGCTGAGTATGATGCTATTCTACAGACTACTGACAAGGCTCAGATTATTATGTTAGGAACACCTCAATCAGGTGAGTCTATTTATAACAAGATGAGAGATAAAGGCTTTAGAACTGTAGTATATCCTGCTCGCTACCCTGAAGATATAGAAGTATATCAAGGTACACTAGCTTCCTACATTACTACTCCTATCGAGAAGGGTGATGTAGAAGCAGGAGACTGTACTGACTCAAGGTTTACACACCAAGACCTAGTAGAGAGAGAAGCTTCTATTGGTAGGAGTTGGTTTAGGCTGCAGTATCAACTAGATACTACTCTTAGTGATGCTGACAAGTATCCACTTAAGACAGCTGACTTCATTGTTCACGACTTAGATGATAACAAAGGTCCTATATCTATCAGCTACTCTAGTTCTCGTTCATCATATATGGATGATATCCCTAACATAGGCTTCACAGGAGACCAGTTCTACAGAGCAGGACACGTAGACAGTGAGTATGTTCCTTATGAGTATGCCATTATGTCTATTGACCCTTCTGGTAGAGGTAAGGATGAAACAGGTTATGCTGTCATTAAGCAACTCCACGGAAAAATATATATAAGCGAGGTAGGTGGCTTACAAGGTGGTTATACTCCTGAGAACCTAACACGTATGGCTACCATTGCTAAGCAACATAGCTGTAAGTTAATGGTTGTCGAGAGTAACTTTGGTGATGGTATGTTCTCTGAGCTACTTAAACCAGTGTTACGGTCAATCTATCCTTGTTCTATTGAAGAGGTTCGTAACCATAAGCAGAAGGAAATGCGTATTGTTGATGTACTTGAACCCCTATTGAATAGTCATAAGCTAGTTATTGATGCTTCCCTTGTTAGAAAGGATGTGAAAGAAGCTGTAGCAGACTACACCAGGCTTCCATATTCTCTCATACACCAACTAACACACATATCTAAGGATAGGGGTAGCCTAGGTCACGATGACCGTCTGGACGCACTAGCTATTGCCTTAGGATTCATTGTTGAGTCAGTAGGTGTGAGCAGTGAGGATGCCCTTGCTAGGTACAAAGAAGAACAGCTTGATGCTGATTTAGAAAGGTTTATGCACGGAGTAGGAGCAGGTGGTAGGGCTAGAGGAACTAACTACCTCGACAGTTATTCTCTGCTATAAGTCATTGATTCTTAAGGACTATTATAAACCCCTACTTATATAATGAATAATATCATTATCCCCGATACGATGTCACTGGAAATCAATCAGCTGTACTGATGTAGTGGGGGCTTAACGCGCATACGCTATACACCTTAGATGGGGAACACCGTATCGATACACGAGGACTACTTGGTTTTTAATACGAGTGGGGCTTACTTGTAGTCTGTTGACTGTATCGATATAGTAAATGACCATTGATTGAAGGTAAGTATGTTCTAAGCCCCTACTCGATGTATAGAAACAATAGCTCCCTGATATAGTAATAGTTATTGTTATATACATAAGTTATTAATATGTATTAGAAGTAGTAATAGTTTAAGTACTGACTACTACTTCTCCTCCCCTATGTTAATAACTAGTTTGAATACAAGTATGTTTTTAATCGGTAACTTACACAGGTTAACACATACTCAGTATCCTTACTTGATACTATTGCTTCTTCTCCCCTCAGTCTCCAGGAGAACTAGTAGTATCACTTAAGGTTATTGTTAAGGTTAAACAAGGTACAGCATTCGGTGACAGGATTCAACCACAATGTTTAGCAATAACCTACCATATGTTTTCTAAAAATATTAGAGAAATGCGTGGGGGTAGGAAACAAACAAACACGCCACATTGTCCCATAGGGGTCTTGAATACCTCACCAAAACAGTTGGTTATATAGTTGACCAATACAGTTGGTTATTATTATGGGCTAGTAGTTGACCAATACAGTTGGTTATTATAGGGCAATAGTTATCCACAAAGTTATGCACAAGTTATCCACATAGTTATACACCTTTATTTGTGAGATATATTTTTCACCTTGATTATATTTATATTTAAATAAACTTGACAATATCATTAAACTGTGCTAAGAACAGCGTTGCACTTATGCAACAATTTGTAGTATTCCTGCTTTTACAGCCTGTGAATATCATTGCAAGGCTTTACTGCTAAAGGCTCTACAATCCAATATATGGGCTTATTGGCTTATTCTATATATTTTTCAATCTAATTGGGCTTATAACTCATTGATTTAACAGGGTTTTAATTTATTTTCAATTATTTTCAACAATTAGTGTAATTAATGCTTGACTCTATGGTTAGACCTGTTATAATAATCCCAACAACGAAGAAAAGAAGAAAAGAAGCTAAATAAGCAAAACATAATATAACTACATAAGGTAAACCAAAAATGAAAAACTCAACTAACAATAAGACTTACAATCAACTACTAGATTTATGCATCCAAGCGGATAAAGTAAAGGGTGTAATTCAAAAATCAATACTTGAAATTTTAAAGACTGAAGAAAGTCAATCAGACTTTGTCAACTTTGCCAATAGCCAAGCTAATGATGCCATATTCAAGACTAAAATCAGTAAATTTCAGAATAACCTAAACCAGAAAATAACTCAAGAATTGCATTTTGATATTGGCGAAGAAGAAGCATTGACTCAAACAATACGCCTAAAACGCGACCCACAATCAACTTTGCCACAGTCTGAACGCCCTTATTTATTTGTTATAGTTGATGTTAAAGCACCAACGATTAAAACGCTTGAAGAAGAAATTGAAGATTTTAAGAAGAAAATGAAGTCGAAATTTAAGACTGATTTATCAATCAAGCAAAAGTAATAAGTTTTACAGCCTGTAATAGTTATTAGAAACAGGCTATATTTCACTCAATAAGGAAAACCAATGAATTATAATACTTTGAAAACATCTCATAATCTAGACCATAATAGCTGCACGGTAGTGGCATCATCTTTAGCTTTTAACATTGATTACGATATTATGCTTAAACATTATGACAGTCAAGGCAGGAAGCGTGGGCGTGGTGTTATGCCAACAATGACAAAGAATATTAATTTAGATTTAGCAAAGAAATATAATTATGAAGCACAATATACTGAACGTGAAGATATTAGGTCTTGGACAAATGGTGCTACTATGACTGTTGGAAATTGCAATAAATATCTACCTGCTAATAAGAATTATATAATTGGTGTTAGGGGGCATAGCTTGGCAATGGTTAACGGTGTTATTGAAGACCATACAGCGGGTAAAAGAAATAGAGTTATATCTATTATGGAATTAACACCGCCAGTTGGTAAGCAAGTTTTACAGCCTGTAATAGTTGAAAGTGTTGGTGATACATTGAGTGAATTAACTGAATTAATGAGTAGTTTTTAAAAGGAGAAATAATATGAGTGAAGCTAGAACATATAAAGTAACAAATACGGGTAAATATACTGTGGCACTTGCCATTGACGGTAAATATGGATATTTTGAACATAATGAATTAGGTGAAAATTTAGGGGGTGGCTTATGGTTCAGAGATGGTGCGATATATGATTATGATGGTGTATATTCACTACCAAAGGAAGTAGAGCTAGAATTAAAAGAGCGTGGCGTTGATATTAGTTATTTAAAGGAGGATTAGTGATGACTAAATTTATGGTAAATGCAGTAATATGGTTAGCCCTAATGATTATGTGGGTGTATGTTTTAGAAACGATAGCGTTATATCACGGCTGGTAGTTAAAGTTTTACAGGCTGTAATAGTTAAACAATAAGTTAAACAATAAGGATAAATTATGAATAAGTTAATTAAAAAGGAATGGAGCGGTAGTTGGAATGGTGCTTTAATGAGTGCAGGTACTAACGCTAAATTAATTAAAGACAACGGTGAGAAGTATGTAGTAGCGGGATTATCTCTTGCACCTGCTGATACTGTTGAGGGTGTGAATGTATGTGCAATGGCTGATAAGGCAGGGTGTAAGAAAGGGTGTTTATTTAGTGCTGGGCGAGGTGCTTTCCCTAATGTTATTAATGCAAGGACACGTAAAACAGAGTTTTATAGAGATGACCGTAAAGCGTTTATGGCTACTGTTGAGGGTGATATAAATGCCTTTAAGTATAAGTGTGAAAAGGAGGGCGTTAAACCTGTGATTAGGTTGAATGTATTATCGGATATAAACTATATGAAATTAGTTAAGAAGTTTCCAACGGTGCAGTTCTATGATTATACAAAGAATGTTAAATGGGCTTTTAAAGAAGTACCTGATAATTATCACCTGACTTTTAGTTATAGTGGGCGTGATGGTTATAAGCACCTAATTGACAAAGTAGTAAACGAAACCAAACATAATGTTGCAGTAGTTTTTAAAGATAAATTACCTACTACATTTATGGGTAGAAAGGTTATTGACGGTGATGTTAATGACTTTAGATTTGATGATGACAAAGGTGTTATTGTTGGATTAAAAGCAAAAGGCAAAGCAAGAAAGGATACAACAGGCTTTGTCATTAAATAAACTTTTACAGGCTGTAATAGTTAATAAGTTAAACAATAAGGAGTTACAATTATGAAAGTTATATTAAATACAACAGGTACTTTTAGCAACACATACAATATCTATAAACTAGCACGAGGTGTTTTTAATTATCAAGACCACGAAGGAATAGATATAGACTATGAACACAAACTAGATGAGTCTTCATCTGTTACTATTACATTTGTTGAGTTCTCTTGGAGAGAAACAACTAAGTTAGATGAGCTAACGGCATTAATCAGGTTGTTACTACCTGAAGCAGGGGAGAAGCTATGAACTATTTAGAATTTGAATTAGCTACTACTGATTTACTAGAAGCTGAAATTGCATATGATTTAGCAGGTTCGGGTATGTATCTAGATGATGACATCGGGGAGCAAGACTTTAACGATGATGTCGGACAAGTCAGAGAGGAAATGGTTAAAGCACTATGGGATTGTTACCACGATAACATAGGTGAAATAGTTAACGAGCAATTAGGCTCAGACTTTAATGGGACAATATAATGAGAGTTGATAAAATAATTGAGTTACTAGATAAAATGTATCTAAAGGATGAGGAATTAATGCTTGACTGGGTTGACAACGACCAAATGGAATGCCCTCGTGATGTTTGGCTAGTTGCGGTAGGTAGACTGGAGGGAGCTAGTGCAGGTATGATTGATATGGATTATGTAAGTGATATAGTAAGTGAAGCTAAATTTGATAATAAGGAGAAATAATATGAACGAAGCAGAATTAAAGAAACATAACAATCTATGTCATACAATTGCAGATGAGGCAAGTGAAACTGTAGAGATTAAAGAGTTATTAAGGGCACACTGGGATGAAACATTCTCTTATATGCACGATATGAATCTAGATGAACTAGTAGAGATTGCAACTGATATGGGAATCGAGGTAGAATAATGGATAAGATGAATAAATATCACGTAGGTGTTGATGTTACACGTTCAATATATGTATATGTTGATGCGGATACTGAAGAGGAAGCAGAGAAGATAGCCTTAGTTGAGGCTGATTTAGAAAGCACAATAGGTGCAGGTGCTTGGGTTAAATCTGAAGTACATTTCATAGATGAGGAGAAATAATATGACTGAACCAGAATATCAAATAGAAGAAGTATATGAAGCGGTCTATGGAGATAGGGGCATTGACTGTTACACTCACGATGAGTTAATGGATATGCTAAATCAAATGTATGATTGTTATGAGTGGGTATGTAATTTCAAGAGTGAGGTTGCTATGCACAAGGATTTAAAAGAACTGAGAGGTGTAGAATGAATAAGACAACAGAAGACAGTTTAATAATCTTAGAACTGAGGTATGAGTCAGCTTGTATTAGCAGAGATTATGCACTGCACAAAATAGAAGAATTAAAGGAAGAGAACCTGATGTTGGCTGATGAGAATAAGAAGATGGCTGAATACCTGCTATACTTAGATGAAGGTATGGTGATTGAACTAGAAAGAGATGGTTTTGGGTGGTTATTCTAATGAACTTTAACAGGGACAGTAGATTTATGAAAGATACTAAACGGCGTGAGGCTTTACGTAGTATGAAGAACGTAGCAGGTAAGCCTATGAGTTATGAGAAGTTTCTAAGGAATTACCTAAGAAGTATGGCATTTACTTATCACGCTAGTGGGGCTAATGCTAGTAAGTATCGTAAGATTATGGAGATGTGTGAGAATATGGCATACAACCAATGGAAGACATTACCAGAATGTAAATAAAGTTTTACAGCCTGTAATAGTTAATAAGTTAAACAACAAGGAGAAGAATAATGGGATTAAATAAAGATGGTACGGTAAGAGAGATGAAAGAATGGGTGTTGGATGATGGAACTACGGTTACAACTGAAGATGTTATGGCAAAGCTTAAATGTGCACGTTCTACTGCTTATAGCAGGCTAGTACGAAGCACCAACCCAACATACATCTATAAGGGCGTACAAGACACATCAGGAGGTAAGACCTACCTATTAAGTGATGGTAGTTATTGGACAGTAGCAGAACTAGCTGAGCACCTAGGTTGTCTTCATTCTACTGCTGGGTGTAGACTCAGTAATACTTTGACAAAAGGCAACGATGTGGCTAAGGTGTTAAAGCCTGTTAATGGTTTGATGAGTGTAAGTGAGATAAAACATAGAGCAAGTAAATCTATTGTAAAGATACAGAAAGCAAGAATGATTGGTGATTTAGAAGGACACTGGAAACTATTTAACGCAAATACATAAGTAAACAAATAAGGAGAACTGAGATGAGTAGAATAACTGATTACATACTAGAGCAAGAAGAGTTAGGTAACATAGAATATATAGAGGGTCGTGGATATGTTGATAAACGTATTCAACTAGTAGATGATGACTTCATACTTCAAAGAGAAGAGTGGATTACGGAACAATTTGAATTAAGTTTAGCGGAGGTAAAATAATGAGATTAGTAGAAGAACAGAAACGACTTGAAGGCTTACAGCTAAGTGAGGCACGTTCTAAGGTTTTAAGAAACTACCTTAGCCTAGTAGAGAATAGTAAAGGTGGTCTTACTGCTGAGGGTATTGCTTTGCAGAAACTTGGTATTGACCGTCTTACTACTGTTATTAAAGAGTATTTCACTAGCCCTATTAGAGGTAGAGCCAGTGCTAAGCGAAAGCCTTTACTTCATTATAAAGGGCGGGAAGCTGACCTTGCTTATTTAATTATATCTAGCATAATAGGTAGTCTTATGAGAAGACCAGCATCTAGTCAACAGTTAGTTGGTTTATTGTTACGGTCTTTAAAGAATGATGTGATGCTCGATACATTTCAAGAACAAGAGCCTAAGTTATTTGCATACTTGGAGTATGAGTATAAGAAGCGTGGTCAAGACTATGTTAATTCTAGGAAGAAACGACTAGCACAGCTAATGGTTGAGGAACAAGTTGAGGCTATTGAAACTGAAGTAGGCGTGGCTATGTTAGAGTTGTTTGTAGCGGCTAACCTAGGACTTATCGATAAGTTTCAAAGACATACAGCTAATACACAGAGAGCACGTACATCACCTCTCTATTATTATAAATTAACTGATGAAGCAGAGAAAGTTGTATTAAATATACAACAGTTTTTAACTGAATTAGCCGTTACTTATAAACCTTTGGTTATTAAACCTAGAGATTGGGAGGAAGGTGGTTGTGGTGGTTATCACCATAATGACTGTAAGGGGTTTATTAAGCTAAAGAACCCTAAGCAACGTGGTATATACCGTGGTTTAATAGAAGAAGGTTTGGATTTGAGCCGTCTATACAAGGTCGTTAACTCCATTCAGGACACTCCTTGGAGGGTTAATACTTGGTTATTCGATGTGGTAGATAATATCGTAGAGAATAACATCACTGATTACTCAAAACCTAAGGACAATCCTAAGTGTATTGCAGGACTACCTTATCAAGAGTTTGTTAAAGTAGATGACCTAGTAAAGCCTGAGCAATTTGGTACAACATTTAAAGATGAAAGAGGCTTCACAAGACACGAGAATAGAGCTGACTACACTGCCTACTATAAACGTAGAGAGGAAGTATTGGCGAAGTTAGAAGCAAATAACAGCAGAAGAGTTATATATGCCGTTGCTTTTGATATTGCTAAACAGTTTAAGAAGTATGATGAGTTTTACTTCTCATATAAAGCTGACTTCAGAGGTAGGTTATATCCTGTACAGCAGGTATTTAATCCACAGGCAACATCTAATGTTAAAGCATTGATGGAGTTTGCAGAAGGAGTAGAGCCAACTGCTGATGGTATTTATTGGCTGAAGGTTGCTTTGGCAAATGCTATGGGTTATGATAAATTAGTATATGAAGACAGAGTAGCGTGGGTAGATGAGAACATAGAGGAAATACAGATGTCTGCTAATAACCCTTTAGAGCGTGTTTCGTTCTGGACTGAAGCAGATGAACCACTAATGTTTTTAAGTGGCTGTAAGGCACTCTCAGATGCGTTAGAGGGTAAGTTAGTACATTATCCTGTTCCACTTGATGCTACTTGTAGTGGTATTCAGATTTACTCGGGACTACTGATGGATGAGGAAGGAGCAAGAGCCGTTAATGTTATTAATAATGACACAGGTAAGCCTGCCGACATCTATAAAGAGGTAGCAGATGTAGTTGAACGTAGACTTATGAGCGGAGATTATCCTAAAGAGTTTACATTCACAGATGCAGAAGGTAACTTCACAGAGGTTAAAACACATAGGGAAGCACTAGGTCTGAAAGGTAACATAGACAGGAAGAAGACTAAGCGTAATGTAATGACACAACCATACTCAGTAACACAAAGAGGTATGTACGAGCAACTGAGAGAGTTGTTTGATGAGGCACAAGATGATGGTAAAGAGTTTTGGAAGGGTGAGAAGTGGGTGAGTATTAAACTACTGACACATCTAAACACACAGGCTATCTTTGAAGTTGTGAAGGGTGCTATCGTGGGGCAGGAGTATATTAAAGAGATAACCAAACACTTTAATTTAAGTAACAAACCTCTTGTGTGGAAGACACCTTTGTTTGATTTCCCTGTTATACAGGCGAGTCAGAAGATGAAGAAGAAGCAGATGGAGAGTCAGTTAGGTAAGTTACAATTCTCGTTCCTCACTGATAACATAGATAGTAGGAAGCAGTCTAGTTCGATTGCTCCTAACTTCATCCATTCACTTGATGCAACACTTATGATGTTGACAGTTGAAAGACTAGCAGAAGAATATGGTGTTAAGAGTTATGCTTTAATTCACGACAGTTTTGCAGTACCTTGTACAGAAGTAAAACACCTCAATGAAGCAGTGAGAGATAGTTATGTTGAGTTGTTTATGTCTATGCCTCTACTTGAATGGTATGAGCAGTTACAAGCTAAGCTACCTAACGTGAAACTGAAACATCCTGATGAGGTTATGATGTACACATTAGATATACAAGATGTATGGGAAAGTGAATATATATTTAGTTGATTATTTACTTGACAGACAGTAGAAGGTGTGAATGAGTGCTATAAACCCCTACTTATATACAGAGAAAAAACAAAAATAAGTAAGAACTATTACTACTAAAGAATAATGGTTAGTAGTAGTATATAACTAAGTAAAGAAATAGTAATAGTAGAAGTAGTGTTAACTAAATAAGTATTAAAATATCTTTAAATAAGGAGAAGAAGAAGTAATGTATAAACTAGTTTTAATATCAATTGTTATTTTAAGCTGTACTGGTTGTTCTGTTCAAGGTGAAGTATATCCTTGGAGAGACACTGAGGGTAGTGGTGGGATAACAAATGAAATCAAATTCTAGGATATATAAGAGAGTGGTTAGGTTATCACGTTTGTAGTGACCTCCTATCCCTGACTACTCTACTTATATATCTTAGGTTAGATGTATAAACGGCAATAATGCCACAATAAGTAAATAAAAGGAGACTGTAAAATGTCAAACAATAAGAAAGTAACAGCAGTAGTAACACCAACAGGTAACGCATTATGGGCAAAGGTAACTGAGCCAGCAACTAGTAAGTTTAACCCTACACCTATGTATTCAATGAGTGTTGTATTTACTCCTGAAGAAGTAGTAAAGTTTAAGGGTAAGATGCAAACTATGTTAGATGCGTTCTATGATGAAACCTTTAATGAGGTTAAACCTGCTAAGCAGAAGTCGTTAGCCAAAGCTGAATTATTTAAAGAAGCTTCGGATAAGGAAGGTAATCTTACAGGCGAGTTAGAACTACGTACTAAGCAGTATGCTAAAGACTTTAAAGGTGAAGATATGTCTATGCCTATCGTTGATAGCAAAGGTAAAGATATCACTAATGGTTGTCCTCTAGTAGGTAACGGTAGTCGAGTAAGAGCAAAGGTTTACCCTAAGGCTTACTATATGGCTTCTACTAACACAGTAGGTATCAGCTTCCGCTTAAACGCAGTACAAATCATCGAGTTAGTATCGTATGGTAATGCATCAGCAGGCTTCGAGGCTGTAGAGGGTGGTTATGTTGCTCCCGCTACACTAGGCGTAGCTTCAGATGATGTATATACAGGTGGTTCAGTAGTAGACTCAGAAGACTTAGACTTCTAATGAGACAGGATAATGATGATGGCGAGTTAATAAGAGCTCACCTCCCTTGTCCTGACTGTGGTTCAACTGATGCTTTGAGTGAATATACAAATAACACTTACTGCTTCAGTTGTTCCAAATCAAATTACACAGGCGAAAACAAACAAAAAGTAAAAACACAAAGGAGACACACAATGAGAGACGAATTAATACACGGCGAATATGTAGCTGTAAAGGGGCGTGGGTTAAGTGCTAAGACCTGCCGTAAGTATGGGTATCACTTAGCAGAGATTGATGGTAGTCCAGTATATCTGGCTAACTACTACGATAACTCTAATGACCTAGTAGGACAGAAGGTACGATTTAAAGATAAGTCGTTCCGAGCAATAGGAACAGTTAACCCAACAGTTATGTTTGGTAAGCAGTTGTTCAGAGACAAAGGAAGACAAGTTATCATCACAGAGGGTGAGATAGATTGTTTATCTGTAGCTGAAGCATTTGACTGTAAGTATCCTGTTGTTAGCTTACCTAACGGTGCTCAATCCGCAGCAACAGTTATTAAGAAGAACTTAGAATGGTTAGAAGGCTTTAATACTATTGTTCTATGGTTTGACAATGACCAGCCTGGCAAGGATGCAGTAGAAGCTGTAATGCCTTTACTTAGCCCAGGTAAGGTTAAGGTAGTTAACACTCAATATAAGGATGCTAACGAGATGTTAGTAGCTGAGGGTGCTTCTGCTGTTGTTAATGCAACCTACGATGCAAAGGAATGGAGACCTGATGGTATCCTTAATGGCTCTGAGTTATGGGACAAGTACAAAGAGAAGGAAGTATTTGAAACCTGTAAGTATCCTTACCCTAAGATGGATGATATGTTTAAAGGTTTACGTAAAGGTGAACTTGTTACATTCACTGCAGGGTCAGGTATGGGTAAGTCAACTGTAGTGCGAGAGATTGCATATGACTTGATGCTTAGACAAGAGAAGAAGATTGGTTACATTGCTTTGGAGGAGAACTGGCGTAGTACGCTGACTAAGTTCCTTGGTATGTATAGTCAGAAGCCTTTGTTCTTTGACAACGAGTTAACTCCTGAGGAAGAGAAAGAAGCTTGGGAAGAAACTATTGGCAAAGACAGACTCTACTTGTATGACCACTTCGGTTCAATGGAGACTGATAACCTACTAGCTAAGATACGAGTAATGATACATAACTGTGGTGTTGACTTCATTGTCCTAGACCATATCTCTATTGTTATATCAGGTATGGAAGGTGGAGATGAGAGACGCTCTATTGACAACCTAATGACTATGTTACGTTCAGTAGTAGAAGAGACTAATGTAGGTATGCTACTAATCAGTCACCTAAGACGTGCCTCTGGAGACAAAGGTCACGAAGATGGTGCACAGATTACATTAAGTCAGTTACGAGGTTCAGGTGCTATTGCTCAGTTGTCTGATGCAGTTATTGGATTAGAGCGAGATGCTCAGTCAGTAACCGAAGGTGACCATATAGGAGTACGCATCCTAAAGAACAGGTTTGGTGGACAGCTTGGAAGAGCAGATACATTAAACTATAATCACAAAACAGGTAGAATAGAACTAGTTGAGGAAGTAGCAGAGGAGTTTGCAGATGAAGACAGCGATTTTTGACCTAGAAACTAATGGACTACTTAGTGAAGTAAACACTATTCACTGTTTAGTATTCTATGATGTAGAAGCTGACAAGATGTTTAGCTTTGATTATGATGGTGTACTTGATGGGCTAATTCAGTTAGGAGAGTATGACACCATAGTAGGGCATAACATCATTGGTTATGACATCCCTGTTATTAATAAATTGTTTCCAGCTGTAGAGCTAAACTGTGAGGTTGTTGACACCTTGATACTGGCTAAACTAGCCTACTACAATATGCATTCTATTGATGAGCAGTCTGATATACCACCTAGGCTAAAGGGGAGATATTCTCTTGAGTCGTTTGGTTACAGATTGAATGATAACAAAGGTGACTTTGGTAAGCAGGATGATGCTTGGGATGTATATACACCTGAGATGCTTGAGTATTGTGAGCAGGATGTAAAGCTAACAGCTAAGTTATATAAGAAGCTACTGACTAAAGACTGGTTACCTGCTGAAGCCTTACGTATTGAGCAAGAGTTTGCAAAGATAATAACACAGCAGACTATTGATGGTTGGGAGTTTGATGTAGAGTTAGCACAGAGACTACACGTAGTACTACTGGCTGAGAAGAATAGCCTAGAGTCTGAGTTACATAAGGTGTTTAAGCCTAAGTACTTCAGTAAGGGTGTTAAGCAGTATAAGAAAGAACCTTTCAATAGACTAGGCATAGCACATTGGGAACACAACAGCATACAGCTTACTACTTTTAATCCTGGGTCTAGAAACCACATAGCTAAATGGCTAGGTGACCAGTATGGTTGGAAGCCTAAGAAGTCTGAGAAGGGAAACCCAATCGTAGATGAGGCTGTGCTTAGTAAGTTAAAGTATCCTGAGGCTAGACTGCTCTCTAAATACTTTAATGTAAACAAACTACTAGGTATGGTAGCCGAGGGTAACAATGCTTGGTTAAAACTAGTAGGAGCTGATGACCGTATGCACGGACAGGTTGATACCGTTGGTGCAGTAACAGGTAGATGTACTCACCGTAAGCCTAATGTAGCACAGACACCTTCATCCCGAGCCTTTATGGGTAAGGAATGTAGAGAGTTATACAAGGCTAAGAAAGGCTATCGAATAGTTGGTGTTGATGCTTCTGGACTAGAGCTTAGGATGTTAGCTCACTTTATGGCTAAGTGGGATGGTGGTAGCTATGGACAGAAGGTACTAGAAGAAGACATACACTATGTTAATGGTGTTGCCGCAGGCTTAATGGATAAGGACTGGGTTAAGGGCTCTCCTGAGTACGATAAGGGCAGAGGACAAGCCAAGACATTTATTTACGCCTTCTTATATGGTGCAGGTGACGGTAAGATTGGTTCTATTGTTGGAGGTAAGGCTAAGGAAGGCAAAGCCCTAAAGGCTAAGTTCTTCAAAACACTACCTGCACTAGAGAAGTTAATCAATGCTGTTACTAAGTCAGCATCTAGGGGATTTATAACAGGTATCACAGGCAGAAGGATGTACATACGTAGTCCACACGCTGCTTTAAATACACTACTGCAATCAGCAGGTGCATATGTGATGAAGTATTATACTGTTCAATTAGCTAATAACCTGAAAGGGTTTGATGCTAGAATGGTTGGAAACATACACGATGAAGTACAGATGGAAGTGTTAGTATCTCAAGTAGACGAAGTTAAGAAAATAGCGGAGGCTTCGTTTGCTGAAGTTACCAAACTTCTTAATTTTAGAATTAAACTTGAAGGAGAAGCACAAGATGGCACAACCTGGTACGACACGCATTAAAGCGATACTACCTCTACCTCTCTATTGGAAAGGAAGGGGTGACAAGAAACGACAGTTACTATTATCTACTAACACTTGGTTACCGATGCACTACACGCAACGTAATAACATCAAGCAGAATTACCACGCAATAGTTAAGGAGTGGTGTGAACAGTTACCTAAGTTTAAAGTGCTTAGACCTGAATACACTCTTCACTTTAGCAACAAGCGTAAGAAGGACGTTGATAATTATGTTGCTCCTCTTCATAAATTCCTAATGGATGCTATGGTTGAGCACGGTGTGATTAAAGATGATAACTATGAGTATGTGGTTGGCTTCTCAGCTGACTTCGGTGGAATAGGCGATGAAGATTACGCTGTTGTGGAGTTGGTGGGTGAATACGAAGATTAATATTGACGTAGCAATAGGAAGAGTAGCTACTACTAACTTACCTGTTGATGATAAAGTAATAGATAGTATGCTAGGTACTTTGGTAATATTAAAGGAATTAGGATTTAAATACATAAGCAAAGGAGATACGGATGACAAAGGACAACATAAACCCTAGCCATTATAAGCAAGGAAACATAGAGGTGATTGACTTCATACTCGACCAACAGCTAAACTACTTGGAAGGTAATGTGGTCAAGTATGTAAGCCGTTACAAATATAAGAATGGACTAGAGGACTTGAAGAAAGCCCAATGGTACTTAAACAAGATAATGTTAGAATTAACTAAACCTGAGGAATAGTGATGACGTACGATGAATACATAGAAAAGGAAGGCGTTGCCTTACCTATTAGTGGCTTTGAAGACCTAGTCTTTGATTACCTAGAAGCACTTAGTGAAACATACCACGACTTACCTGTTGAGGAGATTATGTATGCTATATACACTACACAACAGTTAGTACCTCATATAGCTGAGATGGATGATGCTTATGTTGAGGATGTAGCAACAATGGTAGGAGGTTCACGTGTCCATTAAGATAATGCGCTTCACTGCTGAGTGGTGTGAGGTATGTGCAGATTATCTACCTACATTCGTTAAGGTTATGAGTGAGTTCCCTGATGCTGTTGTTGAGTCATATGATATTGAAACAGATGATGGTGTAGAGATGGCCAGTGACTTTGGCATCACAGGAGTACCTACTACTATCGTTGTTGATGATGCAGGCTACCAAATTAAAGTAGGTAATGTGCCTTATCAAGTTCTTAAGGAGATGCTAGATGAACGAAGCACAATTACTGACTAAAATCCAAGATACGTTTCACTGGGATATAACTAAAACAGAAGATACATATTGTAGATGGGATGCCGAGAGTCCAGATTACTTGGTTGAACTTAAGGCTAGAAGAGCCCATTACAATACACAGATAATTGAATACAGTAAGTTAGAGTCGTTGATGGATGAAGCAGGCAAGCAAGAGAAGACTGTTATGTATATAGCATCAACACCTAACATAATTCTTGTGTTTAATATATCTGAGCTATGTTCGCAAGAGTATAACTTTAACTGGGAGAACAAGAGGCTACCTAGTCACACTGATTTTGGTAAAGCTAATTGGGTTGACAAGAAGGTAGGTTACATTGACAATAACAAGGCTAACTGGACGATACCATTATGAAAGCACTAATTGATAGCGACAGCTTAATCTATAAACACGCTTCTATTAATCAAGAAGTAACAGAGTGGGATGAAGAGACTACCACTACTACTACTGATTTGAAGCGTGCTATAAGGGGCTTAAAGAGAAACATAGACGACATCATCGAAGCTACAGATGCCGATGGTTACCTCTGTGTGTTATCACCTAAGAGAACATTTAGATATGATGTACTCCCTTCTTACAAAGGAAACAGGAAAGCACCTAAACATAGGCTAGAACTGTTGAAACCTCTTAGAGCATACCTTAGTAAGAAAATGGTAACACATACTCCTACTTACACAGAGGCTGACGATTACTGTGTGTGGAAGATGTATGAAGAACCTAATGAATGGGTAGTGTGTCACATAGATAAGGACTTAAATCAAGCTACAGGAGCTCACTACAACTACGGTAAGCTCAACAGCTATAGAGTAACTCAGGAAGAAGCTGACTATGTATTCTATATGCAGACACTAACAGGTGATACAAGTGATGGCTATAAAGGCTGTCCAGGAATTGGACCAAAGAAGGCAGAGAAGATACTTCAAACCCTTGATTTGGCTAATGAGAAGGAAGTATGGGAAGCTATTGTAGAAACATATGAAGAGAAAGGATTGACTGAGGATGATGCACTTGTACAAGCAAGAGTAGCTAGGATGTTAAGACCTTCTGAATACAATGGTGACGATATAATTAAACTATGGGAGATTAAAGATGAAGACTGAATACTTAGGTATAACTATAGATAGAACAAGAGATAAGAGTATGTCAGACCAGGCTAATGAATTGGTGACTGGTTACTATCTAAGAGGTAAGGAGAAGTCACCGCAGGAAGCTTATGCTAGAGCCTGTGTTGCCTATAGTGACGGTGATAATGATTTAGCACAGAGGTTATATGATGCAGTTAGTAATGGTTGGTTTATGTTTAGTAGTCCTATACTTAGTAATGCACCAGCACCAGGGGATAAACCTAATGGGCTACCTATCTCTTGTTTTCTTAGCTATGTGCCTGATACTCTTGATGGTCTCATTGCACACCAGTCTGAGCTGGCTTGGCTATCTGTAAAGGGTGGTGGAGTAGGTGGACATTGGGGCGATGTAAGACCAGTGTCTGATAAAGCACCTGGTCCTATACCATTCATTAAGGTAGCAGATGCAGCTATGACTGCTTACAAACAAGGTAAAACAAGGAAGGGAAGTTATGCAGCATACACAAACATCAGTCACCCAGACATTATGGAGTTCATTAATATCAGAATGCCAACAGGGGGTGATGCCAACCGTAAGTGTTTTAACATTAACAATGCTGTCAATATCACTGATGCTTTTATGGATAGTGTTCTTGATAATCGTGACTGGGACTTGGTTGATAATGAGGGTACTATTAGAGAGACTGTCAAAGCAAGGGGACTATGGGAGAGACTTCTCGAAGTACGCTTCAGAACTGGAGAACCATACCTCAACTTTATTGATGAGGCTAACAGACACTTACCACAACCGTTAAAGGAGAAGGGACTTGAAATCAAAGGAAGCAACTTATGTAATGAAATTCATCTTGCAACCAACGAAGATAGGACGGCAGTATGTTGCCTTTCCAGCGTCAATCTTGAACTCTATGAGGAATGGAGTGAAACCTCGTTAGTATGTGACTTGATTACTATGTTGGATAATGTTATAACTGAGTTTGTTAAGGCAGCACCGCAGGAATTATTCAGGGCTACCAACAGTGCGTTTATGGAACGCTCACTAGGCTTAGGTGCTATGGGTTTCCACAGTTATCTACAGAAGAAGAACATACCTTGGGAGTCTGCACTGGCTACAGGACAGAACCTTAAGATGTTTAAGACAATTAAAGAACAAGCAGTCGAAGCTACTACAGCCTTAGCTGATACAAGAGGAGAGTATCCAGATGGTAAAGGAACAAATCGTAGAAATAGCCACTTACTTGCTATTGCTCCTAATGCTAACTCCAGTATTATTTGTGGTACTAGTGCTAGTATTGAGCCAATTAAGTCTAACGCTTACACTCATAGGACTAGGGTGGGTGCTCACTTGGTTAAGAACGAGCACTTGGGTAATGTACTTGAGGAACATAGACTTAGATTGGGTGAAGAGAAGGAATGGTTAGATGCTCAATGGACTAACATTATTCACCACGAAGGAAGTGTTCAACAATTGGATTATCTGAACAGTTGGGAGAAGGATGTGTACAAGACAGCATTTGAATTAGACCAGGCGTGGGTAGTAGAGCACGCAGCTGGAAGACAGCCTATGATTTGTCAGGGGCAATCAGTTAATCTATTCTTTCCATCAGGTAGTGATAAAACGTACGTTAATAGCGTACACTTAAAGGCTTGGAAGGCTAAGCTTAAAGGTTTATATTATCTACGTACCAATTCATCTAGTATAGGTGAACAGATTGGTAAGAAGGTAGAGCGTATAAAATTAGAAAATTTCAAGGAGGAAGACGAATGTCTGAGTTGCCAGGGGTAATGGGTGAGGCTCTAAGTTACAAACCGTTTAATCACGTTTGGGCTATGGAGATTGCAGAGGAACACGAGAAAGTACATTGGGGTACGTGGGAGGTAAAACTTCAGGAAGATGTAGACCAATGGAAGCAGGGTAAGATTACAGATGCTGAGAAGAACCACATCACACAGATACTTAGATTGTTTACACAGTCTGATGTACAAGTAGGACAGAACTATTGTGATTTGTTTATACCTAAGTTTCGTAACCACGAGATTAGGAATATGCTTATGTCCTTCGGTAATAGAGAGGGTACACATCAGAGAGCATATGCATTACTTAATGATACCTTAGGGTTTCCTGATAGTGAGTATGAGGCTTTCCTAGATTACCAAGCTATGGTAGATAAGGTAAACTTTATGCAGGACAACGATGTACATACACACCAAGGCTTAGCTAAGGCTCTAGCACAAACGTGTGTCAGTGAGGGTATGTCGTTGTTCTCTGCGTTTGCTATGCTACTTAATTACCAGAGACGTGGTAAGATGAAGGGTATGTGTGAAGTAGTTGAATGGAGTATTAGAGATGAGAGTATGCACGTTGAAGGGATGTCGCGCTTATTCAGAGCATTCTGTAATGAACACCCGAGGGTAGTTAATGATGAGTTCAAGAAGGAAGTCTACGAAATGTTCAGGACCGCTGTTTCCCTGGAGGATAAGGTTATCGATTTGGCTTATGAAATGGGCGCTGTGGAAGGTCTCGATAAAGCTGAAGTTAAAGAGTACATACGCCATTTGGCGGACAGACGTTTAATTATGTTAGGGTTAAAACCTAATTGGGGTGTCAAAGAGAACCCCTTACCTTGGGTGGAATGGATTATTGCTGGTGACAGCTTTAAGAACTTCTTTGAAGGTACAGTAACAGACTACTCTGCGGCTGGAATGATAGGAGAATGGGGATGGGATTAGGATATAAAGATTGGAGAAGTAAGCACAAACTACATTCTTCTAAAGGATGGAGTGGGTTAACAGACTGGACTAAGTTGAGAGACAAGAGCTGGAATGAAACACACGACTTTAAATGGCAGTGGATAGTAGTAGGTACATTTGTTGTACTTGCATTGTTAGTAGGTGAGGCTAAGGCTGGTCAGTTCTACGACTTTCCTTATGAGGACAACATCACTATGGATGTAGTTAAGACTAATGGAGGCGGAGGTACTTGGAAGTGTGCTTCAGTTAGAGACTGTTACATTAGGACTCTTGAGGCTGAGGCCCGTGGTGCTAACCAGTATTGTGAGACTATAACTATTAAACGTAATGGCAAGCCAGTATGGTTTAGGAAGTACCGATGATAGGTAATATATTCATAGGCTTACTAGCAGTAGCTGCACTAGTGATTGCTTATATGTGTGGAGTTAGTGATGGTTGTAAGACTAATGCTTGCTTTAGAGGTGGTAAGGATGTCAAGTAAAGTACACATAAAACTTGACATAATTGGATAGTATTGGATATATAATTCTAGATAAAGTAGTATGTTTTTCTAGATATTGCGTATCACGATACACGATAAAATGATACGATAATGGTTAATATACGAGTCATTAGTGTACATTAAGGGGTCTAATGGTTAATATATGATACATTACTAGGTGTACAGTCTACAGTATATAGTACACTAGCCTAGGATTATAGGTGATACGTTGTACATTAGGATGATTAATACTAAAGGAGTAGGATGATAGGGGTTTATCTACCAACCCACCTACCAACCAACCCAAGGAGAAACAAGATGAAAGTATCAGAGAGTAAGAGAAACAAATGTGACTTCACACTATATGATATCTCAGAAGAAGAGCAGAACTTAATGTTCTTAGAAGGTCTGAAGGTGTTAGTTAAGGAAGCTAGGGATGGTCACATAGGTGAGTATGTGGTCCTTCCTTACAAGGACAACGAGGTTCTTTTGGTAGGTTCTAAGACTACTACAATAGAGATATCAGATGAAGATGTAGATGCATTAGTACAGATTGGTGCTGTGTCTATTATAACTAGAGGAATGAAGGAGTGTACAGATGGCAACGATACCGACGTATAGAGACTTAGAGGATAGAATTGAGGTACTAGAAGGTAAGCTTAGATACTGGTCAGGGTTATCTAGCTTTGATAGTATTGAACAAGGAATGAAGGAAGCAGTTGAATGGAATGACGATAGGATGGACATCATAGGACAGAATGGTAATGATGGACTACATTATAATACAGACAAGGAGGGAATGTGATATACGATTATATGTGTAACGTGTGTGAGCATAAGTACGTAACAACTAACACTATTGCTCACCGTAAGAAGTCAGGTAGATGCCCTGAATGTACTAGTTCTGATACTAAGTTAATTATGTCTACTACTCCATTCAAGACTTGTGGCGGAGGTCACCTCCAGTCAAACGGCACTGGCAAAGTAATCCTTTAATTATAAACCCCTACTTATATAATGAATAAACTACCAAGTAACACACTAGACTTACTTAAAGAATTAGAACGTATGTTTCCTGACCAAATGGTCACTGAGCAAATGTCTGATTTTGAAAGAGGTAAGAAAGCAGGAGTGATTGACTTACTTCGATTATTAAAACAACTTAAAAACACAGGAGAATAACTATGGGCGGAATTTTCGGCGGCTCTAAAGCACCTACACCACCACCACCAGCACCACCTTCGGCAGCACCTACAGAACAGGCTACTTTTAAACCTGGCGATGAAGGTTCTAAGAAACAGAAGAAACTTACAGCAATCAAGAAGGGTAAAAGCCGTTTAGCAATTGCAACTACAACAGGTACTAAGTCAGGAACAGCTAAAGGCTTATAAAGGAGTAAGGAATGGCAGAAGAACGCACAACAACCCTCAAGGCTAGGTGGTCTAAGCTAGAAGGTGATAAAACAACTGTACTAGATAAGGCCCGAGACTGTGCTGCTCTTACTATTCCTTCGCTGTTAACGAAGCAAGGACATACTGAACAGGATACATTAGCTACTCCATACCAATCACTTGGTGCACGAGCAGTTAATCACCTCGCTAGTAAGTTACTACTTACTTTGTTACCACCTAACGCTCCCTTCTTTAGGTTAATGCCTAATGAAGAGGATATAGCACAACTTGATACTCAACAAGAAGCTGAGTTAGAAGAAGCACTATCCTCTTATGAGCGTGACCTATACACCTACATTGAGAAGAAAGCATATAGAGTACCTTTGTTTGAAGCCTTAAAACTTCTTATTGGTACTGGTAATGCTTTACTTCGCTTTGAAGATGAAGAGTTAAGAGTTTATAACCTCAATGAATATGTGGTTAAACGTAATGCTCTTGGTAAGGTAGTAGAAGTAATTGTTAAAGAGACAGTGCATCCTAGTGATGTACCTGAGCTAGACCTAACCGATGATGAAACAGACTTATATACGTCTATTAAGGTTTTACCAGACGGTAAGTATGACCTCTACCAAGAGGTTCTCGGTGAAGTAGTCCCTGGTTCAGAAGGTGTTATTAAGGCTGAAGACAGTCCTTTCTTAGCACTTAGGTGGACAGCCATTAATGGTGAAGACTATGGACGTGGTTTAGTAGAGCAGTATCTAGGTGACTTACGAAGCTTAGAAGCACTTAACCAAGGTATGGTAGAAGGTGCAGCGGCAGCCTCTAAGATTGTATTCTTAGTTGACCCTACTGGTACTACTAGAGCCCGTGACTTAGCTAAATCTAGGTCAGGTGACTTTGTTCAAGGTAAAGCAAGTGATGTTACTACTCTGCAAGTGCAGAAGGGTAATGATATGCAGATACCTTATCAATTAGCACAAGAGATACAACAACGATTAGCTAGTGCATTCCTGTTAACTCAGGGTGCTACTCGTAATGCTGAGCGTGTTACTGCTGAAGAGATACGTCTAGTAGCAGGTGAGTTAGAAGATGCCTTAGGTGGAATTTATTCAATTCTATCACAGGAACTTCAACTACCACTTGTTAAGATTATCTTTAAGAACAGTAAAACACCACTACCTGAAGGTCTAGTAGAACCAGTTATTGTTACTGGTCTAGAGGCATTAGGAAGAGGACACGATTACAACAAACTTGTTATGTTTGCACAAACACTACAGCAGTTGCTAGGGCCTGAAATATTTGCCCAACACGCTAATGTAGATGCTGTGATTAGTCGAGTAGCTACTTCTCTTGGTTTAGATGCAGAAGGGATTATTAAATCTCAAGAGCAACTACAACAGGAAGCAGAGCAACAGGCGGGTCAACAGTCGGCTCAAATAGCAGCTGATAGTGCTGCACAAGCAGGTGGACAGGAAGCTGGTGCTCAATTAGGTCAGCAATCAATGCAGGGGTAATATGTCAGAAATCAGATGGAAAATATATACCAATGATGACGTTATAAAGGAGACGGAAGATGAGCGAACTAGAAGTAACAAACCCAGTGGAGGAAACACCTCAACTAAACGAGCACGACCAAGCGATGGTGGACAAAGCAAACCTAAGCGAGGAACAAACAAACACCGAGCTAAGAAGTGATACTGAGAATGTATTACTAGCAGGTAAGTACAAAGATGTTGGTGAATTAGAGAAGGCTTACACAGAGCTTCAATCTAAGATGGGCCAACCAGCTGAAACTACTGAGGAAGTAAAGCAAGAGGAAACTCCTGCTCCTACCGAGTCAGTAGAAGAAGCTAAAGAAACAGTGGAGGCCAAAGGAATAGATTTCGATGGTCTTTACGGTGAGTATGGTGAGAACGGTACGCTATCAACTGAGACGTATTCCAACCTTGAACAGGCAGGATTATCAAAGGAGGTGGTTGATTCTTACATACAAGGTCAAGAGGCCATTCAGCAACAACAAGTTAACACGCTACAAAAGGCTGTTGGCGGAGAAGCTGAATACCAGGCTATGATACAATGGGCTGGTTCGAACTTAACGGATAGTGAACAGACGCAATTCAACGCAACTCTAGATAATGCAGAGAGTGCTGAGTTCGCAATCCAAGGGCTTAACGCTCGTTACAAGGCTGCCAATCCTACACTGATTGGTGGTAACCGTATTTCGGGTGATACAAATACTAGTAGTAGAGGTTATACCACAAAGAGTGATATGATGGATGCTATGAGTAGCTCGAAGTACAAGACAGACCACACTTACAGAGCGGAAGTTCAACGTAAGCTGGCCCTGTCGACATTCTTATAGTAAAACAAGTAAGTATAATTGCCTTGATGTTTCCCTCGAGGGGGAAGCTGAGAGATACCCTTTAAAACACTATGTATTATTATATAAACTAAACCGTGACATTTTGTCACACTTAAACTTTATATATAGGATATATTAAAATGGCATTTACAACTTCAAATCCCAACTTCGACTTCGGTGGAACAGCGGGAAACAAAGACCTAGCGTTAAAAATCTTCTCTGGCGAGGTGCTAACAGCATTCGCATCTAAGAACGTATTTATGCCGCTAGTAAACACACGTACAATTAACTCAGGTAAGTCTGCACAGTTCCCAGTAATTGGTAACCTATCAGATTCTTCTGATGTTAAGACTCACACTCCTGGTGATGACGTAGTTCCTTCTTCAATCGGTTCTAACGAGCAAGTAATTACTATTGCTGCTCGTAAATACGCTTCAGTATTTGTAGACGATTATGAAGAAGCTATGTCTCATTACGAGACTCGTGGTCAGTACTCTACTGAGATGGGTAATGTTCTAGCTAAGAAAGTAGACAAAGCTATTATTACACAGCTTGACGCTTGTGAGACAGCTACTCCTAAAGTAGGTCAACCAGCAGTTAACGCTGATTTGGTTATTGGTGCTACTCCAACTGCTAACGCTATTGTTGAAGCATTATTTGATGCTGCAGCAACTATGGAAGGTAAGGACATCGCAGGCGATAAGGTTTGTATCTTAAATCCTGAAGCTTACTACAACTTAGTACAGTCAGACAAAGCAGTAAATCGTGATTGGACAAATGGTAATGGTGGTATTGATACTGGTTCAGTATTCAAAATCGCTGGTATCCCAATTATGACTTCTAACAACGTACCAGCTGGTAAGTGGGGTTACATCTTCACACCACACGCTGTAGGCGTTGTTAAGTTATTAGACATCAAGTCTGAAGCTAATTACATTCCTGAGAAATTAGGTACGTTAATGGTTTCTTCTTACGCGATGGGCGAAGGCGTTCTTAACGCTGGTTGTTCTATCCGTTTGTCAGTAGCTTAAGTTAGTTAGTTAGACAATTTTGAGGCATCTCTTCGGAGGTGCTTCATCCACATTAAATAAAGAGGTACTATGAACAGATACAACGACGCAATTAATATTTGCTTAACAACAATAGGCGAGAGTCCTATCCCCGCTAGTACCTCTATAGTTGGTCACTATGAGGCTGAATTAGCCGACACTATTATTAGTGAATCTTTAACCGAAGTACTCGCCTTTGGTTACAACTTTAACACAGACTCTGATTGGGAGCTTGTTCCAGATACCTCTGGTAACATCGCTATTCCAGCAGGAGCTATTTCAGTAGATGCTTCTACTACTTCATCTGATTATATTATGAAGAGTGCTAAGCTATACAACAAAGCAACAATGAGTTATGTCTTCACAGAAACTGTATTGGCAGATATTACGTGGGCTATTGACTTCAATGACCTACAACCTATCATACAGATTCTAGTAGTAGCGAAAGCTAAGATGAAGTTATACACAAGAGTAGTAGGCGTAGATACTGCATATAAGGTATTTGTACAGGAAGTAGAAGATGCCACAACTGCAGTAAGAGCTGAGGATATCACATCAGGTGACTATTCAATCTTTGACGATACAGTCACATCAAGAGTTATGACTAGAACATCTAACCCACTACCAATTTAAGGAGTAATCTATGGAAGTTAATCAAACTATACCATCACTTGTTAATGCCGTTAGCCAACAAGCTCCAGAGCTAAGACACGACACTTCTGTTGATGAAATGATTAATTGTACTGTTTCTTTCACGGAAGGAACTAAACGTAGAAATCCA
>Ga0307994_1000342_pt1 | contig 33733 bp, 30 predicted proteins | sample EllFjometagen261_FD_203171 | JGI IMG/M metagenome (GOLD analysis project Ga0307994, IMG submission 203171) | Marine microbial communities from Ellis Fjord, Antarctic Ocean - #261 | ecosystem: Environmental > Aquatic > Marine > Unclassified | place: Southern Ocean | collected 2014-11-02 | reverse complement strand
CATCGGTGCCTTCTCCATGGCGAATCTACTCGATCAGAACATCCCTGTAATCGTGGCCTTGGTTCTCGCCACAGCGGTGGCTGGATTTGCGGGCATGATTGTGGCGCTACCCGCCCTCCGGGTCCGGGGCCCGTACCTGGCGCTCATCACCTTGGGCCTGTCGATCATGTTTCCGCCGATCGGTCGACGGCTCGGCAGATTCACTGGTTCCGCGCTCGGTAGGTCAGTGAACGTCGATGGGTTCGACCCGCCCGACTTTCTTCGGCTCGATGACCACCCGCACATCTGGAACTACGTGGTGTGCCTGATGGTGGTGTCGGTGTGGTTCCTGCTTACCAGAAACCTATTGAACAGCCGGATCGGCCGGGCCATCCGGGCGAGCAAGGACCACGAGCATGCCGCTGCCGCGTTCGGTGTGAATCTAGCGATGGCCAAGACCGGAACCTTCGGGATCTCTGCGGCGATGGCCGGAACCGCCGGGGCACTGCAAGCCATCATTGACCCGTACCTGAATACGAATGATTACGACTGGGCCCTGTCGCTCAAGCTCTATACATCCGCTGTGATCGGCGGGCTCGGGTCTTTGCTGGGTGCGGTCGTGGGTGCTGTGATCTACGTCGGCCTGCCGTGGCTCAACGAAGTTCTCGGTTTGCTCGACAGCCCGTCGTTGGCTTTCGGCCTTGGTCTCCTGATTGTGATTATCGCTGCGCCCAATGGTGTCGTTGGCCTATTGACCCGTTTCGCGAAGAAATCGGCCAGATCCCAGCACGACGGTTGACCAGATTTCCGCACGACGGTTGATAGCTGACCGGCTTCTATCAATGCGTGATCAGCGGTACCAGTCGGCGAGCTTGGCGAGGCCATCGTCGATGGAGACCGATGGCGTCCAGTCAAGAAGTTCGCGGGTCTGGCGTTGGTCGTACCAGTGGGCGGTACTGAGCTGCTCGGCAAGAAAACGGGTCATCGGGGGATCGTTAGTGAGCCGTCCAGCCGCCCACACGGACTCGGCAAGCGCGCCGCCAGCCTTCGCTGCCCATGTCGGCATGCCTCGCATTGGTAACTCAAACCCTGCTGCATGGCAGATCCCTCGCAGCAACTCGGCCACCGGGCGAGGTTCGCCATTGGAGACGACCAAGGCCCGGCCATTGATCGTAGGTGCCTGCTCGAGTGCAGCAGCGAGCGCCTCCGCGGCATTGTCGACGTAGGTCGAGTCGACGAGCGCCGCGCCGGATCCGATCAATCGTAGGCTGCCCTTGGCGGCACGGCTTAGGACCCGCTCGACAAGTTGTTCGTCGCCTGGTCCCCACACGAGATGTGGGCGAACGGCGGCAACCGCCATGTCGCCACCGGCGTGGGCAAGCACGAGTTGCTCGGCCTCGGCCTTGCTGCGGGCGTAGTACGAGCGAGTCGTCGCCGGGTCGGCCGACAGCGCCGACTCGCCGACATGTTCCGCGCCCGAACTGGCGACTGCTGGCGATGACACATAGATAAATCGCGTAACACCCGTTTGCTCGCTTGCCTTGACCAGGTTCCGGGTGCCGCCGACGTTGACGTCCCAGAAGTCCTGCCACCGGCCGGTGGGCGAGACGCGAGCGGCGAGATGAACCACAGCCTGTTGATCCTGGACAGCGGCACGAACGGTTTGCTGGTTGGTGATGTCGCCTTGGATCTCCGCGCAGTTCAGCCCGCTCGGGCGACGTTGTAGGACGGTCACCCTGTGGCCATTGCCCTCGATCGTCTGCGCGACTGCTCGGCCGAGCATTCCACTTGCTCCGGTGACCAGGACCCTCATCGAACGGCTCTCACAGGCGCGGCGGCTTGCCACCACGCAACACCACTTCGGCCCATTTCTGAACTCGGGTGCGGTCGATCTTGGAATTATGGCGCCGGTCGACGGGGATTTTTGGGGCCACCAGCACAGCGGCTACCTCGGCGGACACTGCCGCCCGAACAGCAGCGGTCACACGGGCGTCCGCCACAACGACTGACCCGATAGATCCACCAGCCACAACTACTGCGAGTTGTTGGGTGCCGACTGGTCCAACCCCAACGGCGACGGCCTGGTCGATACCGGACACTGACTCGGCTTGCAGCTCGGTCTGCACTGGTGCAAACACGCCAGTAGCGGCATGGATCAGATGATCGACCCGTCCCTCGATCCACAAACGTCCGAGCGCATCCAGATGCCCGACATCGCCGCTTCGATGCCACGAGCCTTTTCGGACAGTTTCTCCCCTAGAAGCCTTCAGGTTGGGGTCCCTGTCGTTTGTCTGCTTCGACGACGGCGCTGTTTGGCCCTGGTCGCTGATGCTTGGACCGTTGACGAATGCATGGTTCTGCTGGCGCCACAGGCGGTCATATCCCTGGCTCGAATGGTCGGCGCGTACCCAGACTTCGCCAAGCATCCCGGTAGCCAGCGGATCAGGAAATGTTCCGCTCGGAGCGGTGATCGGGCGGATTGCCAGCTCGACCGTCGACAGTGGCTGACCGACACAAACGCCACGATCGGAGGTGCCGGCCCCAATCTCGTTGGCTGAAGCAACAGTCACAGGCATGAGTTCGGTCATGCCATAGGGGGTGAAGAAGTGTGCGTTCGGGAAAACCGGCTGAATTGCAGCCAGCAGTTGGGGCGACACAGGTGCGCCGGCGGTAGCCACCGCACGAATCGACCGCAGCGCACTGCACCTTGGACCCTCGAGCTCGCTGGAGGTGGCGGCAATGTTCGTGAGCACTGCGGGCGAGGCGAACACGATGGTGGCATCAATCGCTATCGCTGCATCGGCGAGGGTTCGCGCTGTCAGCTTGGCGGGCTTGGTCACATCCATCGGCGGTACGACCGACGGGATACCCAACGCTGGAGCAAGCACAGCGAAGGGTGCGAAGGCTACGACGGCCTTGTCTGACGGTTCGATTTCAAAAGCATCCTGCACGGCGTCGCGCTGCGCTTCGAGTTGACCGTGGGTGTACATAACACCCTTGGATGGGCCGGTTGATCCTGAGCTGAACACGACCGCGGCAGTGTCATCGGGCGACGGTTCAGCTGGTGCGGGTGCCGCCGACCCAGCCGCAGCGAGCCAGTCGAGACTATTGAGCCGCAGGCGCGTGGCGGGCAGCCGCAGACTTTTGGCTAACAGCAGGCCGCGCCAATCGCCGACGACATAGTCGGGCCGTGATGATCGAAGCGCCCGGCGCAGGCCGTTGACCCCAAGCGCGGCATCGGGTGCGACGACGATGATTCCGGCGCGCAGACAGGCGTAGACCAAGACGGTCAGATCGATACCGGGTGGAACCAGCGTCGCCAGTCGGTCGCCGGGACCAATGCCTGCGAGAATCAAGCCTCGGGCAAGTGCCAGCACACGTTCGTCGAGCTCGCCGAAGCTGATCGAGCGCTCGATATGCCCGGTGTCCTTCGACTTCATCTCGATGATCGCCTTGGCATCGTCGCTGCGCCGTAATTCGATCGCGGACCAGATGCGCTCTGAGCTGCGACGACCACTCGGGGCCGCCACAGGTGCCTGGATACCACCAGTATGGTCAGCGATCCAGGTGCCGATCACTTCGATTGCGTCGGTGTCTTCAATGATCTGGTGGCCGGCATCGGGATAACGATGCACGTCGGCATGGGGGATCCGCTGAATCAGGTCATGAAGAAACGCGTCAGAGAAGATGATGTCTTTAGCGCCCCACATCAGCAGCGCCGGAACGTCCTGCAGCTTGTCGAGTCCAGCAGCTACGCCGGCGAGGGTCGTGAAGGACTCGTGTGTCTCCTCGATAGGGATGTCCTCGACGAAGTCGCGGACACCGGTACGTAACGCCGCAGTGCGATACGGAGCGACATAGCCGCGGTACACATCACGCGTGAGCTGTGGCCGCGCCATACGAAGCGCACCGTGCAAGAACGCGGGCGTGGTCTCACACGTTGCTCGCAGTGTGGATCGGGCGATCGAGATCAGTGGCGGGACCTTGACGGCCTGGGGGCGGGCGACGCCGGTATTCATCAAGACGACCCCAGCAAGTTGGTCGACATTTTGTTGCGCCCAGCCCATCGAGATCGGGCCACCCCAGTCGTGGGCAACGATGACGACCGGACCCTCGATGTCGAGTGCCTGGGTTACCGCAGTCAGGTCTGAAATATGGTCGGCGAGGTGTCGCGGCCCACCAGTGCGCTCAGAGAACCCCATATTTAGCGCGTCAATAGCGATGACCCGCCAGTTGGTTAATGAGCGAACCAGGCCACGCCACATGTACGACCAATTAGGGTTTCCGTGAATACAGAGCACGGTTCCGCGGGCTAACTTGCCCCCGCTATCGAGCACGTGCCACGTGCGTTCGATGCCGTCACCGTCGATGGCGGAAACCAGCTTTGACCAGGCCGGGTCCAGACCGGGCAGGTCGCGTGGCGGAAGTCCCGCCGTTTTGCTTCTGGTGTTCATTCGGAACGGCATATAGTACCGGATAGCCCGTCGACCCTCCCGGGTCTCTACCTGGTCGTGTGAGTGAACCGTGGCAGCCCCGAGATCTCGTTTTTCTAACGTCGCCATTTCCGGCTTGGCTCATGTAGACGCCGACGTCGAGGTTTCGTCGTCTGAGCTCGAGAGCCAGATGACCGAGACCATGGAGCGGCTCAACATGCCGCCGGGCCTGCTCGAAGGCCTGACGGGCATTAGGACCCGTCGGTTCTGGAGCGAGGGCATGGCTCCAAGCGACGCCGCTGCACTCGCTGCACAGAAGGTATTGGCGCAAACCCCAGTCGATCAATCCAAGATCGGCGTCCTGATCAATACATCGGTCAGCCGTGATTATCTCGAACCGTCGACTGCAGCGATTGTGCAGGGCAAGATCGGGCTTGGACGCGATTGCATCAACTTCGATATTGGTAGCGCGTGCCTGGGATTCATGCAGGGGGCGTCGTTGGCTGCATCGATGATCGAGCGTGGCGAGATCGAGCATGCCTTGATCGTCGCTGGTGAAGACGGTCGCCCGATCGTCGAGAACACGCTTCGCAACCTGCAAGACCCCACCACTGACGATGCATCGTTCCGAGAGCAGTTCGCCTGCCTCACGTTGGGCTCCGCAGGTGTCGCGATGGTTCTGTCGCTGGCCGAACCCGACGATGGTCAACCCCGTTTCATGGGTGGCCTGAGCGTCTCGGCCACCCAGCATCATGCGCTCAGCGTTGGTAGCTACGACGGTGGTCGCACAGACTCTCAGGCGCTGCTACTGGGCGGCCTGGAACTAGCCGAAGATGGTTGGGCCGAAGCAGCCGCAGCGTTCGACTGGACGATCCCTGACATTCATATGTTTGCCATCCATCAGGTCAGCAAGGTACACACCGACATGCTGGTGGATCTGCTGAAGTTCGAGCCCGAGCGGGTTCCTTGCACCTATCCCGAGTTCGGCAACACCGGACCGGCATCGGTTCCCACGGTGCTCTCCAAAGAAGTCGACGCTGGTCGGGTCAACCACGGCGACCAGGTTCTGCTCGTCGGCATGGGCAGCGGTATCAACGCGGCTGTGTTCGAAGTCGGCTGGTAACACGGCGGTAAATGAGAAGGGCGCCCCATTGTGGGATGCCCTTCGGTCATGAATCAGATCCGGTGCCCGCAAACGCTGCATCCGGTCGTTGCTGCCCGGGCTCGACGATGCCTCCAGGTACGACAGGTGCAAGTATCGATGTGTACTCCGGAGGAACCTCATGACGATCACCATCACCAACGGTCCACTGTCACCAACCCCGCCCGCCACGGTCAACTACACACTCGATGGGCCAAAGAGCAAGATCTTGTTCTCGCCGTTTCCCCGGCGCGTCCGTGCAGTCTTCGGCGGCGAGACCGTCGTCGACACCGAGGCCGGCATGCTGCTCCACGAGAGTGGGCTGTTACCTGCGCTGTATATTCCCATCGCCGAGATTCGGTCTGATCTATTGACCAAGACGGAGCACACGACGCACTGCCCGTACAAGGGTGATGCGTCCTACTGGACCATTACCGCCAATGGGCAGTCATCGGAGAACGCGGTCTGGGGATACGAAGCACCGGTTGAGAGTGCAGCGTTCATCCATGGCTACATGGCGCTCTACTGGGGCCGGGTTGACCAGTGGCTCGACGAGGATGAAGAAGTCTTCGGCCACCTGTGCGATCCTTATCACCGCATCGATATCCGCCCGACGAGCCGATTGGTCACCGTATCGATCGATGGAGCTGTTGTCGCCGAATCGACGGCAGCGTTCGTGTTGTCTGAGACCGGGCTGCCCAACCGCTACTACATCCCCGAAGCCGATGTTCGAGCAGAGCTCTTTACCGCCTCAAACACCATCACTCATTGCCCATACAAGGGTGATACCAATTACCGAAGCCTGACCGAGGCCGAAGCAGGCGCCGACGTCGCGTGGATCTATGCCGATCCGTTTGACGAGTCTCGCCGCATCGCCGGGCACTGGTCGTTCGATGGCGAGGGCGTTACGATTGCACCCGGCTAGACGCGTCCGCCGCTCGAGCGAACCTGTGCGACGGGGCGCTTCATCAGCACGACGCATTCGTTGTTGGCGACTGTGGTCATGCCGACCACTTCCCAACCCTGGCCGCCATGTGCGTTGAGACGCTCAACGGCTGCGCCCGCGGGAAGAGCGCTTGGAGATAGCTCAAGGGCGGGTAGTGAGGTGATGCGATATTCCCAATTGTTCATGGGGATCTCTTTCGGCGGCAGCCCTACCGAAGGTGCATAGTGCGCTGGCTTCTCGGGCTACCAGTGCTGAGCGTACGCCCGAGACGCCCGGCTATGGTGAGCTTGCCGTCAGAATGGGATTCGTACGCGGCGGACTGGGACCAAGACCAATAGCGACGAGCCCACAGTGCCGCCACCCCACTGACCAAGCCGATCGCTAACACGGAAACCATGTCTGCAACCAGGTGGCCATCTTCCTCGAGGATGATCTTGCCGTCCTCACACTCGTAACGATCGGCGCGATACGCGACGACGAGACCGGTCGCCAGGATTGCGTAGACCGCCCCCGTGCCGACACCGAGCAAAAGGGCAAAGAGCAAACTGTTCACTGAGCTAGATGGTGTAGCACGCAGCCCGCGGTGTTATTAGCTGGTTCCCATCGGGAAGACACCCGGCATGATCGAGAAGCCGGGCAGGGCCTTGACCCGGTCGGTCCAGCGGCGCAGTGACGGATAGTCCAGCCGTGAAACGCCGCCCTCTTCAGACAGCACAACGTCGGGGAAAATCGCAATATCGGCGATGGTCGGGTGCGCAGCTGAGCAGACCCAGTCGCGTCCGTCGCGCTCGCGGAACCACAGGTGTTCGTCGAGCACACGGAACAACCGGTGGGCGCCAGCGCGGCACGCGTCGATGTCGAAGTCGTAGCTCAGGTTCACATAGAGCCGGGCGGCAGACGCAGTGTTGGTGGTGCCTTCAGCGAAGAGGAGCCATGACGCCGTCTCGCCAAGCAGAGCCGGGTCGCTCGTGGGATACCACTGGCCGGTGGGGTCGTACTTGGCGGCAAGGTACACCAGGATTGCATGGGCGTCCCACAGCACATACCCGTCATCGTCGATAACTGGGATGTGGCCAAGTGGATTGATCTTCTTGAACTCGTCGGTCTTGTGTTGGAGGCCGGGAAAGAAGTCGACTGGCACCGACTCGTAGGGCACATCGAGCAAGCTCATCATCAGGCGCTGCTTGTAGCAGTTGGCCGAGAGCTCATAGTCATACAGCTTGATCATCATGAGTTCCTAGATATCCAGTACGAGACGGTCCGAGACGGCCCGGGAGACACACGTCATGATCTTGTCGCCCGCGTCTCGTTCGCTTTGTTTCAGGTGAACGTCTTGATGCTCGATCTCGCCTTCCATGACCGGCACGACGCATGTGCCGCAAGCGCCTTGTTCGCAGGACGATGGCATGGCGATGCCATGGTCCCGGAGAACCTCGAGAATCGACTTGCCGGCCGGCACCTGCAGGTTGACGGCGGAGCGGGCGAGCGCAATTTCGAAGCTCGACGAGTCATCGATCTCGGTAGTGTTCTTGAAGTACTCGAAGTGCACTGCTTGGTCAGGCCAGTCAGCAGCAGTTGCGATCGTGCGGGCCGCTTCGAGCATTGGACCGGGTCCACAGATGTACACCTGGTTGGCGTGCCCATAGCCGTCGAGCAGGCGTGCTAGTTCAGCGCCGGTCTCGTCGGGAGACAAGCCAACGTGGGTGATCACCGCATCGCCAAGCCCAGCGCGGATCTCTTCGAATGCGAGATGCTCATCGGCTTGGGCGAAGTAGTGCAGCTCGAAGGCCAGACCCATCGGCTTGAGTGCTTGGGCCATCGCCAGCATGGGCGTCACGCCAATACCGCCAGCAATCAGCACCGTGCGAAGCGAGTCGCGCCGGAGAGGGAAGTTGTTTCGAGGCTCCGAGATCGCCAGCACGTCGCCCTCGCGGACGGTGTCATGCAGACACTGTGAGCCGCCGGTTGAGTTGGCTTCGAGCTTGACCCCAATGCGATACCTCGATGTGTCGCCTGGCCCATTGGTGAGTGAGTACTGACGCACCAAACCGTTAGGCAGGTGCACATCAATGTGAGCACCCGGCTGAAAAGTAGGTAGCGGGTCGCCAACCGACACGAGTTCGAAGCCGGCGATGTCGCGGGCCGTTGTCCACTTGCGTGCGACCTGCACCCGCAACGGTGCCTGGCGATCGAGCATTGGCTCTGGCATGACCGAGAGTGCCAGCGACACCTGGTTGATCGTGGCCTGCATCGGTTCTGGCAGTGGCATCTGTGCCGCTGCGGCCTCCGCCGCGATCACGAGTTTGCCGAGTGCAGCTGCGTGATGGCGAAGCACGGCTAGCTGTGCGACCTCGGCGGGCGCCTCGGTGAGCACGGCGCGAATCACGGAACGATCCGAATCCACCGGCTGCACGAAGAACACCACCGTGCTTGATTCAGCAGTATTCGTCCCGGTCGAGGTGAGGGATAGGGCGTAGTCGTTGATCTCGGTCGCCGTCATTTCAGCATCGTCAGTGTCGAGCGACGCGACTGGTTGGAAACGATGTTGGCGGAGCTGATCGAGCACGATCTGAGAAGGAGCGTTCACGGGCAGGTTTCGCAGCGTGAATGGTGTGCCATCGTCGAGCGAAGCCACGGTGGGTGGCTCGCCAATCGGATCTTCGCCCGACCACACCAGCCCGTACTGCTCGACGGCGGCAAACGTGCGATTACAGATCGTGCGAGCGGGAGCGTCGGCCGGGTGCGCAGGTATATAGGTACAGCCAGCTGACCGGTTCGAGTAACGCCAACCGTGATAACGACACGTGAGCTCGGTGCCGTCGTTGGTCCCGATCGACAGCCGCACACCGCGATGTAAGCAGCGGTTTTCCCACACATTGATGAACTCGTCATCGGCTCGCCAGATCGCCACTTCGCGACCAAGTAACTGGCCGTGGAAAATATGACGGTGCGGCAGATCGAGCATGGTTGCCACGGGATGCCACAGAGTCATTGGGTCGGGCAGTGTCACCGGGTCGGGCAGTGTCACCGGGTTGGTCATGATGTCATGCTCACAGAGGTCGGGCTCACAGGGATTACGCCGTAGGTGACACCAAGGTCCGACAGCCAGCGTCGGTACGCAATGGCAATCTTGTCGGCTCGGATTGGGGTCTCGGCTCGGGGGTCAAGCGGCAAGAGCTTGGGGTACTGGTTCTCGAGGATCGGCTTGTCCTGGCCGAAAATGCCTTGCTGGAACTTGCGGATCACCGTGTCGCTGTTGTCAGGGTCGAGCAGCGACAAAAACATATGTGCCTGGATTTGATCATCGTCAACCGGCCGGCAAAACAGCGCAATCACATCCATACGATCCTCGAAGAGTGGCGTGGTCTTATACAAGATCACGCAATACGGATGTGGTACCCGGTACAGGTAGTCGCTCATCTGACCTTCGGTTGAGGTCGTAGACGCACGTGGTTGGTAAAAGATGCAGTCGGTCGCCCAGACATCGTTGGTCTCAGGGTCGATATGTACGTCGTACTCGGCCACTTCGGTGTGCGGCTCGACGCCGAGCACATCGGTATGGACATAGGGGAAGTGGCCCATGTCTAGGAAGTTTTCGATGGCTCGGGGAGCAGATACGTGCACCCCAATCGTGCCGCCGTGCACATTGCGGCGATCAGGCTCGCTGAATTCGGGGATGGCGAAGAGTTCGTCGGGCGGTGAACCTAGACATGTCCACACGTACAAGTACTCGACGAGTACTGGTAGCGGTGTGGCATCTACATCGGCGGTCAGCCAAACCGCTGGAGCGCCATTGGCGTCGAGTTGATAGCTGAGCCGCTCGCCCAGTAACACCGCGGTGCCCGGGTGGTCCGTAGCCATTTCGTCAAGCGGCAGCAGTGGATGCCACTGATTGAGAATGATCGGATCTGTGCATGTAGTTGCAACGGTTGTCGTCAAGGCGGTCCTCATCCCAAGTCCAGGTCGATGATTGGAAGCTATCGCTGGACCGCGAGAGCGTCAAAGTCGGTTCCCGTTCAGTTAAACCGGCGGAAATACACAAACGTGCCGGACAAGCTATTGGTCGCTTACGGCTAAGGCCGCGAATTTCTCGGCCAGGTAGTCCATGGCGGTGATGGGTTCATAGCGTGCTGGGTTCTCGGGGCTCACGCACGTCTCGAAGGGTTCGATGACAGCATTTGCGTCGGGCTCGTGGAAGAAAATCAGGCTGATCAACTCCTCGTTTGGTGCCCCGGCCGCCGGCGGCAATACGCGGTGTTCATTGGAACACCAGCGATCGTTGGTCCATTGCCGCAACATGTCGCCGGTGTTGACGATGAGGCTCCCGTCGATGCACGGTGCGTCGACCCAGTCGCCGTTATCGCCCAGTACTTGCAGACCGCCTACACCCGGCTGGCGATCAAGGATCGTGAGGGTCCCGAAGTCGGTGTGGGGGCCAATCCGGTACTGACCCTCGACCGGATCTTCTCGGGTGAACGGCCAGTACCAGTTCAGCGTTCCGGTCGCCGTGGTGTTGCGACAGTGGTCGAGCAGGTGGTTCTGCTCGAGGCCCAACGCGAGTGCAAACAGCTGGAGCAACTCATCAGCGAGCTGTAGAGCTCCTCGCCAGAAGAGTTCTGCAGCCGGTTGCAGGGTCGCCGGCGCAGCAGGCCACAGGTTCGGGGCGTACCACGTCGGGTGTTCGGCGCGGAGCGACTCGTCGGGGACGTCGACAGTTCCATAGGCGAAGGTTTCCTTGAGGTCCGGCGGTGTGTCGACGCCATAGGTTGCTGCGTTGGACTCTTTGCCGCCACCGATCCAACCCCGGTACACATCATTAACCGGCGCCAACTTGGCCTTCTCGGCTTCGGGCAGATGGAAGAAGTCGGTGCAAGCATCTCGTGTCTCAGTAAACACCCGCGGGTCGATCCCGTGGTTGACGACGACCAAGAAGCCGCATCGTCGCAGGTGGGCATCCACCGTCGTCGCGAGTTCGGCCCGCGCCGTGTCGTCACCGTCGAACCAGGGTGCAAGATCGACGAGGGGGATGAAATCGACTTCTGAGCTGGTCATGGTTTCCTCTGAGATCTATCGGGCTTCGCGTGAATAGGGTTGAGCCAACGCTGCCGGAGCGGCAAGCCGTCTGGCCCGGTTCGGACTCGCCGAGACGGCGATGACCACGAGATAGGCGGCGACGAAGGGCATCATCTTCAAGAGTGGTGAGGGCACGTTGACCTGCGCTAGCTGCAAGGTGATTCCCAGGCCGTTGAGGCCGCCGAACGCGATCGCCCCAATCAACGCCAACCACGGGCGCCATCCGGCCAAGATCACGAGTGCGACTGCGATCCAACCGATGCCGGCCGTAAGCCCGTTTTGCCAGGTGCCAACGATGGCCACCGTGAGATAGGCGCCGCCTGCACCCGCCCCGAAGCCGCCAATCGCCGTGGCCAAGTACCGCGTCCTTGTGACCGAAATACCGGCTGCATCGGCAGAAGCTGGGTCTTCGCCAACGGCTCGCAAGGCCAGCCCGACCGATGTGCGGTTCAGCACATAGGTGGCAGTGACTACTGCTACTACGCCGAGGTAGACGATCAGGTCATGACCGAACAGGATTGGCCCGACGGCGGGAAGCTCACGTAATGCGCTCGGGAACAGCGGTGTTACATCGACACCGTTGCGGGCCGACAGCAAACCGGGTTCGCCACTGGTGCCGATAAATGATGACAACCCGGATCCGACGATCACGAGTGACAGGCCTGACACGGTCTGGTCGACTCGTAGGGTCACCGCGAGCACAGCATGAACGAGTGCGAGCGCAACACCGCCCAGCCCGCCAACAATGATGGCCAAGACCAGGCTGCCCGTGTTGTTGCCAGCCCAGAATCCAGTGACTGCGCCCACGAGCATCATGCCCTCGATGCCCAGGTTCATGACCCCCGACCGGTTCGTGATGATCTCGCCGAGCGCCGCGAACAAGATGGGCGTTGAGGCGACGATGGCACTCGCGATCGAGAGGATCAGGACACTGTCGTTCATACTGCTGCCTCGATCTCGGTGGCCCCGTTGCCCGTGGCCGGAGGCGGCCCGGTTTCCGCTGCGTCGGTGCGGGCGAGGCTGAGGCTATTGGTGACAAAGAATTCACCTGCGGTCACCGTGAGGAAGATCAGGCCTTGAAGCAGGAGGACAACTTCGACGTTGATACCGATCGATTGCAGTCGGCTCCCCGAGGTTGCGATCGCCGCCAAGAAGATCGAGACAGGAACGACGCCCAGGGGGTTGGACCGGGCAACTACTGCGACGATGATGCCGGTGAAACCAATATTGGTGGTGAGCGCGATTGGCTCGAGACCCTTTGTTACGCCACTGACCTCGCTGACGCCAGCAATTGCAGCGAGTGCACCGGAGAGCGCAAGCACGGCCATGGTCTTGACGCGAACGCTCATGCCGGCGTAACTCGCGGCGCGGGGCGAGTCGCCGATGGTGCGGATCTGGAAGCCCCACGATGTCTTGCGCAACAGCCACCACAAGAAGACGGCCGCAACTATGGCAATGATGATGCCGATATGGAGGCGCCCCGAGATACTCGGCATGACGGCGTTTTCGGGCAGACGTTTTCCGCCGGGTACCGGACGCCTCGGATCGCGCCAGAAGCTCCGCGAACCAAAGATCAGCCAGTTCATCACCGACAGCGCGATGAAGTTGAGCATCAGGGTGGTGATGATTTCGTCCGCGTTAAAAAATGCCTTGGGGATTGCGGCGAGGAGCGCCCAGCAGGCACCGGCCAGCGCTCCCACGATGAGCATGGCGCTGAGCATGAGTGGTGCTGGTGTGGTGGCAGGCAACGCGAGTCCGACCCAGCTGGCGCCAATAGCTCCCAGGTAGAGCTGGCCTTCGCCGCCAATGTTGTAGACCCGCATCTGAAAAGCAACCGCCGCAGCGAGCCCGGTCAGAATCAGTGGGGTAGCGAGCGCCAGCGTGCGTGACTGCGATTTCCATCCGTTGAGGCTGGCATCGAACATCGTGCGATATGCCTCGATCGGATCGTTGCCGGCGATGGCAAGGATGATCGCCCCGAGCAACAGGGCAAAGGCCAGTGCCCCTACGGGCACGCCGAATCGCACTGTGGGCCCGGTGACGCCGCGGGGCATGACGCGTATCGGACTCCTCATGATCGCGCCCTGGTCGAGGTGTCTGTCGCTGTATCTGGGGTGCCTGATCCGGTCATAAGCAAGCCGATCTGGTCGAGATCGAGTTCATCGCTGGTGAAGGATCCGACGATGCGGCCTTTGAACATCACCAGCACGACATCGGACATCTTGACGATCTCGTCGAGGTCCTCGGAGAAGACCAAGACGCCTCGGGTGGCCCGTTCGTCGATGATGTGGGACCGCACTGCTTCGGCAGCTGCCATGTCGAGGCCACGGGTTGGCGCTGCGGCCAACAGCACCTGGTGGTCCTCGTTGAGTTCGCGCGCCAGGATGGCCTTTTGCAGATTGCCGCCCGACATCAGGCTGACTCGCATACCGCGGCGGTTACCGCGAACATCGAAGCTGTCGATCAACCTGTTCATGGTCTTTTCGATCTCGCTATCAGACAACACGCCGCGGCGAGAGTGCGGAGAACGGTCGTAACTCTTGAGAACGATGTTGTGTTCAAGCGGAAGCCCGGGCGCCAGCCCAACTCCGAGTCGATCCTCGGGCACGTAAGCGAGTCCGGCTTGCGCGGTTTTCTTTGGTCCAGCGCCGGTGCAATTGGTGCCTGCGATCTCGATGGTGCCGCTCGTCGGGGTTCGCAGTCCAGCGATTACCTCTTGGAGTTCTCGCTGGCCGTTACCGGCAACCCCAGCGACCCCAACGACCTGACCGCGCCGCACCATGAGGGTGGCGTCGTCGACTGCCATCAGGCCGTGGTCGCCTTCCACACTCACGCCCGTGAGTGACAGCACAGGGTCGCCGACCTCTACGGCTGCGTCGTAATTGGTTCGCTCGGCGGCCTTGCTGTCGCCGAACATCATCCGGGCTACCTCGGCTGGTGTTGTGTCGGCAGTGGTAACCGAGCCACCGTTGACGCCCCGGCGCAGGACGGTGATGCGGTCGGTGTATTCCATGGTCTCGGCCATCTTGTGCGAGACCAGTACGACCGAGTGTCCCTTGGCGACCATGGTCGAGACAGCTTCGAAGAGCCGGTCGGTTTCTTGCGCCGCCAACACCGCGGTAGGTTCGTCGAGGATCAGGATTTCAGCGCCTCGGAAGAGTTGCTTCAGGATTTCGACCCGCTGCTGCTCGCCGACCGAGAGTTGCCAGATCGATGCCGTTGGATCGACATGCAGTCCGAATTCTTCGGCGAGATCGGCGACCATCGATTCGACTTGGCGTATGGTCCGAGGCCGTTGCTTCTTGTGCATACCGAGAACGATGTTTTGCGCAACCGTGAAGCTCTCGACAAGACGAAAGTGTTGGTAGACCATGCCGACGCCATGGTTCGAGGCGTCGAGGGGTGAGCGGAAGTGCACCGGTGTGCCGCCGAGCGACACCGTGCCCGAATCGGGCCGATACAGCCCCGATAACACCGAACACAATGTCGACTTGCCGGCACCGTTTTCGCCAAGCAGACCATGAATTTCGCCACGCCGAAGGTCGAAATTAACCGAGTCGATGGCAGGTACGCCATAGAACGACTTGGTTAGATTTCGAACCTCGAGGTGGGTGGCTTCAATCACCCGGCTGGAATGTCGCCAACGATGCCCTCTACCAACCACTGGCAGCAGGCACTGCGATCGCCGAACGCAATTGTCTCACCCTCGGCGACGACGATGTTGCCCTTGTTGTCCATGATTGGCCCGGCGAACATGTCAAAGCTGCCGTCGATGATTCCCGCAACACGTTCGTCGATGAGGTCGAGAGTTTCTTGGGTGACGTCGGGGCCGTATGGCGCGAACTCGATCCAACCCTCTTTGATACCACCGTAGGAGTTGCCAGGCTCGAACTCGCCAGCCAAGATGTCATTGATCTGTTCGGTGTAGTACGTGCTCCAATCGAAGAGCAACGACGATGCCCACGCCTCGGGTTCGAAGTCGGACCAGTCGTTGGTGTAACCAATGACGTAGCCGTCGTTCTGTGCCATGACGGTGGCGTAGACCTGCGAGCCGACCTCGTGAGCGATCACGTCGGCGCCAGCGTTGGCCAGGGCTTCAGCGGCCTGCTGCTCGATTGCGGGATCAAACCAGGTGTTCAGGTACACGGCCCGAACCTCGGCGTCGGGGTTCACTTCACGAACACCAAGTGTGAAGGCGTTCAAAGCACGATTGACCTCTTCGAAGGGGAACCCGACCGGGTAGCCAATGATGTTCGACTTGGTGAGGCTGCCCGCCACAATACCGTCCATGTAACGGCCGTCTTCGGAGGCTTGGGAGAAGTGCCCAACGTTGGGCTGAGGCTCGAAGCCAGACCAGGTCAGGAAGTAGACATCAGGGTTTTCGGCGGCAACGTCGATCATGTCGAACTGGTAGAAGGTGGTGCCGATCACCAGATCTGCGCCGGCGTCGACGGCGTCTTGGAACGCGTTCGTCGCAGGCTGCCCTGGCTCGATTTCTTCAACGAAGCTGAAGTCGATGCCAGGGAAATTGGCTTCTACCTTGTGGCCACTGCGCAGATGGGTCGTATTCCAACCGCCGTCTTCGGCTGACCCATCAAGGATCATGACGACCTTGAAGTCGCTGAAGTCGTCGCCGCTGGTCTCGGCCGAGGAGTCGGACGCTTCGCTGGTGGACGAATCACTGCCACCGCACGCAGCTGCGAACATACTCAGCGCTAGAAAGACAGCTGTGAGTATCCGGAAATGGGTACGTGGACTCTTTTGCATGAGCAGCATTATGGCTTCCTGCTTGTTTCGTTAGTGTTTCGTGAACGAAGTTCTCGACTGTAAGCGAACCCTAACAGTCGTGACTTGTCGACAACAGAAACGGCTATTGAGCGACGAAGCGCACTGTCAAGTGTTTCTTGTGAAGTCGACGAGCGTCAACGGCGAGATCGCCCTGTCGATTGATGCGTTTACGATCGCGGACCGACGACGGCGGCGGGGAGAGCAGCTGGCGTACTATTGCTGCTGCGAGCCACCGCGATCCCAATGATCATCGCGCCCGCGGCAAAGAACAGACCAGCGTTTGATGCTGTACGAAATGCGGAACGGCCCTCATTATCGGCGATCTGGCTGATCAGCGTGGACTGGCCCTCGTCGATCTGACGATCGAACACAACGCGTTGCAACGCACCAAGCAGGCCAACGCCGATTGATGCACCGAGTTCGATCGACATGTCGTTCACACTGGCAGCGACCCCAGCGAAGGCAGGTTCGACGTTGCCGACAATCCGATCAACCGATAGCGGGATCGTGAGCCCGTTGCCGGTGCCAGCGATCAGTCCGGCTGCGATGAAGAGCGGGCGGTTCCCCAAAGGGACCAGGGCCATACAGGTGTAGCCGATGGCCATGATGACGAGCCCGGCGGTGACCACGTTCTCGAGGCCGAAACGTTCACGCAGCGGCACGCAGTTGTTCGCAACGATAACTTCGATCACGCCGATCGGAACGAGTAGCAGGCCGGTCGCAAGCGCGGTTTCCTGCCAGCTGATCTGCAGCAGGAGCGCAGCGACGAACAACACACCGTTGAACCCAATCGCGGCGATGACGAGCGTGCCTGCGCCAGCAACCCGGTCCCGATCATCGAAGAGCGAAAGCGGAAGTAACGGGTCCGGTGTGCGGCGCTCATGGGCGATGAAGGCAGCGATCAACACGACGGCGCCGACGGCCGCGGTCACCGTGCCGAGAGCCAGTGGATGGGCTGGTCCTTCGATCGATACGTATACCAGGCAACCGACCGCTGCGACCGAGAGCACAGTACCGACGAAGTCGAATCGACCGGTTCGCTGGCCGGGCAGCGTGGGTACCCACAGCAAGGCTCCCACCAGACCGACTACGGCAAACACCGCGTTGAGCAGGAACACGGCTTCCCATCCCGAGACAGTCAGTAACCATCCGCCAATGGCTGGGCCAAATGCGCCACCAGCACCGGCCACGCTCGACCAGGCCGCGATGGCACGACCTCGGTCCTTATTGCTGAACACCTCGCTGATCGTCGACAGCGTGGCCGGCATCATCACCGCCGCACCCAAGCCAGCTATCAACCGGGCGGCGATCATCATGTCGACAGAGTCAGCAGTCGAACCAAAAGCGTTGCCGGCGCCAAAGATTGTGAACCCGATCAGCAGCGCTTTGCGACGCCCGATGCGATCTCCAAAGGCGCCGCCAGCAAGAAGCAACCCAGCGAACACGATGGCATAGGAATCCACGATCCACTGCAGGTCGTCGATCTCGGCGTCAAAGTCACCGGCGATCTCCGGCAGAGCAACGTTCAGCGCAGTGAGCGCGACGACAAGTAGGAACACGCCCAGGCAGGAGACTGCGAGCGCGCGCCACCGATCGGGATGGCCCTGGTCGATTTCGGCTGTGGCGGTCACTCAGCTGGTTTCGGTGCTGCTGAACTCGGCTCGCAGTGCTGCCTTACCGCTGTCATCTAGCCATGCTGCGGTGATCGCTGCGTCGTTGATGGCTGCCATTGTGTCGTAGTCATAGCCGAAGGTCGCCGCAATACGTTCGTACTCGTCGGCCAGGTCGAACTGGAAGAATGTGGGGTCATCGCTGTTCAACGTGATCAATACCCCAGCTTCGCGTTGGGCTGCGAACGGATGATCAGCGAGTGTTTCCACGATGCCGATGGTGTTGTTCGATGACGGGCAGCTCGTGAGCGGGATCTGTTCGTCGACGACCTGACGAGTGAGCTCGGGATCGTCGAGCAGCCATGTGCCATGGTCGATCCGGTCAATACCAGCGTCGACCATGTGCCGAATGTTCTCGGCGGGTCCGTCTTCGCCAACGTGGAAGCATGTCTTGAGGCCAATGTTGTGGGCTTCGGCCATGAGCGGCGCAAACATGCGGTGGTCAAGGCCGCGCTCGGTCGAATCGCCGCCAATCCCAATCAGCAGATCACGGTCGAGCCGCCGTGCAATCTCAAGTAGTGACATTGCTGGACCCAGTCCCTTGGGCTTGTCGACGTCGAGAATCAGTCGGGTCCGGGTGCCAAAGTCGGCTTCTCCTTCGGCCACACCAGCGACGAGCCCCTGCCAGATCACATCGAATGGAATACCGCGGTCCAAGTGGAAGCCGGGCGAGAAGAACATCTCGCGGTACTTGATGCCAGCCTTGGCAGCGTCTTCGGCCGCCTCGTAGGCCAGTCGATGGAAGTCGTCCGGGTTCTGCAAGACGGAACACACGGTGCCGAATGCGGCCAGGAAGTCGGCGAGCGACTCGTATTGATACAGATCCGCTGGATCATCGACTCCGATGTCGATCTGATGGTGAGCGGCAAGCTCAGCAACAGTCTGGGCTCGGGCAGTACCTTCGACATGACAGTGCAGCTCCACTTTGGGCATCAGGCGCAGAGGCGAATCGGGTGCGGAGGTCAACGATGCGGAGTCCAAAGCCATGGAGTGAACCTAGTGCCGTGTCAGACAACCTTTGCAACGTCTCGCCGGCCTGGATCACCGCTCGCGTCGTTGCCCAGTCTCAACAGGGGACCCACCCTGCCTTCGACTCGGCGCCTAGCGAGCGAAGACCCTGACTCGGCGACAACACCCCGAACGTTGTCTGACGCGGCACTAGTGCCGCGCCAGACAACGGTGGCATTCCCACGTTGCTGTTACATGAATTGCCTGGACATGGATTGCGTGGCGGGCGTCTTAACTGCCAGGGTGTTCGGATGACCGATGTTGATGAGATCTGCACAGATCCCACAATCCTCGATCAATGGCATCCCATCATGGCGCTCAACGAGATCGTCGGGGGAGCCGTAGGCGAGACGATGTTGCTCGGACAGCGGCTGAGTTATCGGGGCAACGGCCAGGATGATGCCATTGCCTGGATGGCCGGCCATTCGAGTGCGGATCCGGTCCCGACGCTGCTGAAGTTCGGCTATCTCTGGGCATGTCTTGGTGAGCCGCCAGCCACGCTGTTCGATATTGCTGAGTACGACGAGCCCGACCGCCGCAACCTGAACTCGGCGTCGATCGGTGTGCACTGTTCGGCGCCCCGCGCCGTTGAGAACTTCTTAGACATGGGGCACTTCCCGTTTGTGCACGCCGGCTACCTGGGCGAGGAACCACACTCGGAGGTCCTCGAATACCAGGTCAGCACCGACCCTGACACCGGTGACCTGTGGGCAACCGAGTGCCTCTTCTGGCAGCCGATGGCAGCAGCTTCATCGACGAATGGGCAGATGGTTGATTACCTGTACAGGGTGCCGCATCCGTACTGCACGCTTCTCTACAAGTCATGCCCTGGCGACGAGTCGCGTATGGATGTTGTCGCGTTGTTCAACCAGCCGATGACGGCGACACACATTCGCGGTCACATGCTGATGAGCTATCTGGACGAAGCCAATGACCTGGTTGCACTCCGTCATTTCGCACAGACAATCTTTGCTCAAGACAAGCCGATTCTCGAGAATCAGTATCCCAAGGAACTGCCACTGGACCCGCGGGCCGAAACCCCGATTCGGGCCGACAAGATCGCTATTGCATATCGCCGCTGGCTCAGTGAACTAGGCGTGACCTACGGCGTCATTCCTGTCTAGCTAGATCGGATAAGTGGGCCGGACGCCCCGCCAGTAGCCCGACCGCTCCAGTAGTCCCACCGCTCCAGTATTTCTCGTCGGACGCGCAACGGCCCCCAGCTCGAAGAGCCAGGGGCCGTTGCGAGATCAGCAATACGGACTCAGGCCCGCATTCCCTTTGCGATTGCTGCCACGACAGCATCTTTTACCGGGATCATGCCGAAGATGACGACACCGTCGACTACCCAGCTGATCCATTCTGCTCGCATGCCGCCGGTGAACTGTGTAACAAGATGGATGTCGAGAAGCCACACCATCCCGATGGCAACAGCCACGTCAAGATGGCCCCCGATCAACGGTAGCTTCCGCACTGTTTCGGAAGCACCGGCCAGATCGAGCACGGAGTTGAGAATGGCCATTACGCCCCCAAGCGCAATCGCCATCACGATTAAAGCTGCGACGGTATACATAATTTGTTTCCCCCTTGGGCCCTTGGGCCCGATCAACAGACCCGACATTTGTCCAGTCTGATAGGTCAAGTTTCGAAACAGTTTTATCACAGAGAGTGATATCGCCGCCCGGATAGGTGTTCGATTTACAATATTCTGACATTCCAAGCCGCATTATTGGCCTGTGCCGGCAGAGCCCTGTGAGTGTCTGTGCACAGCTAAAATTTGAGAAGTGTGCCGAAGAAATATGGCGTAGATGACCGACGATGTGCGACAGGTTTCTGTTGCAACGCTGATCACAGAGGGTGTGATCAGCCTCAGCCCGGCCGTTGTCCGCAAGGGCCATACGTATCACGGACCACCGGATTCCAGGCGACGGTGACGAGTGCGAACAGGGCTGGGGATGCGAGGAATAACAAGTATCAGCCGAACGCCTGTAGGGCTTATGCCTTTAGCCTACGTGATCACTTTGAGTGACTTGATTGGCTGTGGTCCGGTGTGCATTGCTTGGTGGCAGAATCGGTAGAAGTGCAGGCCCGGACTGCGGCTTCCGCGGCAGCTGAACCGGAATGTGTACTCGCGAGGAACTAGTTCAGATATGTGGTGTTTTGAGCATCGTGGAAGGTGTTCGTTAGCCAAGGTCCTTGGCCTAACCATTTGCCCAGCAAATTCGTTATCGCTGCACCCGAACTAAGCTCGGCTCACATGATGACATCGATCGAGGTAGCCGAAGGAACAGGGAAACTAATCCTTGAGTTTGGACGTGGGTGGATGGTGGCGCCTGCAACAGCCGCTCGGGCGGCAGAGCTTGGCCTTGCCGATACCGGCCGGTTTGGCTTCTGGGTGAGTGGCCGGGCGGGTGTGCTCGGCGAGGTCGACAGTGCCATCGCTGCTGCCACAATTGGATTCATGGCACCCGACGCCGTGCACGACTATTGGCACGCTCGCCCCGATTCGGTTTCGGCTTGGGACGCAGCCCTCGCATGGTTTGGTTGTGCCGCCGCATGGGGTCGAGAGGCACTCGAGCCCATGGCCGAAAGCGATGTGCGTCGCTTGGCAGACCTGGCGCGTAAGGTCATTGATCAGGCCGATTCTTCGATCGGAGCCCTGTTCGCGGGCTCTGCTCTGATCCCGACTCCTGGAGACGCAGCCGGTGATGCCGCCATCAATCTGAACGTGCTGCGCGAGTTGCGCGGCTGCGCTCACCTGGCTGCGTGTCATGCTGCTGGTCTCGGCCCACATGCAACGATCATGTCGACCAACGACCCGGTGCGCAGTGGTGTTCCATGGGCCGAGGGTTTCGGATGGGTCGCACCACACCCTGCACCGGACACACAAGCTCGAGCCCACGTCGAAGAGCTAACAAACGTTGCAGCCGCCCGCTCCTTCGAATCATTAGAACACGCTGAGCGCGCCGACTTCGTTCGGTTAGTCACCGCAGCCAGGGTGTGCGTCGACTGAGCGCCCTCTGCGAAACATGTGTTGTAGCGCGAGTGCTCACGCCGGTCAGAACTACAGGCGGCACGGATTGAGCGTTGAGTTGGGCCACGCGACCTCGCCTGTCGATGTCAGCGTGAACTTGTCGCCGGGGCGTGAACAATGGGTCGAGAACGGAGCGATCGTCGATCCATTGATCTCACCGGGTCCGACGAACGGGTCGTGACCACTTGCAGGCCGATCGACGCGCTGATCTCGGGTCTCAAACGCCTCGTCGTGCGCTGCGTCGCCATCCCCTAGTCTCATTTGGCGACGTACGCTTCTCGGGTGGCTGAACGTATTGGTGTACTGGTGCTGCCCGGTATGGGAGCAACGGACAGGTCGACTATTGCGATCCGGTCGACGTTGGTCTCGCAGGGCTATCGGGTCCACCGATGGAAGCTTGGCCGCAACCGGCCAAGCCCAGAGCTCCAAAGCGCACTTCGGTCCCGGTTCTTCGACGTCGCCGAACAGTACGACGGTCCAATCGCTTTGGTCGGTTGGAGTTTGGGCGGCCTGTATGCCCACCGGCTCACCGAGTTTGCTCCAAATTTGGTGCGCTCGGTCATCACACTTGGAAGCCCGCTAAACGATGGAACTCGGCTGCCGTCGTTACCCGTGCCGACTACCTCGATCTACTCTCGCAATGATCGAGTTGTGTCCTGGTCCAGGTCGCTGGTGGACGACCGTAAATCTCGACACGAGAACATCGAGGTTCGCAGTACGCATCTGACCTTGGGTATTGACCCGGCGGTGATGCTCGTGATCAGCGACCGGTTGCGCAAGGATCCCGATCGATGGAAACCATTCCGGGCACCATCGCTGATGAGCGCGGTGTACCCCAGCCCCGGTTAACCCAACCCCGGAACAAATGGCGCAAATTGGGAGCACTGCGCACGAAATAGGCGCATCAGGCTCGTAGCGCGCGTCACTCAGGAACTCGACACGTTTTGCCGTAAAGGGGTAACAACCGCCGGTTCCATTTCGCCCGTGAACGAACCACCTACGTCCTCTCCGTACCCGCCTTGTTTCCCTATTTCGGCACACGAGAGCTGAATTCGTCTGTGACCCAGCGCTTCGGCATCACAAGTGCGCGAACATGCAGATGTGGAAGCTGACCTACGTTCGTTATATGACTCGACAACCTATGCGGCGGGAGCGCCGCATGACGCGATCGATCGGCTGCGTGTTGCGGGCCCGGTGGTGTGGGTTCCAGAGCCGGCGCTTCATGGTTGGCCAGCAGGCGATGGCTACTGGGCTGTGCTGGGACACGCCGAAACCAAGCAGGTGCTGCGCGACTCAACGACGTTCTCAAGCAATCTCGGGGGCACCCAGCTTCGGACGCCAACCCGATCTGAAGACCTCGACTTTGTCCGTCAGATGATGCTGAACCAGGACCCGCCGGCGCACAACAGACTCCGCGGTTTGCTTTCAAAAGCGTTCATCCCTCGCGCCATCGCAGCGCTTGATAGTGAGATCACGACCAAGGCGCACTCGCTCGTGAGGGCGGTAGCAGATCGTGGTGAGTGCGATCTTGTATCTGACATCGTCGGTGATCTGCCGGTTGCCGTGCTGGCGTCGGTGCTCGGCCTTCCCGAGCAAGACCGCGGATTGCTCTACGACTGGTCCAATCGAGTCATCGGCTACCAAGACAGCGACTACGCCGCCTCGGCCTCGTTCGACCCTGCGACCGGAAGCGACATGGCCCGCGCCGCGTTAGCGCTTCGGCCCGAGCCAGACGAGCATGGCACCATGCCAGATCCGCGCACGCGTGCCGGCCTGGCTGACATGTACGCCTACGCCCACTCGCTTGCCGAATATCGTCGAAAACAACCTGGTGACGACATCGTGTCGCTGCTACTCGGCGCCGATTTCGAGGGCAGTACCTTGTCGAACGATGAGTTCGAGACGCTTTTCTTTCTGTTCGCCGTCGCTGGCAATGAGACGCTTCGCAACGGAATCCCTGGCGCGGTGCTGACGCTCATCGAACATCCCGAGCAATATGAACTACTGCTTGGCAATCATGCGCTGTTGCCGGGAGCCGTCGAAGAGCTGTTGCGCTTCTGGCCACCGGTCATTCATTTTCGACGCACCGCGACTTGTGGCGTTGAACTTGGGGGTCAACGCATCGAAGCTGGTCACAAGGTCGCGGTGTATCACCTGGCCGCCAACCGAGATCCAGCGGTATTCGATGACCCACATCGGCTCGACCTGCGGCGCGTCGATAACGACCATGTGTCGTTCGGGTTCGGGCCTCACTTTTGCTTAGGTGCTCACCTTGCACGACGGCAGGTGAGGTCGATGCTCGAAGAGCTCATGACCCAGCTCGGCCGCCTCGAACTTGCAGGTCCACCGATCCGTCTGCAGTCAAACTTTCAGCAAGGCCTCAAATCGCTGCCCGTGAAGTGGAGCACCGATCGCCTATGACCGGGGCGACCGAACCCTGGGTCTAGACCTAGAGAGGAGAGTCGGTACGGCTTACTCGAATCCGACAGGCCTACCTGGCGAGGAATGTTCGTCTCGAACGACACCGCGGCCGGTTCATGGATTAGTTCGGGCCGGCGCTCTTGTAGCGCACGAACCGTCGCCTCGAAGTGGAGCCCGACCGCGCACACCTGTTGATTCTGAGATCGTTCACCTCGCCTGTCGAGTGGTGATCGAGGCGATCCGCCCGCCTTCGAGCGTGATCACCTGGTCGGCTTGATCGATCACAAACTGGCGATGTGAGACGGCGATCACGGTGCTGGTGCCTTCGTCGCTAAGCCGGGCCCACAGGTCACGTTCGGTCGCTACATCGAGTGCGCTCGACAGGTCGTCAACGACCAGGAGTTCGGGCTGGGTCAGCAGGCTGCGGGCGGTGGCTACACGTTGGGCTTGGCCACCTGACAGGCGCAGACCGCGAGAACCAACTGTTGTTGCGGCGCCATCGGGCATCTCGCTCAGGTCCTGGGTCAGTGTCGTCTGCTCAAGTACTGCGTCGAGGCGAGACTGATCTCGGCCGAGTGCAATGTTGTCCGCCAGCGTCTCACTAAATAGGCGCGGAATCTGCGGCAGATGAGCGGCGTTCGGCGGCACGAACCAAGCCCCGGCATCGGGCACTGTTTCGTCGTTCCACTCAATTGCCCCGGTGCTGGGCTCGAGGCCTACTAGGGCCCGTAACAGCGTCGACTTACCGGACCCGACCCCTCCGGTGACGACCGTAAAACTGCCTGCTGGTATGTCGAAACTGACGTCGCGGATACCAGCGTCGGTCGATGGGTACAGCGCCGTCAGGTTGCGTACCCGCAGGTGGTCAAGCACAACCCTGTCGGGGTCTGGTTCGCGAACCCGCATCTCGTCGTTAGGTTCGATGGTGACATCGCAGTCAGCGAACACGTCGTCGATGCGGCCGTCAGCTACCAGTTCGCCCATACGCCCGTAGGACACGACTGCTTGCTCTCGAGCCGAGATCAGGCGTGCCATGAAGCGGGGAACGGTTCCGAGTTCGATGGCGTACGCGACGAACAAGGCCAGATCGCCGACCGTGAAGTCACCTGACCTGACGGCAGGAACGAGTGCCAGCAGTGTGAGCCCGATCGTGACGTCGGTCGTCGAGGAGGAGATGCCGTCAATCGTTTGCTGAAGGACGGTGTCTCGCACAGCAGTTCGCCGCCGAACTTCCATATGGCGGTCCAGCCGGGTTAGAGCAGCCTCTTCTCGCCCGGCCAACCGAAATGCCAGCAGTCCCGCGAACGTCTCGCCCAGAAACGAGGTGACCACGCTGGTGGCTTTACGGTCCTCGGACCGAGCTTGGTAGAGCCGCGGCGTGAGGTACCGCGTCACGATGGTTACGAAGCCCAGCGGCAGCAACACGACAAGAGCAGCCGACTTGCTGATGGTGGACATGATGATCAGTGCGCCAACCGCGTATGAGATGCTGGCCAATCCATCGAGCCAGCTGTCAGCCCATAAGACACCGTCGCGGGCATCTTGATGAAAGCGGGAGATAGCTTCGCTGGGGCTGGATGGAAGCGTGGCCGCTCGAGGTCCGCCGCTGACGGTCTGGGCGAACAGCATGTTCGTGCGCATCAGTGTCAGGCCGGCAACCCACCATCGCACGACGACCCAAATCGACACGGCAAAGACCGCCCAGCGAACAACTTCGATCACACCGATCGACACAAGCAGGCCGGTGATCGACTCGTCGCTGGCAAGTGCGTCGAACGCGAGCTTCAGGAACCAGCCACTCAACAGAGGCAGCAGAAAGTAGCTCGTCCACCCGACCCAGGATGCAAGCCACAGGCCGCGCCGGAAGGTGCCGGTTCGCCATCCAAACCTAAAGGGGCGAATTGATGAGCGCGGCGGCAGTGGTGTTGGTGGTGCACTCATGCTGGGTTCCCTATGACAGCGGCATCGTCGAGTGCCACATCGGAGCCGACGGCAAGCAGTTGGGCATACCGGCTGGTGGCGTCGTCGCGCAGGTCGGCAGTCGCGCCGCGCTCAACAACTTTGCCAGCATCGAGGACCAGGATCTCATCCAGGCGTTCGACAGTCGAGAGGCGGTGGGCGATAACGAGCGCGGTGCGGCCTTCGAGCAAACGATCGATCGCTCGGGTGACGCGCTGCTCTGTTAGCGGATCGATGCGTGACGATGCTTCGTCGAGCAACACAAAGTCAGGCGAGCGTAAGAAGAGCCGGGTCAGCGCGATCAGCTGGCCTTCGCCAGCCGACAGACCGTTGCCGGCTGGTCCGAGCTGGGTATCCAAGCCATCGGGCATCGCTTCGACCCAGGTGAGCAGATCGAGTTCAGCCAGCGCATCGCGAACCTGCTCGTCGGTGATGGTTTCGTCGAACAGGGTCAGGTTGTCTCGGATGGTGGCACCGAACAAGTGCACGTCTTGTGAGACCACGCCGGTGCGAGCGCGCAGGTCGGCCAGTGGCACGTCGCTCAGCGCCACGCCGCCCAAACGAACTGTCCCTTCCGTTGGTTCTACCAGCCGAAGCAACAGCCGAGCCAGGGTGGTCTTGCCGCTGCCGGTGCGACCTAGGACACCGATCGACGTGCCTGCTGGTAGCGCCAAAGTGAGGTCGTCGATCACCGCTACCGGTGTGTCTTCGTCGCCATAGGTGAAGCTCACCTGGTCAAGCGTCAGGCTGAGTGGCCCGTCGGGCAGGCGAGATGTGCCGCTGTCCTTGATGACGGATTCTTCGTCGAGCAGTTGCAGCGTTCGCGCCATGCCGCCAGCTGCTCGCTGGACTCGTTCGGTCTCGTCGGACAGGGCGCTCAGGGGTGCTCGCAGGATCTGGGTGTATTGGAAGATCAGATACGCCGTGCCGAGCGTGATCGACCCTCGACGCAGCAACGTCACGTTGACGGCCAGGGCGATCAGGCCGCCGATCACAAATACGGCGTTCGAGATAATCCACAGCGTCACACCTTGCTTCTCTCGCCCGAGCGATGAGCGAAGTACTGCGGCGCTGGCTTCCTGGAATGTGGCCACGGCATGGCTACCGCCACCGTTGCTGCGCAGATCGTCGGCGCCGGTCAGCCGTTCTTCGACTTCGCCCAGCATGCGGCCGGTCGCGGCTTGTTCGGTTGCGGCTTCGTCGACCGCCTTGTTCCGCAGCAAGAACATGGTCGAGATCGCCAACCCCAGGTACACGGCGAGGCCCAGACCGACCTGCCAATCGCGAATCAGTAGGACAACAACGAGCCCAACAAGGGTGACCATGGCGGCAGCGGCCTTTACCGCGAAGCTGGCAATGAAGTCGCTGAGCGCGGTGACGTCACCGTCGACACGGCTTACGAGTTCGCCGGGACTGGTTGATCGATGGAATGACAGGTCCAGGTTCAGTACATGGCGTGTCAGGCGCAATCGCAGCTCATTGGTGACACGCCACGAAAGATCGGTGGCGGTCCAGGCAACAGCGATTGACAGGACCTGGCGAGCGATTCCAACGCCTACATAGATGCCGGCGATTGTTAGCAGCTCGCTGCGAACGGCGCCTGCTTCGGCCTCGTCGATGAAGCTCGCGATGAGGAGGGGTCCTAGTAGCGGAAGAGCGCCCGCGACAGAGAGCACGCCGATCATGATCGACAATCGCTTCCGATGCGGCGTTACAAGGCCAAGCAAGGCCCGCCAGTGAGACTGCCCACCCATACACGCGACGGTACAACGTCGCGCTCGCACTGAGCACGGAGTTTCAGGTCAGAACTGCCGTGACCAGCTCTTCGGTTGGTTTGGTCGCGTCGAGTTCAAGGTCCGCGACCGCAGCGAACAGAGGCGCACGGTGGTGCGCTAGTGCGGTCAGTTCGGTTCTGTCCATAATCCGGCGGTGCGCGCCGGTGGCCATGCGCCGGATGATCTCGTCGACAGGCGCCTGCAGCACGATGACGTACGCCCGGTTCGCCAGAGCCTCACAACAACGTGGGTCTTCGACGGTCCACGCTGCTGCCGAAATCACCGAGGGAACGTCGCTGGCCAACCGCCCGAGCAGTACTGCCGACTCGACGCGGTGTAGCTCGTCGAGGCCGTGATCGATAACGAGCTGCCCGCCGGTCGCGCCAAACAACGTTTCGATGTCGACATCGGAATCGTGCGCTGCCACCCCGCTGGAAGCGGCGATGGCTTGAGCGGTGGTGGACTTGCCGATACCCATCAACCCAATAACGACCACGTGAGGACGGGTCGCTGTGAACAGTTCGTGCATCAGGGCCCTAGCCCTCGGCGAGTTGGGTTTGCATGGCTTCGATGATGCCGGGCGGCACGAAGTTGTTCTCGGTGGTGCTGTCGGCCTCGACGAGTTCGACCATGCGGTCAACCACTTCGGTCGGGTCCATCTGGTCGGTCTTCACCATGGTGCCAATGGCCTTGAACAGTTCGGTCGCTGGTGCATTCAACGAGTCTTCGTCGAACCATTCCCACATCGAGTCGGCCATGCTGTCGTTGAAGCCGGTGTCATACGGACCCGGATTCAGCAGTGTGACGTCGATGCCTTGGGGTGCGAGCTCGGCGCGCATGGCCTTGCCCATGGCCTCGAGTGCATGCTTCGACATGGAGTATGGGCCGAACGAGGGGCCCGACATCACGCCGGCGATCGACGACACGATGATGATGCGGCCTGAGCCTTGTTCGATCATCTTCGGGACGGCAGCTTGGGTGGCGGCCAGCGTGCCAAACACATTCACCTCGAAGACGTGGCGCACAACATCGAGTGGCACGTCGACCATGGGTCCGGTCTTACCTGCGCCGGCATTGTTGATGAGCACATCAATGTCCCACTCGCCGATCTTGGCGATGTCGCCAGCGTCGGTGATGTCCACCTTTTCGACGCGCAGCTGAGGTGCCTCTTCGCTCAATGCTGCCGCCTGCGCCTCGGTCTCGGTGGTGGCGATCACGGTATGACCCCGCTCGGCCAACGCCAGTGCTGCGCCCTTGCCGAAGCCGGAACCCGCGCCGGTGATTACAACTGTCTTTGCCATGGCATTCCCCTTGTGGTGTGTGCTCACACTAGTGGTGCCGTGGAGCCGACGAATACGAGTGCGAGTGCTTACGCAACGTAGGGCTCAGGCCAAACCCATTGCGACTGTGCTACCGCCGGGGCGCCCTTTCATGTCATGTCGGTAACGAGAAGATCTGTTTCACTCGACGAGGCACTCGCCGTCCTTGAATAACAACAGGGTCGGGATGCTCATCACTTAGTAGCGCTGGGCGATTCGGTCCAACGGACTGCATGAGTGCCGGCGGCCTGACAAGTGACACCGGCGCTCTTACCGCGGCAGAGCGGAGTGATCGACTCAGGTGGTCAGTCCATCTCGCGGCCTAGGTTGTGCGCACCGGTGCGCGGATCAATTATGTGAACCTGCTTGGCGAACTGACAAGCGGCGCGACGGTCAGCATCGAGTTCGCCGAAGCGACCTATGGCTACGACGTCGAAGTTGAAGCTACGTGTGAACACGGAATGGCGATCGCTGCCCAACCAGCGCAGCCCGTCGTGCGCCGTGATGGCCAAACTCATCGCTACATCGGCGACGACTGGTTCGGCCGCTTCACCGATGCGTACCGAACCGAAGCGGCGGAATGGATCTCGGGTGTGCTCGCCGGCGAAGTGCGGGGCCCAGTGCGACCGATGGGTTGGCGGCGCAACGAGTCGTTGCCGCAGCGATCGAGTCGGCAGAGACCGGCGCACGCGTCGCGGTAATCGGGGGATAGACACACACCATGGAAGATCTGCCCACTACTGATATGCCAGCCTGCCCGATCTGCACCATGACCGATCTGCTCGACGGCGGCGACTACCACGAGTGTGCAACGTGCGGCCACGAATGGGATAAGGCTCAGTCAGACGAGGTTGTCGTTCTCGACGCCAATGGTAAGCAGCTGAATAAGGGCGACGACGTCACGCTGGTCAAGGACCTGAAGATCAACGGCAAGTCCGGGCGACTCAAGGCGGGCACCAAGATCAAGAGCATCAACCTGGTCGACGGCGATCATCCGATCGATGGCAAGGTCGACGGCCGTTCCATGCTCATCAAGGCTGAATTCGTCAAGCTCGCGTAAACGCGGCCTCCGCGTCGGCTATTTTTCGGCCCGACACATCGCCAGGAGGAAACCATGCGTGTTGGATTTATCGGGCTCGGCAATGTCGGGGCCAAGTTGGCAGGAAGCCTGCTGCGTAATGGGGCTGACCTGATCGTTCGCGATCTGGATAAGGCCGCGGCACAACCGCTACTCGATGCCGGCGCGAGCTGGGGCGAGTCGCCAGCAGCAATGACCGAGCAAGTCGATCTAATGATCACGTGCCTTCCGAGCCCGGCAATTAGCGCGGCAGTTGTCGAAGGCGACGATGGGATCCTGAGCACGCTCAAGCCAGGTCAGATGTGGGCCGAGATGAGCACCACCGACGAGGCGGAAATTCGACGCCTCGGGGCCAAGGTCCTGGCAGCCGGTGGCGAACCCATCGACTGCCCCGTTTCTGGTGGCTGCCATCGCGCTGATACCGGGAACATCGCCATCTTTGCCGGGTGCGAGCGCCCGACCTTCGAGCGAGCGCTTCCTGTGCTGACCATGATGGGTCGACGCATTCTGCATACCGGCGAGCTCGGTTCGGCCTCGATGCTCAAGGTCATGACGAACTACCTGGCTACCGCCAACCTGGTCACGTTGGCCGAAGCACTCGTCACCTCGAAGGCGGCGGGTATGGATCTGGGCACGACCTATGAAGCCATTCGGATCTCATCAGGAAACTCGTTCGTGCACGAGACCGAGAGCCAGGTGATCTTGAACGGCAGTCGTGACATCAACTTCACCATGGACCTCGTTAGCAAGGACATCGGTATCTTCCAGTCGATCGCCGAACGCCATGGTGTTCCTCTAGAGGTGTCGCCACTGCTGGTCGAGATCTTCAAGGATGGTCAGGAACGTTACGGCGACCGCGAGTTGTCACCGAACATCATTCGTCGGCTCGAAGAAGCCGTCGGCGTCGAGATCGTGGCGCCCGGGTTCCCCGCCGAAATGACCGACGATGAACCCGAAGCACCGGGCTACGAAGTGATCCCGGCGTCGCGATCATGACGGATTCCTTCGCAATCATGGCTTCGCTTTGCTCATGAGCGAATTGCCTGCGGGTCGTTTCAGCGAGCGCCCTACACGCCCCACCGGTGTCATCTCCGTCAATGGTTGGCGAATGAAGTTCTACGAGGTCACACTCGACGGAGCGCCCATCAACGACGCAATACTTGATGCCGTTGCACAGGTACTCGTGACCGAGTTGCCTGCATCAATAACGTCGAACGTGCAGGTCGGTTTCTGGTCTCCAGCGTTTCCGCTCTCGTTCGCTGCACTCAGGGCCGCTGGGCCCTGGGCTAGCGATCTTGGCGCGGCGTTTCGACACCTAGCTGCTAGCCCTCTTAGCTGAGGTGCGGCACGATGTCGGCGGTGAAGAGCTCATAGGCGGCGAATCGTTCTTCGCGTGTGGCGCCCAGGGTGAAATCGGGGATGATGATTTCGTCGAAGCCAAGCTCGCCGAACTGCCCGATCTGGTCGATGATGTGCGCGGTTGACCCCGCGATCGAACGTTCACCAGTGTCGCCAGCCTTGATCTTGGCAATCTTCTCTTCGTCCTCGGTCAGGAAGAACGTGGCTTGAACTGAGGTGTGTAGCGACGCTGGATCAACGCCGACTGCTTCGCATGCGGTCGTGTAGGTGGTGCGACGATCGGCTGCCATCTCGGGCGCACCCCACGTGTTCCATTCCTGGGCGTGGCGAGCAGTGATACGGCACATGCGAGGGCCACCGGTCCCGACGAGCAGGGGCAGCTTGTCCTGGATTGGCTTCGGGTCACACGGTGCATCGGTGAAGGTATAGAAGTCGCCGTCGAAGTCGGTGCGTTCGTTGTCGAGCAGCGAGCGGACAATCTGAATGGACTCTTCGAATCGGCTGACGCGTGCACCGGGTGCTTCGAGCTCGATGCCATACGCGTGGTGTTCGTTGATCTGCCAGCCAGCACCCAGACCGAGCACCATGCGCCCGCCCGAGAGATGGTCGATGGTGGCGGCACGGTTGGCGAGCAATGCTGGATGGTGAATCGATGTTGGCGCCACCAATGGACCGAGTCGGATCTTCGAGGTGACCGCCGCAACGGCTGGCAGGATCGACCACGCCTCATGGGTGTCGCCTGCGACCAGTTCGGTCGTGCCGGTATTGCCCATGTAGTGGTCGGCGAACCAGAAGCTGAACCAGCCGAGATCGTCGGTCAGCCGGGCCAGGTCAAGGATTTCGTCGACAGGGCGTCCGGGGGCAGGCCATACAGAGAAGCGCATGTGCCGACCGTAGTTGGTCGCCGCTATCACGCTGGAACAAGCCAGATAAGACCGACCACGATGAACGTGAGCCCGGCGCCAATTGTGAGCGCTGGAAGCAAGTGCCGAAGGTATGCCCAGTGGCGGTTCTCTGGCCCCCATTGGAAGTCGCCGACTGGTGTCTCAAGAAAATCTGTCATAGCCGGACGCTAGGAAGACGCGGTCTCAGGTTGATCCCGTATGGCATGAGAAACGGTGTTCCCACCACGTATCTCTGCGGTTTCCCATTCGTAATCTCCCATGGGAAGACGGTGGGGAAACGATGGGAATCGACCTGCGACGATGCTCGACATCACTACCGCTTCACAGGAGGCGCCGCCATGAGCCAGAACATCCAGCAGCACAATTCAGGGACGTGTTCGATCGACATGTTCACCCCCGAGCAGGCTGGTTCCGCACTCGGTGTCGGCGACGACGTGCTGTTGCAGTTGATCAACACGGGGCGACTTGTCGCCTACAACCTGGGTGGCAACATCAGGATCAAGGTCGCTGATGTGCACGACGTAGCTGCGCAGCTCGTCGCTGCCTAGCCGCAGCCGTTACCCGCCTGCTGCGCACCTCGCCAGCATCTCGACCCACCCCAGGACTAAGCCGGCCCTCTCTCCCCCCATGGGGGCCGGCTTCTTGGTGCCGCTGCTGGCTCGACAGAACTCGCCGCGCGAGACTGATGACATGACTGCGACCGACACCACCACGATGAGCACGGCTCAGATCGATGCCGAACGACTGCGACGCAAACGTGACGTCGCTCTGGGGTATCGCATCTTCGCCAGCCTTCGATGGGGCGATCTTGGCGATGGTCACATCACCGCCCGCGATCCAGAACA
>Ga0307994_1000340_pt1 | contig 33792 bp, 30 predicted proteins | sample EllFjometagen261_FD_203171 | JGI IMG/M metagenome (GOLD analysis project Ga0307994, IMG submission 203171) | Marine microbial communities from Ellis Fjord, Antarctic Ocean - #261 | ecosystem: Environmental > Aquatic > Marine > Unclassified | place: Southern Ocean | collected 2014-11-02 | reverse complement strand
GCACGCGTCGGTGAGCACAACGGCGCCACATGAAAGTTCGTGTACTGCAGGCCGTTCGCTGCCAGCGCGTCGACATTCGGCGTTTCGATATCTGAACCGAAACATCCGAACTGGGCGAAGCCCGTATCGTCGAGCAACACGATCACCACGTTCGGAGCGTCTGCACCTGGATGTGCCGGGCTCTCAAAATATGGCTCGCTATCGGCGAGTGTCCGGCCAACGGTTCCCTTGAAGTTCTGAGTTGTCAGTGGTGCGGCCATAGTCGCTCCTTCATATCTACTGTCCATCCGCAAGGCGCCCGGACATAGGTTCAGACGGTGATGGTGGTCAGGTCGTCGCCGATGATGACCTCGCCGTCGTAGTGCGCTGCCGCTCGCTCAATCCACTCGGGATACTGCTCGGGCGTCGGCGCTGGCACCATGTGCGTGAGGGCAAGCCGCTTGGCACCAGTGCGTGCTGCGGTCTGCGCTGCTTCGGTCACGTCGGCGTGGTAGTCCAGGATGTCCTGCAGCATGACGTTGGGGATCTTCTCGACAATGTCCTTGCGAATAACGGTCTGCACGTACACGTCAACGTCGGCCGTCAACTCGTCGACGCCATCACACGGCAGCGTGTCGCCCACGAGCGCAGCGGTCGAGCCCTCGTGCTCGAAACGAAAGCCGATCGTTGGGTGAACCGGCGCATGCATCGTTGCCGCGGTGGTGACACTCACATCGTTGATCTCGAAGGAGTCGCCGGGCTCGAGTTCGGTGACGTCAACCTTGGGACCTTCAGTCAGCGACGCATGGTGCGCCATGCGGTAACCGACGTCGAACTCAAGGGCATGCAGTTGCCGCTTCACGAACTCGGCCGTGCCCGGGGGCCCGTATACCTTCAGCGTGCCGCTGCCCTGGGTCATGACCCAGTGCATCGTCATGATGTCGTTCAAGTCGCAGATGTGATCACTGTGTAAATGGGTAATGACAACTGCCGCCAACAACGGCGGCATCGAGCCCGCACCCGCCATGCGCATGACTACGCCCCGGCCGCAGTCGACCAGGATGTGGGTGTCGCCGGCCTTAACGAGCGTCGAAGGGCCAGCGCGGTTGGCATCAGGAAGCGGCGACCCGGTTCCGGTCAAAACTATGTCCATGTGTAGCGATGCTCCTGCTAGGCGAGCGACAGCAATACAGGTTCTGCCACGAACACCCGCATAATAATACACCCACGAAGAGCTGTCCCAAATCCCGAGCGCCACCGCTCACCTAGGGTGACAAGATGGACCTGGAGACGATGCCCGAGGATTGGATAAGAGCGCTGGCGGTCGTCGCACACCCCGACGACATGGAGTACGGCGCAGCCGCGGCGGTCGCCCGCTGGACCGCCCAAGGTAAGCAAATTACTTATGTGCTGGTGACCGATGGCGAAGCCGGAATCGCAACCATGGATCCCGCCGAAGTTGGACCGCTGCGGCGAGCAGAACAGATCGCCGCCTGTCGGACAGTCGGTGTCGACAACGTCGATTTCCTAGGTCTTCCCGATGGCCTCGTAGAAGAAGGGCTCGCGTTGCGAGCTGCACTGTGTGAACCCATTCGCCGACTGAAGCCTGACGTCGTCCTATCCATCAACCACCATGACTCGTGGGGCGGACCGAGCTGGAACCACCCCGATCACCGAGCGGTCGGTCGGTCTCTACTCGACGCGGTCCGCGACGCCGCAAACCCCTGGATCTTTCCGGATGCTGGTGATCCATGGGATGGCGTGCGTTTCGTCGCGTTCTCAGGAAGCCCGCACGCGACCCACGGCGTGGACATCACCGCTTCCTTCGATGCTGGCGTCGCGTCGCTCGCGTGTCACGCCGTCTATCTTCAGAACATCGGAGGCGACATGGCATCGCCCGACGAGTTCCTACGAGGCGGCGCCATCGAAGCGGGAGAAGCACTCGGCGTGGAACTGGCCGCCAGCTTCGAAATAATCGGATAGCTCGCCAGTTGCACGGTCAGTGCACTACTCGTCGAAGCCGACGAAGCTGACGACGTCCTCGTTAGGCACGCGGCGAGAGACGACGCTGTTGGCAACGAACTCGTCGTTGGGCCAACCCATCGCAACACACGTCATGATGACTTCGTCTTCAGGGATGTTGGCGTGCTCACGCACCACCGATGACTGCATGATGCCCTGGCCGTTGATCACGCAGCCAAGCCCTTTGGACGTCGCCGCGAGCACAAGCCCATAAGTGGCTGCACCGCAGTCGAAGTGACCAACGGTGTCGTCGGCCAAATCCTTATCGATCGTCACGACGACCGATACCGGAGCATCGAACTGTCGAAAGCCGCGCATCACCCAGTCTTGGCGCCGTTCCTTGTCCTCGCGTTCGATGCCCATCGCTTCGAACAACTGCACGGCGATCGCAACCTGACGATCGCGATGAACACCTTGGTAACCATGGCCAGACATCTTGATCTCGCGATCAACAGCAGCCCCGGCGAGCATGCGTTCGGTATTGCCCTCACGAATCAATTCGAGCGGTGCACCCGTGATTGCGTGGAAGTTCCACGGCTGAGTATTCATCGACGACGGCGCCCGTTTGGCGATCGCGATGATCTCCTCCATTAGTTCCCGTGAGACGGGGTCAGGCTTGTACCCACGGGTACTGCGCCGTGATTCAACCAGTGTTTCGAAGTCCACGACTTCACCTTTCAAAGTTTGTGCTCCGCCAAGCTAGCCAACCAGCCCAGTGAGCAACCTCATCGAACGTGCATCACTTGACACATGTGCCAAGTACGTGTCTCAAGTGTTCAGCTGTTAGCGAAGTCGATGCCGCGGTAGTCGTCGGCGGCCGCCTCGGTGATGATCTCGGTGTATTTGGGTCCGCCTCCGTTGTAGACGTTGTACCGCATGTTGCCGTACTCATGGCCGTCCAGGTTCGAGTTGTATCCCGTGATCCAGCCTTTTGACTTACGGAGCAGAAGCGGTTCGTACATCGCGACCACGTGATCGAACCACTCTTTCTCGGCCTCGCCGGTGGCCTCGAAACGGGTGTGGCCTTCTTGCCAGAGATGTTCCAGGAGTGGCGTGGTCCAGTTGATCGATGTCTCGACCGCTCGTGGGAAATTTGTGGCCGCGATCTGGGGACCAGCAAGAATCGCCAGGTTCGGGAAGCCGTGCACGAGCAGACCCATGTAGGTGACCGGGCCATGTGACCATTTGTCACGTAGCTTCTGGCCACCGACGCCGGTGATATCCATCTTGTCGAAAGCACCGGTGAACGCGTCGAAGCCGGTGGCGTACACGATCACATCGAAGTCAAACTCGGCGTCTGATGTCTTCAGCCCAGTGGCGGTGATCTGCTCGATCGGTGTCTCGGCAGAGTCGATCAGCGTCACGTTGTCACGGTTGTAGGTCTCGAAATAGTTCGTCTCGAGCGGAAGACGTTGCACACCGAAGCCGTGATCCTTGGGGATGAGGCGCTCGGCAAGCTCGGGATCGTCGACCCGTTGCCGGATGCGGTCAGCAACGTAGGCAGCAACCTCGGCGTTGGCCTCTTCGTCCATGAAGATCTCGATGAAGTTCTGCAGCCACAGAGCGAAACCAGGCTGGTCGTACAAATCGTCCCACAGCGCAACCCGCTCTTCACGTGACACGTTGAAGAACCCTCGCCGATCTGGTGTGTGCTCGAACCCACCTGGCGACCGGGCGCATTGTTCGAAGATGTCGTCGTAGCGGCTACGGATGTCGGCCATCTCTTCGTCAGAGATCGGACCGTTGCCCAGTGGTACGGCCCAGTTCGGTCGGCGCTGGAAGACGGTGAGATGCTCGGCTTCCTTGGCAACCTCGGGAATGAGCTGAATGGCTGTGGCCCCTGTGCCAATCACAGCGACGCGCTTGCCGCTCAAATCAGGGGCAGGGTCGGGCCATTCGAACGGGTGGAATGATTCGCCGGCGAAGTCGTCCATGCCTTCGAAGCGAGGCAAGGTCGGCACCGACAGCACACCAAGCGCCGCCATGACGAACCGGCAAGTGAGCGTGCGCCCATCGCGAAGCGAGAGTCGCCAGACGTGCGCGTCTTCGTCGAAATCCATCGCATCAACGAAGCAATTGAACTGCATGTGCTTGCGTAGATCGAACTTCTCAGCGACAAAGTTCAGGTACTTGAGTGTCTCCGGCTGAGGCGAGAAGCGCTCGGTCCAATCCCACTCATCGAGCAACTCCTTGCTGAACGAGTAGCCATAGGTGTAGCTCTCAGAGTCGAAGCGTGCGCCGGGGTAGCGGTTCTTGTACCACGTGCCGCCCAGGTCGCCGTACCCCTCGAGCACGGTCGCGTTAACACCCAGATCAGCAAGCCTCTTGATCTGGTAGATACCGGCAACACCGGCGCCGATAACAATTACCTCGTAGTCGAGTGCGGCATCGTCACCACCCACCTTGTTTGGGGCCAGGGTCTGGTCAGACATGATGACCACCCGACAGATCAGCGAGTTTCACAGCGAAGACGTCCATACCCCACCCTACGAACCGAGGCACCCGCCACTCAAACTGCGGACACCCGGCGAGGTGCCTGGGTCGGGTCGCTCGTACAGAAAAATCAGCGAAGGTTGCCCGGGCCGACCGTTCATGTGCACCCAAAATTCCGATGGCGGCACCGAAGGATGTGATCCTCAAATCGGCTGTAGAAAGCCATTTCTGAACCTTCCCGTCTCGACATCGTCCATGCTATTGGACTCGACACAGTCATTGGACGCGACACAGCCATTGGACTCGGGGACTGCCATTCGAGCGATGGGCAGCCATTCCCTGCATCAGGCGTTCACTCGGTTGGCATGGCTAAACCAGTCGGCTTGCCATGTGTTCAGCTAGCGCGAGCACCATCAAATGAGTGTTCGCTCGCGGCACCTCGGGAATGACCGACGCGTCGATGACCCGTAGGCCATCGGTGCCAAGGACACGACAGTCGTCGTCGACGACCCGCCCCATGGCGGCTGTCGCGCAGATGTGTTGGGCATCCGACGACGTCGCTAACAACCAGCGGTCAATCGCCGCATCATCGACCAGATCCGAAGCCGGCGTTCCCGACCCGTCGAGCATCACGCGAGCAACTGACGATCGGAACGCTTCGTGTTCGGTGAGATCGATCATCCGCCGGAAACAATCTCGCAGCCGTGCCAGATCACTTGGGTGACCAAGCATGTTCTCGTCGATCACCGGATGGTCGTGCGGGTTGGCCGAAGCCAACCGAAGCGAGCCTCGGGAGAACGACTGATTGACCCAACCAATAAGCAAACCCTGCCCCTCGATCGCGCGAGTTGTGATGCCGTTCATCGCCACGATCATCATGTCGTTCTCGCCGGCGTCGTCCATTCCCGATGAGTACCGCAGACAGACATTTGTGTGGCGGTCGTGGGGAGTCAACGGACCCTTGTCCTGGTGATAGTCGAGGATCATCGGCAGATTGGCATGATCCTGCAAACCTTCGCCGACCGGCAGCCCTGACGATGCTCCAATACCGGACCGCAACAGAATCGCAGGCGAATGCACGGCACCGGCGGCCAGCATGATCTCACCTGCCTGAACTTCGCACCACTCGCCGTCGATCTCTACACGCACGCCCCGCGCCCGTTGCTCGGAATCAAACAGCACCCGGTCGACCAGCGCCTCGCCAACAATCGTCAGGTTCTCTCGATCGCGGATCGGCTCGATCCACGCGTCATTGGTCGTGACCCGCTCGCGAGCGATCGGATCGGCATTGATCGCATACGGCGATACACCGGTGCCTGTTGGCGCATTGTGATCCTCACAGATGGCATGGCCCGCGGCGATGGCTGAATCCCACAGCGCGTGGTCTGCTGGCCCCCAGACCTCGCGCTTCTGGCGAAGTATCGGCAGCGGACCCGACGACCCATGAAATGGAGCGTCTGCGAAGTCGACATCGGTCTCGATTCGACAGAGTGCAGGAAGCACGTCGTCGTGTGACCAGCCCGGCTGCTCCCACCGATTCCAGTCGTCGGGCACAGGCCTGATCGCGATGATTCCATTGATCAACGAACTGCCACCAACGCCGCGACCGCGCCAGAACAACCGCTGCGCTTGGCCCTTGACCCTGGCCGATTGCAGGGTTGGCCACTGCAAGTCATCGAACTTCTCGGTTCCGATCACATGCCCTGGGTTGAGCGATCGCATCTCGAACTTCATGTCGATCGACCGATGATCGGGCCCCGCTTCTAGCAACAGAACCTGCGTATTCGGGTTCTCGCTAAGTCGCGCCGCAAGCACACACCCAGCTGACCCCGCGCCCACGATGACGTAGTCAAACGAGCGGTCCGAAATGGCCCTGGTCATGGCCGCAGCCCCAGAGTGGGCTCGCTACCCATCGCGATGTCAGATATGAACGTGACCATCCGCGAATCCACTATGCGTGCGCGGCAATCCATGCTGCTTCTTCTCCGGGCTCGGGGAGCACTCGTCCGCCTTCGTAGATCCATGATGCTGGCGTGTGCGACGTGCGCATCGTGATATCGGACGGCTGAACTCCAGCGATGTTGGCTAGTGCCGTGGTGCAACGTTGGATGATCTGATCAGTGATGTCCTGGGAGCGCCCAGCACGCAGGCCACCGTGCAGGCGAAAGGGAACGGGTTGATCGTCTCGCGCCGGGTGAAACTGCACGTGCACGAAGGTCGGCGGCGCTGTCGTGAGCTCACAGTGGATCTCGGTGATCGCCTTGGCCAGTGCAGAGCGTTGCGCATCGTCGAGCGCATCGCCGGGGGCAAAACATCGATAGAGAGGCATCAGTTCACTCCTGAGCTGGCGTTGGCGGCAACGACCATCACGTCCATAAGATCGCTTCCCGTGATCTCGCTGAAGGCGGAGGCAATCTCGTCCATCAGGCCGGTGCGCACCCCTTGCGTCGTCCCTGCTGGAACAGAACCGAGCACCATCGAAGCCGTTGATGGCACCCCTCCAGTGAACCATGCCCCCTCGGCCACTTCGACGAACTCCACGTCGGTTGCTTGGTCGGCGAGGCCGATATGGGCCTTCGTGAGGCGTTCCAGCTCTTTGGCAACGCGGCGGCGGGTGGGCGCATCGATGCTGCCGTTGACGAGACACTTGTAGATGGACATGTGTCCCAGTATTACTCAGGCAGTTCGAACCAGTCACATGAACCAGAGCGCCGTGTGCGAACTGGGCTTCTCGCGGCCTGGCACCAAACGTGCCTTCGAGCTCGTGGGTCGTTCTCTGCGACGGGCCGCCACAGAGGCTCGCACCGGCGGTGGCATCGCCGATACGAGCATCCAATCTGAGTCGCGTCTGCTGAACCCGAAACAGGATGCGTCTGAGTCCAGCGGCTCACTTCTGTGTCAGGCGGCTGGTGGTGCAACGCCGAAGGACTCGAGCACGGCCATCAATTCGTCCTCGGTCATGTCGAGCGCCAAAGCTGCAGCAGCGACGTCTGGTGGCGGTCCACCAAGAAGATCCTGCAATTCTGGTTCGGTCACGCCGAGCGCAGCGGCTGCGTCAGCCAGGTCGGGAGCGCCACCCTGAGCGCCACCCTGAGCGGCACCACCAGGGGCGTCTTCAGTTGACTCTCCCATTAGGCATCGTGGGATGTAGGGGTAGTCCTCGGTGATGACATAGGCGTACTCATCGCCGATGGTGGTGCCGTTGCACTCGTCGAGGTCACCCTGGCCGTCGGTGTACACCCAGTCAGACACATAGGTGCCGTCGGGGCTCGTGCCATCGAGGTTCACGCTGGTGCCGCGGTAGGCACAGTCTGTGCCGCTTCGTTCGGTCGTGGAAAGTGAATAGCTGGACTGATAGGCACTCGACTTGGAGTAGTACATCAGGTGACCGTCGCCGGCGAAGCCCACCAGCACCAGGTCCTCGTCGCTCGCGAATGCGTCGACCAGAAGCTCGGACACGCCGTGGTAGTGGTACTCACCGGTGGGCTGCACGTGGGCGTTGTTGAAGTCCATGCCCAGGTCGAACATGTCTTGCAGCCCTTCGATCCGGTACACCTCACCACTCGAGCACTCGGTGCTCTCGGCGGTTCCCGGCTCGAACTTCACACCATTCAGCGCAACGCCAATCTCACGAACGATCGATACCTGCCCGGTGTAGGTGGGGTCGGTCGTCAGCGTCCAGCTGCGGTCTTGCTCAGAGATCGTGTTCGGGTTCCCACTATTGGGGAAGTCGCCAGTCTCGTGATTGGGCAGCGTGTTGGACTCGATCGTGCGGGTGGTGCCGTCGACGGTAACGATGACCTGCGTGCCGAACGAGTCGTCGGTCAAGATGTACGAGTCGAGGTAGCCCGCATTCGCAACCTGGACCGCTGCGTCACTGTCCGCTGATGCGTCCGAACCGGAAACTGCATCATCATCGTCGTGATCATGGTCCTCGTCGTCGTAGTCCTCGTCGGTGTGATCTCCGCTGCCGTCATCGGCAGCTGTTGATTCGTCGGAATCGGTCGGCGCAGCCGCGGCAACCGCCGCCGTTTCCTGGACAACATCGGCCGTCGTGTCAGCGCTCGAACCGCAGCTCGCGAACAGCGCGAGAAGCGCGAACATAGCGATCGCCGCAAGCATCTTGTCCACTCGGGTGGCCCTCATCTTGGGGTAACGAATTCTGGGGTAGCTCATATCTCGGTCCTGACTATCTGTTGGCCTATTGGGTGATGGTTGCCACCCTCTCGGCCAACTGCAAAGGTTCTGTAAACCCTTTAACAAGATGCCTGAAGACTCTGCTGTGTATCCGTTATGTATCTACAAACACACTTCTTAGCGTGACTAGCTACTCTAAAAGTTCATTACTGTGCTTCATATGGCCAAGCCAACGGGGCACACGTCCGAAAGGATCCTGGCCCCAGCCCGCTCGCTGTTCCATCAGGAAGGCGTCCGCGTGCCCGCTGCTCGCTGCACGCTGCCCACCGACCGGTGAACAAGCCCAAGCAGATGACATGGCCTCATTGCAGGCAGCAATCGGTCTTCTTGACGACGGACTCGCCGAGGGTGCCCTTGTTGACCTGCCTCCAACCAAACAACAAACCCCCCGAAAAGAGTCTCCGCATGACCGATTCAAAGCACTTCCCCGCCTTCCTGGCCGGCCTTCCATCGACGACCGACAAGACCGTCGTCATCACCGGCACCACATCTGGCACCGGCAAGATCGCCGCCGCCACTGTCGCCGGGCTCGGCGCCAAGGTGCTGGTACTCAACCGGGCGTCTGAGCGCTCCACCGCTGCCTTCGCTGAGCTGAGCGCTGCGCATCCCGATGCCGATCTGCGCTCGGTCGAATGTGACCTGCAGTCGTTCGACTCGGTGCGGGCAGCAGCCACCACGGTCGCGGACCTGTGCCCAGAAGGCGTCGATGTGTTGGCCAACAACGCCGGCGTCATGGCGCTCGCCGACACCGCCACCAGCGACGGCTACGACGTGCAAATGCAGACGAATCATCTGTCGCATTTCCTGCTCACCCGCGAGCTGATGCCGTTGCTCGAGATTGCCGCAGAGGCACGCGGCGAGTCCCGAGTCGCGAACCATTCAAGCGTCGCTCGTATGGCGCCCAGCAAGAAGCTGCAGGCCAAGTACCTGGAAGCAAACGGTGGCGATCTTGGCGGCGATGGCTCGGGGATCCAGAACATGATGTTCAACGGACCCCGCTGGCAGCGCTACAACCAGTCGAAGCTCGCGAACGCCGCATTCACCGCAGCGCTCCATCACCGCCTGCAAGCGTCTGGCTCCAAGGTCAAGGCGCTCGTCGCTCACCCCGGCCTAGCGAACACTCAGCTGCAGCAGACCTCGGTGAAGGAAGGCGGCATGGGCAACGTGTTCACCAACATCATGATGCGCTTCAGCCAGACCTCCGAAGATGGCGCTATGGGCTTGCTCAGCTGCATGTGTCTTGCCGACGCAACCTCGGGTCAGTTCTACGGACCAGGCAGCGGAGCGATGGCGATGCGAGGTAAGGCCGAGCCGTTTGATCTCGAGTCGTACTACGACAACGCCGACACCCGAGGCCTGCTGTGGACCAAGAGCGAAGAAGCCATCGGCGGCTCATTCGATACCTGAGATACCCATCTCGCATTCGCTGCCTTCGCGCGTTTGTGGCGATAGCGCCACTGCAGAGACAGCAAATACTGTGCGCTTAGCGGCCGAAGCCAGTTTGGATTCATAAACGCTCCGCTGCCATCGCCGTGAATCGGGAATCGCGAAGACTTCGCGGTGTCCGGACACTTCGATGCGCTTATCGGATCGATTCGAGCGGACCAGCACACGTTCTGATCTCCGATAGGCAGATTTGTGACCGAGCAGGAACGAGAGCACTCGCCTATCTGTGGGCGAACGGCAGCTTTACCTAGCTCAGACTTGGTAGACGCGAGGGTGACACGATCACAAACGACCCGAGGGCGCGAGGGCCAGGCGACAATCTCAACGAGAAATCGACTTCTGGAAGATGACGCTGTGTGGTCCTTGTTCAGCGGCTATCTGCCAGGCGCTGTCAGCGACCACCGGCTCGCATGCGTTCTTCCATATCGTCAGGGCGGCCATAGGGAAGCCCACGTTCATGCAGCAGCGCCTCGGTACGAGGCATGTTCTGGCTGTCGGTGATCAATCGCTTCATCTTCGAGACGGTCCCCGATGAGTTCGCTGCGATTTGCCCAGCAGTGATCGCAACGGCGTCGTCAAGTTCATCGAGTGGCACCGAACGAACAACAAGGCCTATTTGGGCGGCTTCGACACCGCTGATACGCCGGGCGGTAAAGCTGAGTTCGCGGGCCTTGGAGACACCCACTCGCTCGGGCAGACGAACCGACATACCCCAGACTGGGATCAGGCCCCACTGGCCATGGGTGTCGCCGATAGACGCATCGTCGGCACAGATGATCAGGTCGCAACCCAATACGAGTTCCAGCGCGCCGGTATAGCAGTGTCCATGAACCTGGGCGATTGTGGCCTGAGGCAGCGCTTCGAGTGCGTCGATCGTCTCGGCTTGATAGTGGGGACTAGGAGCCTTCTCGCCGGCGGCGATGGAACCAAGATCGTTACCGGCGCAAAAACACCGCCCAGCACCCTTGAGCACGACGACTCGCACCGAGGCATCGTCACCAATAGCGTCTATGTGATTGCGTAACTCAACGAAGGCTGCCGGATTCATGGCGTTCAACTTGTCGGGCCGATTCAGAGTCAGCGTGGCGACACCATCAACATCGGAACGAAGAACCAGATCATCACTCATGATCGAACACTAGTGACCAGGCCGACCCCTTGGTAAGGCGACGCAGCCAGTCAGCTTGCAACGTGTACGTGGTACATGTGTCGAGCAGCAGCGGCTACTCGGGAGGAGCGGTCATGCGACAGAGCCGGTTGGTATAGGGGCCCCAGCGCCATACCAAGTCATCACCGTCCATGTAGCGAGTTACGACGAGTCGCTTGTTGTTCAGATACAGATTCAAGCGGCTCTCTTCAAACCGGCCGGCAACAGCTATCTGTGCGCCGCCAACACCCTCATCGTGCACGCCTCTAGCCAAGGTGCCATCAGCGACCATGTCGTGAATCACTCCCCCAGCGGTGATTACTACTCGGTCGCCAGACTGTTCGATGCGCTCGATATGACCCTTCAGCGGACCCTTGTAAACCGTCCACACTCCTCGCAGGTCGGGCGCTCCGTCGGCCAGAGGCTCATCACATTCGGCCAGCACCAGTGGCGGCCACTGCTTCCATCGACCGGGTGGTGTCCGAACAACAGGGGCGTCGACTGCTTGCGAGACAGTCGCCGACGACGAGACAGCCAGCTCAGGAATCACGTAATGTTCTGCACCGACCGGCGCCGATGGCGGGTTGCGGCGAATCTGCAATGGAGCGCCCAGCATTGCAACGAGCGACGTAGCGACCTGCTTGAGCTTCATGCCTCGATCGGCCCCCAGACTTCGAGATGACCATCGCGCTCAACCCGGCGAATCGTGCGAAAATCAAGAATCGACTCGGCATCGCCGGCCTGGAAGACCCGCCGAGCACGGGCCTGCTCATCGGGCGAGGCGGAAGCCAGGCCATCGTGCAATCGCTGCATCAACCAGAAGCGATACGGCATGACATTCGTGGTGATCTGTTGGCCTCGCCAATCGAACGAGGCAGCACCCCCACCTTCGACCCCACGTCCAGCGGTCAAACCGCGAGCCGCGGGATTCTCGAGGCCGTTCGTGCCTGCCTCGATGTCTGGGTTCGCTACGAGCCACTGGTTGGCGACCTCGACATGAGCCGCCAGTTCGCCCAAGTACTCTTCGCCGACGTAACGCATCATCGCCAAGAGCGTGTCTGGGATGGCATCGTCAGCGATCAAGTCGGTTGAACCGTCATACTCGTGTAGGTACCGATCGCTGGTCGTCATCCGTTCCACCCACCGACCCACGCGGGGTGCCCGCTGCTTAATCAGCAAGGTCGGAGCAGGGTCGCGATACAAGTGAGCCCACATGGCGGCAATCAGACCGAAGTCGCCGATCGTCGGTTGGCCACCCAGCAAGTACGGATGGTCGACAAGGTGTGCACTGAAAAGGTCAAGCCATTCTTCAAAGGACGCCTCGATTGTTGGCCCAGTCTCGGCTGTCACCCCAAAGGACATCGCCGCCTTTCGCATACGTCCACTGTTATGAAGAAACGCGTCTCGCTCTTCCTGTTCGGTCCGGCCGGGCTTCGGCGGAATCAGCATGGCGAATTCGGCCTGCAGGAAGTCCAGGTTCATCTCGTCGAAGTTCCACCGATAGTGCATGGCAGGGCGCAACAAACCTTCGCCGCCGAAGAGTTCGAAGAGGTGACTGATCGCCAATAGAACGGGTGACTCGGGATAGCTGTTGAATGCCCGCAGCGCCTGACCGTCACCCTTCTCGAAATGGTCGATGATGTCGGCGCCATCCTGAATGATGGCCCCATCGGGCGTTTCAACACACGGAATGATCCAGCGACCCACAGCGGGCACGACATGGCTCAGGTAGCGCTCGCTACCCGGCAAGACTTCGACGAAGTCAATACCTTGCCGGCGCAGATACGAGCGGGCCTTCCCGGTGTAGAGCGAAACGGGCGCGCCATAGAGCGTGTACGAGGCCATCGCAGCAACTTATCTTCTGCACATACAACTGGCAAAAGGCTGCACGTTACGGTCAAATAGTGTGCACTCCCCTGGTTGTTCTAGATACCACTCCTGCTCATCGAGCTGGTGTGGTTGCGCCGCTCAGACCCACGGTGCACATGGTTAGTGTCCTGTCTGGCAACGTTCGTGGAGTCGACGCCGAGGCTGACTGACGGGGCACTTAGTTCGTGACGCCGGCCTCGGTTAGCGCGTCGAGTTCCGCATCGCTGTAACCAACGGCACCTAGGACCTGGCGAGTCGACTGACCCAGGCTGTCGGCGCTGAAATTGTCAGCAGGCTGGGTGTCAGAGAATCGCACAGGTTGTCGGGCCGACCGGGTCGGACCGACCAACGGGTGATCCCAGTAGTGGATGGCGTTGTTGTGCACGACCTGAGGGTCGTCGAACACATCGCCCAGTTCGTTCACCTGCGCTGCAGGAACGTCAAACTCGTGAAGGCGGTCAAGAATCTCATCGGTCGACCATTGGATGAACGCATTGTTCAACATGGCACCAATGGCCTCGAAGTTCTCAGGTTTACTTCGTTCCACAATCGTGTTAAACCGCGCGTCTTCCCACCATTCGGGATGACCAAGCGCGGTACACAACCCCTCCCACTCCGCGTCTGAAACAGCGAAGTAAACCATGTTGCCGTCGGCAGTTTGCTGCAGTCGATAAACGTCATGGAGCAATGGCCCCGGCGTCACCTCGCCTGTAAAGGTCTCACCCATGAAGTTGTCGGGCCACAAGAAGTACAACAGCGTGTCGAGCATGGGTATCTCAAGATGTTGCCCACGGGCACGGCCCCGTTCGCGAGCCAGAAGCGCACCCGTTACCGCCTGCGCCGCAGTCAACGCCGTGGACTTATCACCGATGATCGTGCGGACCAGATCGGGGATAGGAATGTCTGGGCTTCGCTGCACCGATGGCACACCCGAGATCGCTTGGACGATCGGGTCATAGACCCGCCACTGGCTGTATGGGCCGGTCGGGCCGAACCCAGAGATCGAGACATAGATCAGGTCGGGGTTGATCGCGTGAAGCGCCTGGGGACCGATTCCCATCCGATCTGTGGCACCCGGCCGGAAGTTCTGCACGAACACGTCGGCAGTGGCAACAAGCCGCTTGACCGCCTCGATGCCAGCGTCTTGGCTCAGGTCGAGTGCAACGCTCTTCTTGCCGCGGTTACACGACAGAAACATCGCTGAAACGTCGTCGACGCGGTAACCACCGAGTCTGGTGATGTCACCGATACCCATCGGTTCGATTTTGATCACGTCGGCCCCCTGGTCTCCGAGTACCTGCGCACACATCGGCCCCGATACCACGGCCGAAATATCGATAACGGTGTAACCGTCGAGCGGTCCAGTCATGTCACTCCCCACGTTTGGAAGGAAGTTAACGGTTCGCAGGGGACACGTCGAACCCAGGACCACTTGGCGCCGCAGCGCGAAATCGGCCAGCAGGTCACGTTCGATCACGTGAGTCGCAGATTAGCTAGCTAGCATCGCTCGATTCAGGTTGTTGGACTGACCAATCCCTGATCGGCCAGCAAGGCATCTGGTGTGGCGTCTCGGCCGCGAAATAGTCGGTATACCTCTGCGGCGGGGCGGCTACCGCCCAGACCAAGCACGGTCTCACGGAAACGACGAGCGACCTGGGCCACTTCGTCTTCGTTATCCAAGCCAGCCTCGCGAAAGGCGGCGAAGGCGTCGGCAGCGAGCACCTCGGCCCATTTGTAGGAGTAATAGCCAGCCGCATAACCACCCGAGAACAGGTGACCGAACGCCGGCAACATGCTTTCCCCTTCGATACGCGGCGTGACCAGAATCTGCTCGGCCATCTCGATGTCAAGTGCGGCAGGGTCCGTGATGGCTGGATCGACACCAAAACGCTCATGCAGCGCCATGTCGGACTTGGCGAAGTGCAGTTGACGCAACGTTGCGTTGGCCACCATGAAGTTTCGGCTGTCGATTATGCGGTCGAGGGTGTCGTCGTCGAGAGGCTCGCCGGTGTCGACGTGAGCGGTCAACGCACGAAGGAACGGCTTATGTTCCATCCAGTACTCGTTGAACTGACTGGCCAGCTCGACAGAGTCCCACTCGACCAGGTTCATACCCGAAGCGCCACCCTCGTCAATCTCGGTGAACATGTGCTGCGTGGCGTGCCCAAACTCGTGGAACAGGGTGCGCACCTCGTCGAGCGACATCAGGCCAGGTCGGCCGTCAGCAGGTGGGCGGGCGTTCATTACGAACAGCGCAACCGGCAGCGAGGTCGCAGCGTCACCAACGGCCAACAGGCGGTCTCGACCAACGACGGTGTTCATCCATGCGCCACCGCGCTTCTCGCCTGGACGGCTGTACGGATCGATATAGAAGCCAGCAATGACATCGCCATCACGGCGAACTTCGAAGAACTGAACCGAAGGATCCCACACCGGCACGCCGGTGTCGAGTGACTCGGCAATCTCTACGCCGTACAACTTGGTGACCAGGTCGAATAGTCCGCCGAGCACCTTTGGAAGCTGGAAGTACTCGCGCAATGCCTCGGCGTCGTAGCTGTACAGAGCCTCTTGCTGGCGCTCTGCCCAAAAGGCAATATCCCATGGGGCTGGATCATCGGCACCCTCGGCGCCCTGCTCTCCCATGAACGACGCAAGCGACGCAAGTTCAATCTCGGCAAACGGGCGGGCGGCTTGTTCAAGCTGGTCAAGAAGCGCCCACACCGCAGCAGTCGACGGCGCCATCTTTGCATCCAAGCTGAGCTCGGCATAGTTGTCGAATCCAACAAGCTGCGCCTGTTCTTGGCGTAGTTCGAGAATCTCTTTCAACACTGGTCGATTGTCTAGCTCTGGTTGCACACCGCGGCTGCGGAACGCTCGCAGCATCTCCTCGCGCAGCGAACGATCCGTAGCGTTCTGGCAGATTCCCAGATAGCTGACCCCGTTGACTTGGAAGTGCCACGCGTCATCGGCACCGTCGTCGGCCGCCTGGTTCTTCGCAATTTCAATGACCGCAGCCGGTACGCCATCGAGGCGCGACTCGTCGGTGACCTTGACTCGCGACTCGCGCTCTTCCTTGATCAGGTTGGTGCTGAACGTGTTGCTCAGCTCGGCCAGTCGATCCTTGATTGCCTTGTAGCGATCCTGCTGTTCACCGGCCAGAGCAACACCAGAACGCTCCATGCCGCGGATGGACTCATCGAGGATCCGGGCTCGGGCGACCGACAGGTTCTGGCCCTCGCCGCTCGAACGTAACTGGGTCATGGCGTCGTACACGGCGCGACTTTGGCTCATCGTGTTCGAGATGGCGACGATCGCCGGGCGCACCGTGTCGTATGCCTCTTGCATTTCATCGCTGTACTTGACGCTCGTCAGGTGTGTGACCGACCCAATGACAGCTTCGAGACGATGGTCAATCCGCTCCAACGGCTCCATGACCCCTTCCCATGTGGGCGCAAGATCTGCTTCGAGTTCTTCAAACTCGGTGCGCACTGTTTCGACCAACGAGGTCACACCCGGTTCGACGTCGGAGGCAGCAATGCCAGCCCAGATAGGTAAGTGCGTAATTGGCCCGCTCGTTGTTGTCTGCTCAAGGCGTGCGAGTGGAGATTCGGGGGCGTCCGTGCTCATGCCCGCAGGCTATCTGCGATGAGGCGCAGCATCTGGCCGGGTGACCGCCGGCTTCGGATTCGCCTTGTGCACGTTGCGCAATAGACCGCGCACCTATGAGACTGTGGCGTGTCCCCCGGTGTGTAGACGACGAAGTCTCCTACGCGGCCAGGCCTCTCGTCCAGGCTGCGAACAGTTCGGTGTAGTGGCCGTCTGCGGCGACTAGCTCATCGTGCGGTCCAAGCTCTACCAGCCGACCGTCGACCACTACCCCGACACGATCGCAACGCTCAGCGGTAGACAGTCGGTGCGCAATTGCAATCACGGTGCGCCCTTCCATCAGAGACTCCATGGCGACCTCGACTATTGCTTCGGTTCCAGGATCAACACTCGATGTCGCCTCATCCAGGATCAGCACCTTTGGGTCGACAAGAGCCGCCCGAGCCAACGACACGAGTTGCTTCTCGCCTGCTGAAAGTCGACTACCGCGCTCTTGGACTTCGGTGTCCAAGCCCTGGGGCAATCGTTCGAACAGGTCGAGCACACCGATTCGATCCAGCGCAGTTCTGATGTCCGCGTCGGTCGCGTCGGGTTTTGCCAGGCGGATGTTGTCGGCGACCGTGCCTGCGAAGAGGAAACCCTCTTGGGGCACAACGACAATGTGGCGGCGCAACGAATCGGTGCGGACGTCACGCAGATCAACACCGCCAATGCGGATCGCCCCATCGACCGGGTCATAGAAACGTGCAACCAGCTTGGCGACGGTTGATTTCCCCGCCCCTGTCGGACCAACGAAGGCAATACGTTCACCTTCATCGATCGTCAGACTGACCCCCGATAGGACTTGCTCGCCCGGAATGTATTCAAAGGACACATTGTCGATGTCGACGTGCCCACTGGCGGGCAGGTCCTTTGCATCCGGTGCCGAGTCAATCGTGAGCGGCTCGTCGAGCAGCCCGTACAACTTGTGCAGTGATGCCCCCGCCGACTGGATCATGTTGAACAGCTGGCTGAGTTGCTGCATCGGCCCGAACATGGTCTGCAAGATCAGGATGAACGCGGCAACCGTGCCCAGCGTCATGCGCCCGTCGCGAACCATCCAGCCACCCAAGCCAACGGCCAGCGCCGTGCTGAGCGCTCCCGCTAGTTCAACAACCGGAAGATAGAACGCACCTATCTTCACCGAACGCATATGGGTTTGATAGAGGCCCTTGTTCGTTTCGGCGAACCGGTCGATTTGGATATCCTCGCGTGCGAACGCCTGCACCACTCGTACGCCACTGATGCCTTCTTGAAGGCTGCTGAGCGTGGTGCCGATGCGCTCACGCACGGCGAGATAGGCCCGGTTCGATTCACGGTGAAACTTGATGCTGGCCAAGGCAACAAACGGCATCGTCATCATGCACAAGACCAGCAGCAATGGGTCCAACACGATGAGCGTGACCACTGACGCCACCAGCAGCAGCGTCGCGGTGACGAACATGAGCAACCCCAACTGAACCAGGACCTGCAGCGAGTCGATATCTGATGTCATGCGCGACACGAGCACGCCCGTGTTCTCGCGGTCATAGAACGGCATCGACTGCTGCAGCATGCGTCCAAAGACGCCAGTTCGCAGGTCCCGCAAGAAGCTCTCGCCGACCCGAGCCAGAGTCGCGATGGCCAGGCGGTAGCTGCCATAGGCAAGTACGGCCACGGCGACGTAGGCGACAATCGATTGGTTTAGGACGTTGCGGTCGCCGACGGTCAAACCCTGATCGATAGCTCGGCGCACCAGCAATGGGCCAGCAAGGCTTGTCATCGCAAACAGCACGAGCAAGGCGCACGCCCGCATTGCCTGCGCCCGGTAGGGGCGTATTCGAGCCAGTGTGCGACGCAGCACTTTGCCCGTCGCCTGGCGATCCAGCTTCTCGGTCTCGTCTGTACCGCCGGCGAACCACATGCCCATTAGCGATCACCGCCAGTCGCGTTCGCGTCTTTCACTTCAGCGGCCAGGACTTCTCGGTAGCGCTGATTCGAGGCCAACAGCTCGGTGTGGGTGCCTTGGGCCACGACACGACCGTGATCGATGAGCACGACACGGTCGGCAAGGGCGATCGTCGCTGGGCGATGTGCAATCACGATGGTCGTCCGCGACTGCATAGCCTCGCTCAGAGCATCACGGATCTCGTGTTCCTTCGTCGGGTCGACGGCCGAGGTCGCGTCATCGAGAATGAGCACTCGTGGGTCGGCCAGAATCGCTCGAGCAATGGCAAGCCGTTGGCGTTGACCACCTGACAGCGATAGGCCGCGTTCGCCGACCAGGGTCTGGTAACCGCTCGGTAGTTGCTCGATGAAGTCTTCGGCCCCCGACAGCCTTGCGGCTCTACGCACCTGGTCTTCACTTGCGTCAGGGTCACCGAAGGCGATGTTCTCAAAGACCGTTGCCTGGAACAGGAACGTCTCTTCGAAGACGATGCTGACGGCCCGGCGAAGCGCCTGCGGGTCGAGTTGACGCACGTCGATGCCGTCGAGCTCAATCGAGCCGGCATCGACATCGTAGAAACGAGGCAGCAGACTGGCCAGCGTTGTCTTGCCAGAACCAGTCGCACCGACGAGCGCTACGGATTCACCGGCCTGGATAGTGAGCGTCAGATCATGCAGTACTGGCTCGTCTTCGTGGCCAGGATACGCAAAGGCAACCGAGCTGAACTCGACCTGCCCAAGCGGGTTCTCGGTAGGCAGGGTCAGAGGGCGCTCTGGGGATGCGATGCGTGGCTCAACCGCAAGCAGCTGGCTGATCCGAACGCCTGCCGCCGCTGCCCGTTGAGCGTTCGCCACCGTCATACCCATGCTGCGTAACGGCTGGATCAGTAACATCACGTAAATGTTGAAGCTGATCAGCGTTCCGACTGTCAGATCACCTTCGAGTACCAGATGGCCGCCATAGGCGAGCACCGCTATCAGCCCAAGGTTGGGGGCGATTTCCATCGCAGGCAGATAGCGCGACCGCACCAGTGAGGCGGTGAGCGATTCATGGCGAAGGTCCTCGGCCTCGATGCGCAACGCTTCGGCTCGTACGCCCTCGGCACCAAAGCCCTTGACCACCCGAACACCAGCAATAGTTTCTTCGACGACGGTAGCCAACTGTGCCGATTCGCGCTGCACGCCCATGATTGAGGGGTGAAGCTTTTGCGCAAAGCGTCGACCCAACACATTGACCAGCGGCAGCGTTGCCAGCGCCAATAGAGCCAGCACAGGATGAGTCAGGAACATGACGATGACGGCGCCAGCCACGAGCACGAATTGCCCGGTAGTCAACGGGATCATCGTGATGACGTCTTGGAAGTTCTGAAGATCGGTGTTGGCCCGGCTCATGAGGTCGCCGGTGGCGTTCGCGTCGTGGAACGAGAAGTGCAGCCGTTGGATATGGGCGAAGACCCGGTCGCGCAACCGTGATTCGATCACCCGACCGTTGCGGAAGGCAACATAACGGCGCAAGCCCAGACAGAGCGACGACAACACCCCTGCGGCAACGATCAGCAGCGTCCAGACCACGAGCGAGCCGTCTTTTTCGATGCCGCGGTCGATGCCTTGTTGCACCAATACCGGAATAGCTATCCGCCCGATCGACCAGCCGACCGAGACGATCTGGCCGTACATAATGAAGCGGCGTTCCTCCTTGATCGAGGTCCACAACAACTTCCACCCGGCTCTGGTGGCCTCGCGTTCGTCAGCGGTCAACGCTGCGGTCGTCAGGTTTTCGTTCTCGCGGCGCGCAACAGAACCCAGCGCAATCAACTCCAGAGGTCGGTCACTCAACCTACTGGCGCCGCACCTCGCTCTCCCAGGATTTCTGTGAACCTGCTGGTGCCCTAGATTCAGGGCACCTCAACTGAGGTGAATGCGCCGGCCCGATTTGGACGTTGCAGCATCTGTTTGACACCAGCCAGAGCGCTAGCTGTCATCTACTGCATTTGCAGTACACGCGAAGCCTGCCTTTGGAGGATTCGCAGGCACCCCGATCCGTCGCATCATTACGACATGATCGAAGTAAGCAACCTCACCAAGCGCTACGGCACCACCACCGCGGTCGATAATCTCTCGTTCACGGTCAAGCCGGGCATCGTGACCGGCTTCCTGGGCCCAAACGGCGCCGGCAAGTCGACCACGATGCGCATGATCCTGGGCTTGGACACGCCAACGAGCGGCACCGCCACCGTCAATGGACGCAGCCTGCGGAAACAGACAGCGCCGCTCACCGAACTCGGCGCTCTACTCGAAGCCAAGGCCGTGCATCCGAAACGCTCGGGCCGCAACCATCTGCGAGCACTCGCGGCGACCAGCGGTATCTCGAACCGGCGAGTCGATGAAGTCCTCGACATCGTCGGCCTAAGCGATGTCGCCGACCGCCAAGCCGGCGACTTCTCGTTAGGCATGAGCCAGCGACTCGGTATCGCATCGGCCCTGCTCGGTGATCCTTCCACCGTCATGCTTGATGAACCGGTCAACGGTCTCGATCCCGAAGGGATTCTGTGGATCCGCCATCTGCTCAAAGACCTGGCTGCCGAAGGCCGCACCGTTCTGGTGTCGTCTCACCTGATGAGCGAGATGGCTCTGACCGCTGAGCATTTCGTGATCATCGGCCAGGGCCGCATGATCGCCGATGTCACCGCAGCCGAACTAGAAGACTTGAGCGGCGAATCCACCGTGTTCGTGCGGACCAACGAGGCCAGCCGTCTTCGCACGCTACTGACACGAGATGGTGTCACCGTTCGCGACGAGGGCATCGACGGCCTATCAATCGTCGGCCTCGATAGCGGCGTTATCGGCCGGGTCATCGCCGACCATGCGATCGGTGTCTCCGAACTGGTTAACCGTCGAAACAGCCTGGAGCAGACCTTTATGGATCTGACGTCGGACGCCGTCGAATACAGCGCCCGCACCATCACGCGGGCGGCAGCCTGATGAGCCCGCACAACTCGACCCTCGGTTCACCCCACACCACTAACCCGAACGACCCAAAGGATCCCTCCGCCATGACCAGCACGCTGACCCGCCCAACCACCAACGACCAGGACACCTTGATCGACCTAGCAGACCTACATACACCCAACACGAGTGACGCCCGAACAAGCACCGTTCGGGTCACCTTGTCTCGGGTCGCCAACTCTGAGTGGATCAAGTTCCGTACCGTCCGGTCCAACATCATCGCCCTTGGCGGATCGGTGGGCGCTGCCGTTGGTTTCGGAGCACTGTTCGCCTCGCTCGCTGGAAGCGACGATGGGCCAGGTCGACTGGCCGAGAATGGCTTGTCGCTGAGCTTGGGCGGATTCCAGCTCAGTCAGATCATCATCGCGATCCTTGGTGTTGCCCTCGTCGCTGGCGAATACCAAACCGGACTCATCCGCACCTGGTTCGGTGCGGCCCCGGACAGGATGCGGGTGCTTGCCGCAAAGGTCGGCGTATTCGGCTCCCTGGTGTTCGGCACCAGCCTGGTCGCCGCCGTGGGCGCCTTTCTTGCAGGCCAAGCCCTGTTGCCAGCTGGATTCACCGCACTGACCCTTGGCAGTGCTGGCGTCGCCCAAGCACTCGTAGGAGCCGCCTTCTACATGGCATGTATCGGCGTCATCGGTATCGGCCTCGGCTTCCTACTTCGAAGCACAGCTGCTGGTGCCGGCGCTGTCGTCACGATGCTGATGATTGCGCCGATCATGGTGGGCCTGCTGCCGTCGTCGATCGGCGACACGCTCGGCAAGCTCCTTCCAAGCAATGCAGGAAGCGCCGTCCAAGGCATTGAGACAACCAACGAACTGCTCTCAGCGGGTTGGGGTGTCGTCGTCTTGCTGGGTTGGGTCGCCGCCATCGTTGGCGCCGCCGCCGTCTCGCTCAAGCGCCGTGACGCTTGATCTTGTGGCTCGCACGACTACCGTCGTGGCCATGACTGCACAGCCGCATCCCGCCGGGGTGCGGCTTTTGCCGTGGCGCATACCACCGTGGGTCATCGATGGCTTGCTGGTCAGCTTGGCAGTAATCGGCTTCTTGCGCCGGCCGTTCGCCGAGACCGGCCGCTCCGAAGTTGTTGACTGGGTCGCCCTCGTCGCCGGCGTGGCATTCCTTTTGAGCCGCCGACGTTTCCCGGTCCCAACTCTGATCGCTGCCGTCGCAACGTCTCTCCTTGTTGTCGCGATCACCGACCGACCCTCGATGCTGCTGCCGGTGTCGTTGGTCGTGCTCTTCACTGTCGGGCTTCAATGTGAGCGACGGGTTGCGCTCATTGCCGGCGGCGTCACGGCGGTGCTGTTCGCCGGTTTGGTCATTGCACTGCTGCAGCAAGGTGAGGTGGACGGCGCCGGTCTCGCATCGATCGCTTGGCCAGCTTTTGCGATCACCGCTGGAATCGGTGTCCGCGCCAGCCGTCAAAATCTGGCCGCAACCGAAGAACGAGCTCGACAGGCCGAAGCGTCTCGCGAGCTCGAGTCAGCGCGGCGAGTCATCGAAGAACGACTACGCATCGCCCGCGACGTGCACGATCTCGTGGCCCACCACATCGCCGTCATCAACGTCCAGTCCGGCGTCGCCAGTCACCTTCTCGAATCCGACCCGGTCGCCGCGGCCCAGTCGTTAACTATCGTACGAAGTGCGGCGTCAACCGTGGTCGACGAGTTAGGCGACCTGCTGGGTGTGCTCCGCTCCCCCGACGATGCCGATGACCCCACCGCCCCCACTCCTGATCTTGCCGCCATCGAAGACCTCATCTCATCATTCGCAGCAAGCGGGCTACACGTGCGGCGAGAAACCTCGGGCACACGACGCGACTTCTCCGACTCTGCCCAGCTCGCCGCATACCGGGTTGTGCAAGAGGCTCTGACCAACGCCCACAAGTACGGCAACGGCCAGGCCGACGTCGCGGTTCGTTTCGATGACTGTGGCGTCGAGATCGCCGTATCGAACTCAATCGATCACTCCGCACCCCAAGGGAACGGCTTCGGACTGGTCGGCATGCGTGAACGAGTCGAAGCCACCGGAGGCACGCTCACTGCGAACCAGTCAGCTGACGGTTCACGCTTTGACCTAACGGCATTGATCCCAGGCAGGACGACAGCATGACCAGAACACCCGACGAGCCCATTCGTGTCGTGTTGGCCGACGACCAGGCGCTCATACGAGCCGGGTTCCGAGCGCTCATCGATAGCGCTGCAGACCTTCTAGTTGTAGGTGAAGCCGAAGATGGCCAAGCCGCAATCGACCTGCTTCGTTCCGAGCGAGCCGATGTTGTGCTGATGGACATTCGTATGCCCGGCATGGACGGCCTGGCGGCCACACAAGCAATCTGTGCCGATGACGATCTGGCTGGCGTCAAAGTAATCGTGCTGACCACCTTCGAGCTCGACGACTATGTCATCCAGGCGGTCCAAGCCGGTGCAAGTGGCTTCCTGGGTAAGGGTGTGGAACCCGCTGAACTACTTGATGCCATTCGCGCAGTGGCTGCAGGCGATGCGCTGCTGTCACCCAAAGCTACGCGGGCTCTGCTCGAACGATTCTCCGACACTGGTGCGGTGGGCCTCGATGCGAATGCGCTCGGCCCTCTGACCGAACGCGAACGCGAGATGATGGCGCTGGCAGCACACGGCCTGTCTAACGACGACATCGCCGAGCGGGCATTCCTGTCACCGCTCACCGTGAAGACGCACCTGAATCGGGCCATGATGAAGCTGCACGTTCGAGACCGAGCTCAACTTGTTGTCATTGCCTATCAGGCAGGTCTGGTGCGGCCCGGCGACACGCTCTGACTGACGGACGTACGTACAGCCCTGCTTAGGCCTGGGGAGTGATGAGCGCCTTGTCGCCAGTGGCCATCTGGCCGTAGCGCTTGACCATGTCAGGGTTGACCGTGTCATTGAGCGACAGTCTCATGCCATAGCTGCTTGCAAAGGTGGTCGTGATCTCGTCGGCCACTCGTTGGCGCAAACGATCTGCGCCATCCTGGCCAATCTTGCCCAAGAACGGCGTGAGCAACCAGCCACCGATCGACCACGACATGCCAAACGAACGCTTGAGCGTTGTTGGGCCACGGTCTAGACCACCGTAGATGTAGACCTGCTTGTGGGTGTCGGAGCCATAGCGGCTGAACTCGTTCGCTTCCGAGGCCACCTTCTCCATACACATCAGCATGGTGCTGGCGAGTTCGCCACCACCGATTGCATCGAATGCGATGGTTGCACCCGTTGCGCGAAGTGCTTCGGTCAGATCGTCAACGAAACTCGCGGAGCTCGAATCGCACACATGCTCGGCGCCGAGCCCACGCAGCAGCTCCACGTGTTCGGGTTTGCGCACGATGTTGACGAGCCCAACACCGTCGTCGATACAGATGCGGTTCAGCATCAGTCCCAGGTTCGACGCACCGACGGTATGCACCAAGGCGGTATGGCCTTCGGCTCGCATCGTCTCAACCATGCCGAGCGCCGTCAGCGGGTTCACGAACGCAGCAGCAGCGTCGGCCGGATCGGTGCCATCACTCATGGCCAGACACTGCGAGAAATGAAGGACCCGGTACTCGGCGTAAGCATTGCCGGACAGGAAGCCGACGACCTTGCCGAGCAGTGCCTGTGCGGCATCAGAGGACCCGGCGCCGACAACGGTTCCACCGCCCTCGTTACCGGTCGGCATTGGCTTACCGAGGCGGCCGCCAGATGCCGCGAGGACACCGGGCGTCAACGACACCGACACCGCAGGTAGCTCACCATCAACCGCGGCGGCGCTAGCCACGTCGCCGCCGGCGAACAACATGCCGAGGTCCGACGGATTGATCGGCGCGGCTTCGACCTTGACCAGGACCTGGTCGTCGCCCAGCTCGCCGATATCGCTTCGGCGAAGGCCCAGGGTGACCTTGCCGTCGTCGGTCACCGTCGAACGCAGCTCAAGGGAAGAAGTTGGGAGGTCAGCAGTGCTGGTGTCGGTCATCGCCCCATTCAACTACGACCAGGCACGCATCACCACCTCGGGCACCAGTTGGGACACCACCCCAGACAGCGAACCGGTGCCAGGCACCGGTCTATTCTTACGGCAGTCGAGGCACGAGTTGGGTGCTCTCGACCAGACGGGAATCAGCCAACGCCGCAGCGCGCATAGGGGCAATGGCCTTGTAGTCGGGGTCGTTGAACATGCCCATGAACTGCTTCCGCGCTGGATAGCGGACCAGGATGATGATGTCCCAGGTCTCATCACCGATGACCGAATGTTTGCCTCGGCCCATCCACAGGACCTCGCCACCGAAGCGTGGTTCGAGCTCTGCGAAGGCTTCGCCGTACTTGGTGTATGCCTGGCGACCCGTCAGACCGTCGACACCATGGCCGGGCTCGGCTACGTCGCGGTACTTCAGCAAGTTGAGCATGACGACAGGTTCGTCGGGATCGCTCGCTGCCATCTCGGCGATTACGTCGTAGTCAGCATGCACATGTCCCATGCATCGAAGGTAACAGAGCGACTCAGCACTCGATTATTCGTACCGGAATACGAACCGCCAGCCCTCCTTCGGAGGTCTCTTTGTACTTGGTGCTCATGTCTTGGGCCGTCTGCCACATGGTGTCGATCACATCATCGAGGGTGACGCGGGCCAGGGCGGGCATACCAGCAAGCGCCATGTGTGCGGCTGTAATCGCCTTCATTGCACCCATAGCGTTTCGCTCGATACAGGGGATCTGCACGAGCCCGCCGATTGGATCGCAGGTAAGGCCGAGATGATGTTCCATCGCTATCTCTGCAGCCATAAGCGCTTGTGCGGGCGAACCGCCGCGACCCTCGACCAACGCCGCTGCCGCCATTGACGACGACACCCCAATTTCAGCCTGGCAGCCTCCCATTGCGGCTGAGATGGTCGACCGCTTCTTGAAGATCGCACCGATCTCCGCTGCGACCATCAGGAAGCGGACGGCACTGTCCGCAGTGCCATCACCCGTGGCAAGAAAGTGGGCAAGCACCGCCGGAAGCACCCCGGCAGCGCCGTTTGTAGGTGCGGTGACGACCCGACCAAACCCAGCATTTTCCTCGTTAACAGCGAGCGCAAAACAGCTGACCCATTTCACTGTGTGGTCAAAATGTGGTCGTGCCTGGCAGACCGAGTCGAACCAGTCACGGGCTGAACCAAAGTCGCTCGCCGAGCCCATAAGCGCTTGGTGCATCACCGCTGCCCGGCGCGTCACATTGAGGCCGCCAGGAAGGACACCTTCGGTGCAGCAACCTCGGTACATGCACTCGACCATCGTGTTCCAGATGTGCGTCAGGCCAGCGTCGATTTCATCATCAGTCCGCCAAAAGCGTTCGTTTCGGCGAACGACATCAGCGATCGAACAGTCAAGCTCTTCGGTCCACCGCAGAAGATCGCTCGCCCGCTCGATCGGACACGGCAAGGTGACAGGTGCAGTCGTTCTGGAACCTATGTCCTCGCCAACCACGAATCCACCGCCAACCGAGTAGTAGCGGCGCACGAACTCCTCGCCGCTCGCGAGCACTGCGGTAAGTGCCATGCCATTCGGGTGGAAGTCCAACGATCGGTCAACGTTGAAGCGGATATCTCGTTCTCTTACGAAAGGCACCGGATGTCGACCTCGCAGGTCGAGTTCGCCCGAGGCGAGCACCTCGCTTCCGAGTCGGGCGACCAGGCCAACCTCGCACGTTTCGGGATCCTCACCCCGCAGGCCCATCATCATTGCAACGCCGGTCCCGTGGCCACGTCCTGTCTTGGCGAGAGAACCAAAAAGGTCTACCGAAACTGACTCGACGTCGACCAATGGCGATCGGGTTTCGAGTTCATCAAGGAACCGCAGAGCGGCACGCCACGGGCCAAGTGTGTGTGAACTCGATGGACCAATACCGACCTTGAGCATGTCGAACACACTGATTGCGGACCGAACCCGCCGATCCGGAATATCTGACTGGTCCGAGACGACGGTCATGGGTGCTCTCCCAAGCTGAGCAGGCGGCCGGTCGAACAATCGCGGCGGCCGCGGCTTGGATCCTAATCGGGTCCGGTCCAACGTGCGTCCAACCGTGGTTGCCCAGGCCCGGCGTTCCATCGGCAGCTACGATCCGGCGGTGGCAGTCCTGAATATCACTCCTCTCACCCCATCGATCGGCGCTGTGGTGAACGGCATCGACCTGGCACAGGACCTGGCCGACCGCAACGTCGAGGCATCGCTAAAGCAGGCCTTCCTTGACCATCAGGTATTGGTGTTCCGAGACCAGACGTTGACCCGGGATCAGCACAAGAATTTTGGGCGCCTTTTTGGTCCGCTACACATCCACCCGAGCCAGCGACATGACTCATACGTTGGCGATCGAGAAGTCTTCCCTGTCGAAGCCGACGAGACGACCGTGCTGAACAATGGCGGCCTTTGGCATAGCGATGTGTCCTGTGACCAGAAGCCGCCTCTTGGATCGATGTTGCTTCTCAAGGAAGCCCCCGCATCGGGCGGCGACACGCTGTTCGCAAACATGTATCTGGCATATGAGTCGCTATCCAAGCCGATCCGCACACTGATCGAAGGACTCGATGCTGTGCACGACATGCGTCAGGACATTCGCCACTACGACATGGAACCCCGCCCCGGCGTCGACTATCCGCAGTCCACACACCCCTTGGTCGTCGCCCATCCCGACACCGGGCGCAAGTTGCTGTTCTGCAACTCGGCATTCACAACAAACATCGTTGGGCTATCAAAGCCCGAGAGCAAAGCCATCCTTGAGATGTTGTACCTGCACACAGCAAACGACCCAAAGCTGCATTGTCGAGTGCAGTGGGAACCCGGCACGCTAACCTTCTGGGACAACCGTTGTGTGCAGCACTACGCCGTGTGGGACTATCGCCCGCAGCGCCGTAGTGGTGAGCGCGTGACGATCGCCAGCACCACCCCACCGACTCGGCCCCAAGCCCCAAGCCCCGACCCCTGAGTTAGATCTCGACGCAAATTAGGTGCAATGCCCGCGATAGTCGCGGGTAACGCTCCTAATTTGCGACGACGCAAGTCAGTGAACTGGTCAGATTCTGGGATGGGGCCAGGGCGGCTGAGGCGCTGCGGCAGACGTCGGTGCCCTGATCAGTCGATGTACAGGCTGGTGAAGTCGGCATTGCCGCCACACATGATCATGCACACACGTTCATTGGCCTGAACGGTTACGGCGCCTGATCGGATTGCTGCTAAGGACACGGCCGCCGCTGGCTCTGCTGCCAGCTTGGTGAGATCGACCAACTCTTGCCAAGCGGGGCGAATAGCGGCCTCATCGACCAACACCATCTCGTCAACATAGGCATCAATATGGGCCAGGTTGATCGCGCCGGTCACTGGCGCTGTAAGCCCGTCGGCCAGCGACTTCGCCACAATTTGTGTGGGACCACCGGCCCGACGACTGGCGGCAATCACGTCGGCTGTTGTTGGTTCGATGCCAATGACTCGCACGTTCGGATTCGCTCGCTTGACCGCGGTTGCAATACCCGAGATGAGTCCACCACCGCCGGTCGGCACCAACACGGTGTCGACGTTGGGCAGCTGATCCATGATCTCGCGCCCGATTGTGGCAGTACCTGCCACAATCGCAGGGTCATCAAACGGGTGCACCATTGTTGCGCCGAGCTCGGCTTGTCGAGCCATAGCTGTGGCCACCAAGTCACCCTCAACCAACTCGAGCGTGGCTCCCATTGCTTGAACTGCGTCGACCTTGAACTGCACTGCGCCCATGGGCATACAGACCGTGACCGGTAACCCAAGGCCCACACCGACGTGGGCGACCGCCATTGCATGGTTGCCGGCAGAGAACGCGATGAGTCCGCGAGAACGTTCGTCCTCGGTCAGCCTGCTGGCCTTGTTGAACACGCCCCGCACCTTGAAGCTGCCCGTGGGCTGAAAGAGCTCGCATTTCAGGAACGCACGCGTCCCAAGTGCATTGGATAACGCGTATGAAGGAACCATCGGCGTACGCAACACATGCGGCGCAATGGCATGTTCGGCTTCGTTGATTGCCTCGTCAGAGATCAGCATCTGCCAATTGTTCCACGACCTCTGTCTTACCCGACACCCACCCCAGTCGAAAGTAGGAGCCTGGCGCACCTACTTGGTACACCAGGCTCCCACTTTGCACTTGGATCGCGACCTGCGACGGGTCATCAAGTTCTCGACCCAAGAGCGGCGCATGGGTAAACCGCATTCGTTGAACAAGCCTTTCTGCAAGGCGGTGACTCATCTGACATACTCGCCTGACCAGCTAGGAGGAGATCAGATGGCAACCGAAAGTGCTTCAGGACGGGTCGCAGGCAAGGTCGCAATAGTCACGGGTGGTGCATCCGGAATCGGTCGAAGCTGCGCGATGCGCTTGGCTGACCAGGGCGCGGCCGTCATGGTTACCGACATTCAAGACGACGCTGGCAAGGCAACCGCCGCCGAGATCCGCGACAAGGGCGGGCAGGCCCAATTCCTGCATCACGACGTCACCAGCGAACCTGAATGGGAGCAGGTCGTAGCGGCCACACTCGAGGAAATGGGTGGTGTGCACATCCTCGTGAACAACGCTGGCATTGGTATCGGTGGCAGCATCGTCACCATGACACTCGTCGATTGGCAACGCCAACAGGCCATCAACCTGGACGGCGTCTTCCTCGGCGTGAAGCACTGCATTCCCGCCATGATCGCCTCAGGAAACGGCTCGATAATCAACATGTCGTCGGTTGCCGGCTTGAAGGGCTCTGCGAGCCTGGCTGCGTACAACGCAACCAAGGGCGGCGTGCGACTGTTCACCAAGGGTGTTGCTCTCGAATGTGCTCAGAAGCACTGGCCCGTGCGCGTGAACTCTGTGCACCCCGGGATCATCGACACACCGATCTGGACCAAAATCAACCCCGAGATGCAGCCCGACGATTCCCACATCATCGATGCCGAAGCCCTCGCTCAAACAGCGGTACCCAGTGGGGTGCTCGGTTCACCCGAAGACATCGCCAACGGCGTTCTCTTCCTGGCCAGCGACGACTCGAGCTACATGACCGGCACCGAACTCGTCATCGACGGCGGCCTCTCCGCCTAACCCTTTGTGTCAGACACAGATGGTTAGACACAGATGGTTAAGGACTACGAACTGAGGGGTTCGAGGAAGGTGGCGACATTGTGGCCGAGGTCCGCGACCGCGTAGCCGCCTTCCTGTAGAAGCACGGTTGGCAGGCCGAGTGAGCCGACCCGCTCGGCGATGATCGCGAAGTCAGTGGTGGCGAGCGTGAAGGTGCCTAGCGGGTCGTTCTCGTAGGTATCAACGCCAAGTGACACGACCAGCGCATCAACATGGGCTGCCTGGATGCGCAGCAATGCGTGATCGAGCGCATCTGACCACGTCGCAAAATCTGAGCCCGGGGCGAGCGGCAGATTCACGTTCCATCCATGGCCTTCGCCGTGCCCGATCTCGTTGGCATGGCCACTGAACCACGGGAACTCGTGCCTGGGGTCGCCATGAATCGATACGAACAGGACGTCGGACCGCTCATAGAAGATGGACTGGGTGCCATTTCCATGGTGATAGTCCACGTCCAATACAGCGACCCGACCAGCTCCTCGCTCACGCAATCGCTGCGCAGCAACTGCCGCATTATTGATGTAGCAATACCCGCCGAATTGGTCAGCCATCGCGTGATGGCCGGGCGGACGACATAACCCATAGGTGGCCAGGCCGTCGTGCGACACATAGTCAGCAGCGGTCATCGCTATCGAGGCCGCAGCCATCGAGGCCTGCCAAGTGCCATCGACAATGGTGGTGTCGCCAGCGAAGCTGTAATAGCCGAGCTGGCCGATCAGGTCCTGGGGCACCTCGATCGACATGCCACGGGTCGGCCATACGAACCCCATTGCTGCCGCTGCTTCTTCGCCTCGTTCCTCCCAACGCTCCCACACCGAGCGCAGGAATTGGGTGTAGGCCATCGAATGCACTTCGTTCAGCAAGGACTCTTCGACCGGGGTCGGGTCGACAAATTCATGACCGGCGGAACGCAGCGCCTGAGCGATGATGTCGGCCCGCTCCGGGCTCTCAGACGATCGCACCATCGCTCCGTTGTGGATCTCGAGCGCGTCGTGAGAACGATGTGCGTCAGACGCCACCACTCGCATTCGTCAGCGTCGCTTTGCTAGGTGGTGGCCCGACGCTGCCAGGCTCTCAGCGACACCGCCGCGCCCGACGTAGGCCTCACGCATGAAGTCCGGCAGGGTCATATGGCCAATCATGGCCACATCATCGCAGCGTTCCGTCATCCGACGCCCGGCTAGTTCCTTTCGGAGGCATCGACGCGCTTCCTCCTCGTAGTAGGAACATAGATCTGCACTGACATCGCTCACCTGCGGAACCTACCCCAGACCACGAGCGACATTCCCTAGTGTCCGGACAGGCCACTAGCTCAGGGCACCACCAATGATGAGCTCCACATAGTGCTCTTCGTCGTGGCCCAAGATGTCACACACCACGTGCTCATTGTGCTCGCCGATCGATGGGGCACGCGTCAACCGAAGCTCATGCCCGACCCACTGGGCAGCCTCTCGATTAATGGGTATGTCGATATCAGGACGAGACGGTTGCTGCACGGTTTGGTAGTGGTGTCGCAACTGCGGGTCACGGTCATAGGTCTCGGCCAGATGTTCAACCGGCGCCGCTGGCACACCTGCAGCCTGGAGCAGGTCGGCGACGTCCCACTTGTCTCGGCTGGAGGTCCACGCAGCGATGATCTCATCGAGCGCGTCCTCGTTACGTTTGCGGTCCTCGTGTTGGGCGAAACGCTGGTCATCAATGAGCTCGGGGTGGCCCGTAGCCGCGCAGAACGATGCCCACTGGTCCTGACCCTGCACCGCTAATGCCACCCATTCATCGTCGCTGTGTTCGGAGCCCACCGCGGGAAACACGCCGTGGGGGCATAAGTCCGGGTCACGATTCGCCCGGCGTGGAGGCTGCACGCCCGTGGCCTTGAACTGCATCCATTCCGCTCCGAGCAACGAGATCATGCCGGTGAGTTGGGTCAGGTGGATCTCTTGGCCAGTACCGGTGCAACCTCGTTGTCGCAGCGCCGCCAGGATCGCAGCAGTCAGCAGATGTGGGCCGGTGAAGTCGGGATAGGCAATGCCGATACCCCGCGGCCGTTCACCCTCGAAGCCGGTCAGCATGTTGAAACCCGATGCGGCCATCAAAATGTTGCCCATGCTTGGCCTAACCGCCCATGGGCCATGACGGTGAGCCCCTGGCAGGTTCAGAGAAACGATGTCGGGTTTGAGTTCGGTCAGCACACTGAAGCCCAAGCCCATGCGCTCCATCGCCCCGGGACGGAAGTTGTTCACGACGACGTCGGCCGTCGCAATCAGCTCCTTGACCAGAATCATCCCCTGCTCGGTTGTCAGGTCGACAGCCAACGATTTCTTGCCCGCGTTCACGACATTGAACAGCCCGCCCATATCGGCATCTGGAAGCCCATCTGGGCCGATCTGGCTTCGCATCGAATCGGGCCTCTTGGTGGACTCGACTCGAATCACCTCGGCACCGAAGCTCGCAAGCAGGCGGGTGCCGATAGGAGCAGCGAGAACCCATCCGAAGTCGACGATGCGCAAACCTTCGAGTGCTCGGGCTGGGTCAGGCGAGGCTGCCCGAGCCGCCACTGGCCGTACTGGTGCCGGCTCAGGAAGTCCGTCGGCTAGAGCCTGGTCGGCGCCCAGCAGCGGCGCGGCATGCAGCACAACGTCTTCGTCCATGCCGTCGATGGGTGAACGCACGAAGCCAAGTTCACAATCGATGCCGCCATGGGCGACCGTCAGGAACTGCTCATTGATCTGGTACTGGTCAATCTGTTCATGATCCTCGAAACTAAGAACCGGAAGACAGATCAGATCCGCTTCGAGTGCGCCAGCGAAGAACTCGTCCCGACTGAGCTTCGCGGCGAGAGCCAGCGTGGCCGCTGCAACCGGATTCCCTCTGCGGGGTGCGTCGAGCCGGCTGAGTTCCCAGTCATCGAGCGTCATGCCGTGGTCAATGTCTTCGCTATCGGCCCAGGCCAGAAACTTGGCGAACCGATCGGGGCGGATCATGTGGCCGACATAACCACCATCGGC